>JAEEGK010013039.1_pt1 | contig 18795 bp, 16 predicted proteins | sample 8958771 | NCBI WGS metagenome assembly JAEEGK01 (sample SAMN16246547, study PRJNA631951) | gut metagenome | biome: gut microbiome; feature: rumen; material: SC-attached | host: Bos | place: Iran: Karaj | collected 2018-10
TAATCGAGGCAGCTGTATTTATGAGATCAACCATATCGACAGAAACCGCTGGTACGATCTTCACTATACATACATCAACTGGGTGGACGGACGTAAGGTTTCTTTGTGCGCAGCATATGACGTTACGGACAAGAAAACTTACCAGAAGAGAATAGAGCAGCAGGCTTGTACGGACTTCCTTACCGGTCTTTACAACAGAATGTGCTGCGAGCGAGACCTTGCAATACACATAGACAGTGCAAAAAGAAACAGCATGACGGGTGCTCTTCTCTACCTCGATCTTGATGACTTTAAGCATATTAACGACGGTCTCGGACATCAGTACGGCGACGTATTGTTAAAGGCCATTTCCCATTCACTGCAGCGTATCGACGGCATTCAGAATACGTGTTACAGAATGGGCGGCGACGAGTTCGTTATCATCATCCCTCCCGAGAGTTATGAGCACTTTAACGCTATCGTGGAGGGCATACAGGACATATTCAACAAACCCTGGTATTTAAAGGATGCCGATTACTACTGTACGATGAGTATGGGTATCGTTGAATTCCCCGATTCGGGCGAAAGTGTTCAGGAACTTATCAAAAAGGCCGACATTGCGATGTACGAAGCCAAGAAAGACGGTAAGAACCGCACAGCCAAGTATTCGGACAAGATCGTTTCTTCATCCAGCAAGCGTCTTGATATGGAAAAGAACATGCGTGACGCGATCACCGATGAGTTCAAGGAATTCAAGGTTTATTACCAGCCCATCGTGGACGTTATGACCGAAGGCAATCCTTGTATAGGTGCGGAGGCGCTTATCAGATGGAATTCCGCCGAGCTTGGATTTATCGCACCCAGCGATTTCATTCCTCTTGCAGAGTACCTTGGTCTTATCAATCCTATCGGTAACAACGTTTTAAGAGAAGCGTGTCTTGAAGTTAAGAAGTGGAACGAAAACGGACATCCGGAATTTAAGGTTAACGTTAACCTTTCGGTGGTACAGCTTCTTCAGACAGACATCGTCGAGATAGTGAAGGAGACTATTGAGGAGACCGGAGTAAATCCGAAGAACTTAACCTTGGAAGTTACGGAAAGTCTTGCCATCAACGATATGGAACGTATGAAGCGTATCCTTTCGGAGATCAAGACCTTCGGCGTGAAGATTGCCCTGGACGATTTCGGTACCGGTTACAGTTCCCTTAACCACATAAGAGAGATTCCTTTCGACGTAATAAAGGTGGATCAAAGTTTTGTAAGAGACCTTGCGGACGATGCATATTCACAGTCCTTCATCAAGATGGTGGCAGAGCTTGCTGAGACCATAGGCGTACAGATCTGTGTCGAAGGTATCGAGACGAAAGAACAGTTTAACGTTCTCGGCGGCATGAAGGTTAAGATGGTACAGGGTTACTTCTTTGACAGACCCATGCCTAAAGAAGATTTTGAAGCAAAATATGTCGGACTTGAAGAGTCCGAATAGTTAGTTATACGGAGGTCATTATGGCAGACGGATTATTGTCCGGACTTGAATCATTTGGATTCGGCGGACTTGAAAACATGAATCTTTTCGAAGATGAGAGCAAGAAGAGTGCACCACAGGGAGACGAAAAAGCGGCTCCTCAGGTAAGCGAGAAAGATTTTCTTCTTGATAAGACTATTGAGTGCCCTGTGTGCGACAGCAAGTTTAAATATCGTGCCCTTAAGGCTTCGGCTGCCAAGCTTATCGGAACCGACAACGACCTTCGTCCCAGACATGAAGGTATCGATGTATCCAAGTACGACGTTATCATGTGCCCCATGTGCGGTTATACTGCACTTACAAGATTCTTCCCCGGTATTCTCAATCTTCAGAGACAGAAAGTAAGGGAAAAGATCTGTACGAACTTCAAGGTTCGTCCGGGTGCTCCCGAGACATATACATACGACGAAGCGATCGAAAATTACAAGATGGCTTTGCTTAACGCGGTTGTTAAAGGCGCAAAGGCAAGCGAGAAAGCTTACATCTGCCTTAAGACATCCTGGATGTACAGAGGAAAAGCCGAGGAGATAGGCGAGTCCGATCCCGAATACAAGAACGTAAAGGCAACCGAGCATGAGTTTACCAAGAACGCATATGAAGGATTTGTTGCCGCAGTATCGGCAGAGAACTATCCCATGTGCGGTATGGATGAGACTACCGTGGATTACCTTTTGGCAAACCTTGCCAACATGACCGATCACATCGACGTATGTTCAAAGCTCATCGCAAAGATTCTGGGTTCACCCACCGCTTCTCCCAGGATCAAAGACAAGACAAGAGATCTTAAAGAAGAAGTGTTAAAGAAAATCAAAAATAAACAGTAGTTAATTGTGATTTTTTACAATTGACACTTTTTAAGCGTAAAGATATCATAATCACATAAAGTCTATATAACTGACGGATAACCCGGGAAACCGGAAAAGTGGAATCGACCACGTGAAGTATAGATGATTAAAGCCGACCGTCTGGGCGCCATTGGGGCCTAGTTGCGTCGGTTTTCTTTTTTCTTTTTACAGAACTCCGGATCAACACCCATTCTTAACTGTCAACTTATCTAAAGAAACGGAGGATCACATGAAAACATTCGAAATCGAAAATCTCTTAAGATCAAATGCTTACCCCGGAAGAGGAATCGTAATCGGCCGCAGTGAAGACGGCAAGAGCGCGGTGATCGCATATTTCATCATGGGAAGAAGCGTAAATTCGCGTAACCGTATTTTTGTGGAGGACGGAGAAGGCATCCGCACACAGGCTTTCGATCCTTCGAAGCTTTCGGATCCTTCACTTATCATATATGCTCCCGTAAGAGTTTTCGGAGAGCACACCATCGTTACAAACGGCGACCAGACCGACACGATCTTCGACGGATTAAGAGCCGGAAAGAGCTTTGAAGCATCGTTAAGAAGCCGTAAGTACGAGCCCGACGAACCCAACTTTACCCCCAGGATCTCGGGAATCCTCAACTTTACGGACGACACCTTCAGCTATGAGATGAGCATCTTAAAGAGCAACAACGGCGATCCCAACTGCTGCAACAGATACACCTTCTCTTATGACAATCCAAAGATCGGCGAAGGCAGATTCATCCACACATACATGAAAGACGACAACCCGCTTCCGAGTTTCGAAGGCGAACCCGAGGTGGTAAAGATGACCGGCGATATCGATGAGTTCGGAAACAAGCTTTGGGAAGCACTTAATTTTGACAATAAAGTTTCTTTGTTCGTAAGATACATAAGCCTTGAAACGGGCAAGTGGGAACAGAGGATCTACAATAAGAACAACTAGGAGGAAGCCATGAACGAAATTCAGTTAAAGTACGGATGTAACCCCAATCAGAAACCTTCCAGGATATTCATGGAAGACGGAAGCGACCTTCCGGTCACCGTGTTGAACGGCAATCCCGGATATATCAACTTCCTTGATGCCTTTAACGGCTGGCAGCTTGTAAATGAGCTTAAAAATGCAACGGGACTTCCCGCAGCAACAAGCTTTAAACATGTTTCTCCCGCAGGTGCGGCTATCGGGCTTCCTCTTGACGAGACACTCGCAAAGATATACTGGGTAGACGATTACAAGAACCTTTCTCCTATGGCGCTTGCTTACGCACGTGCAAGAGGTGCGGACAGAATGTCTTCTTTCGGTGATTTCATTGCTTTGTCCGATGAATGCGACGAGTCCACCGCACTTCTTATCAAAAGAGAGGTTTCCGACGGCGTCATCGCTCCTTCCTATTCCGAAAAGGCTTTGGAGATACTTAAGCAAAAGAAGGGCGGAAAGTACAACGTTATTCAGATCGACAAAAACTATGTTCCTGCTCCGGTAGAAAGAAAACAGGTCTACGGCATTACTTTTGAGCAGGGCAGAAACGAGCTCAAAGCTGACGACAGCCTTTTTGAGAACATCGTTACAAAGAACAAAGACATACCCGATGAAGCGCTCAAAGATCTTAAGATCGCGCTCATCACTTTGAAATATACACAGTCCAATTCGGTGTGCTACGTAAAGGGCGGTCAGGCGATCGGTATCGGTGCCGGCCAGCAGTCACGTATCCACTGTACACGCCTTGCGGGACAGAAGGCCGACAACTGGTTCTTACGTCAGTGTCCCAAGGTTCTCGAGCTTGATTTTGTTGACGGACTCGGACGTGCCGACAGAGATAACGCCATTGATGTTTATATCGGTGATGAGTACGAAGACATCCTTAAAGAAGGCGAATGGCAGAAGCGTTTCAAGACAAAGCCCGAAGTCTTCACAAGAGAAGAAAAGAAAGCATGGCTTTCGAAGAACACCGGTGTCACACTCGGTTCCGATGCCTTCTTCCCCTTCTCCGATAACATCGAACGTGCCCACAAGAGCGGTGTAAAATACATCGCACAGCCGGGCGGCTCCGTAAGAGACGACCTCGTTATCGAATGTGCCGACAAGTACGACATGGTAATGGCATTTACCGGCATTCGTTTGTTCCACCACTAAACAGTAAACACAGTTAACATCCGAAAGGGATGAGGAGGATCATATGAAAGAATACAAACCCGTTAAAGAAGGAAAAGTTCGTGAGATCTACGATATCGGCGATGCACTGGTGCTTGTCGCTACAGACCGTATAAGCTGCTTCGACGTTATACTTGACAACATCGTTACCGACAAAGGAACGGTCCTTACACAGATGTCAAAGTTCTGGTTTGAGATGACCGAAGACATCATGCCAAACCACATGATCTCCACCGACGTAAACGATATGCCCGAGTTCTTCAGACAGGATAAATTTAAGGGCAAAGCCATGATGGTAAAGAAATTAAACATGCTTCCCGTTGAATGCATAGTAAGAGGATACATCACAGGATCGGGCTGGGCAAGTTACAAAGAAAACGGAACCGTTTGCGGTATCAAACTTCCCGAAGGCTTAAAGGAATCCGATAAGCTCCCCGAGCCTATCTATACTCCTTCCACAAAGGCTGAGATCGGAGATCACGATGAGAACATTTCTTTCGAAGCAAGCATCGATTACCTTGAGAAGAGATTCCCCGGAAAAGGCAAGGAATATGCTGAAAAGTTAAGAGATTACACGATCGCGATCTACAAAAAATGTGCAGACTATGCTCTTTCCAAGGGCATCATCATAGCAGATACAAAGTTTGAGTTCGGTCTTGATGAGAACGGAAACATCGTTGTGGGTGACGAGATGCTCACTCCCGACAGTTCACGTTTCTGGCCCCTTAGCGAGTATGAACCCGGACACGGCGAACCTTCATTTGACAAGCAGTTTGCGAGAGACTGGCTTAAGCAAAACGAAGGCCACAACTGGAAACTTCCCAAGGAAGTTGTGGACAAAACGATCGACAAATATCTTACCTGTTACGAACTTTTGACAGGACATGCCCTTGAAGTGTAAAATACTTTTTGGCGGGTTATTGTCATGGGATTATAGAAAACCGGACGACAGTGCTCCTGCACTGTCGTCTTTTGGTTACAGAGGAACAAAAAGATGGATGAATTAAAAGATGAGCTTAAAGTAATCGCGCATCTATATTCGGATTTTCCGGAGAAGTTCGGAGTCCCCAGACAGAGCGGTCTGGTGGACGATACGATCGGAACGATCGTTTTTGAACCCGAATATCGAAGTCCCGATGCGTTAAAAGGGCTTGAAGGTTTTTCGCATATCTGGCTTTTATGGCGATTTGATATAAGGAAAAGCGAAAATTTTAAGGCTACGGTACGTCCTCCGAGACTCGGAGGAAACGATACGATGGGAGTATTTGCCACAAGATCGCCTTTCAGGCCAAACCCGATCGGTCTTTCATCCGTCAAACTTCTCGGAATAGAAGATTCCGATGAGGGAAAGGTACTTATCGTATCGGGCGCGGATCTGAGAAACTTTACGGCCATATACGACATAAAGCCTTACATCCGTTACACCGATTCCCATCCGGATGCCGAGTGCGGATTTGCGGACGAACCGCCGGAAGAGACACTCAGTGTAAATATAAGCGATGAGATTTCCGACCTTATAAGACCCGGAAAAAAAGATACGCTGCTTAGAATATTGAGTCTCGATCCGAGACCGAGATATATAGAAGATCCTTTACGTGAATACGGCCTTTCCTTTGCGGGAATGAACATAAAGTTCACGGTTGAGGACAAAGTACTTACAGTCACGGAGATAACGCTTCGGGACGATTACGAAGAAATCTGAGAAGAGGAATGGAGAAGAAATGATAACACAATCGACAGTTACCGAAGAAGAGATCGCAAGAGCAAAACAGATATCCGACAAAGTTTTGAATTATTACAACAGCAAGGTTGTGGGACAGCCCTTCCTCGGAGCCGCAATCTTAGTGGCTATGATGAACAACGGACACATTCTTCTTGAGTCCGTGCCCGGTCTTGCAAAGACTACGGCCGCAAAGGTCATGACCGACGCCGTAAACGGAACGTTCTCGCGTATCCAGTGTACCCCCGACCTTATCCCCAGTGATATCGTGGGTACCCAGATATTCAACATGTCCACCAATACTTTCGAGACCAAGATCGGTCCCGTATTCGCAAACTTTGTCCTTCTCGACGAGATCAACAGATCCTCCGCAAAGACGCAAAGTGCCATGCTGGAAGCCATGCAGGAGCATGAAGTTACCATCGGCGGCGAGCTCTTTAAGATGCCCGACGTATTCGTGGTAATCGCAACCCAGAACCCCATCGAGCAGGAAGGAACATATCCTCTTGCGGAAGCTCAGATGGACAGATTCTTACTTAAAGTTGAAGTTCATTATCCCACTCCCGAATCGGAGCTTGAGATACTTAACAGAATAGAAGCGGACGTATTCTCTCAAAGAGAAGCTGTCTGCAACATTGACGACATACTGTTTTTGCAGAGCGTTTCAAAGAAGATCTACATCGATCCCGCAGTAAAGCGTTACATAGTGGATATTGTGCAGGCTTCAAGAAATACGAAAACGCTTCTTCATCCCAATCTGGCTCAGTACGTGACCATGGGAGCAAGCTCCCGTGCGGCCATCACCTTTATGGCCGTTGCAAAGTCGGTTGCGCTCCTTAACGGGCGTAACTATGTAACTCCCGATGACGTAAGAGCAATGCGTTACGAAGTGCTTCGTCACAGGATCATGTTAAATTACGCCGCCATTGCGGACGGTGTGCAGGAAGAAACCATTATCGATGCGATCGTTGGAGCTGTAAGAACACCATGAGAATGAGGTATATCGCAAAGATTCAGGCGAGCCTTAAAAGATACCAGAAGATATATTCGAAGAAGGCCACGGCAAGTGTGCTGGACGGTTCGTATAAATCGGTATTCAAAGGCAGGAGCATGAACTTTGACGAGTTAAGAGAATATGTGCCCGGTGATGAGATAAAGGATGTGGACTGGAAAGCTTCCGCCCGCAACCGTAAACTTTTTGTGCGCGAATTTGTGGCCGAAAAGAAGCACAACGTCCTTCTTGTGCCCGATACAAACGCGCGTCTCCTTGCCGATTCGGAACGTCTTGTGGAGAAGCGTGAGCTTGCGATCATGAGTGCGGGCACTCTCGCCTACTGCGCAGAGCGACACGGCGACTTTGTGGGGGCAACGTATGCAACACAGACGTCGATAGAGCATTTTCCTTTAAAAACGGGTCTTGCCAACATCGAGCTCATTCTTGAAAGCTATCACAGAACGGTTACGCCGGACAACAAGTCCGACATAAACGCGACCCTTGATTTCATAGTAAGAAACGTGCGAAGAAAGACGATCCTCATCATAGTGACCGATCTTGAAGGCGCACTTAAGATATCAAACACGAACCTTAAAAGACTTCTTGTCGCACACGACGTTTTGCTCGTAAACATAAGCGACGCCGATATAGCCTACGACGAAATGTACGATATGTCCGAAGGCGTTTACATGCCCGAGTTTTTCTCCCGCGACAAAAAGTTATACGAACTTGCCAGAGCAAACAAAGCTTCTGCAATGGCAAGTCTTGATGAGAAATTGAAGCATTTCGGAGTTCCTTACGTTACCGTCGACGACCTCGAAGAGATAGACAGGGAACTTCTGACACTTCTTGACAGACACAAAAAGGAATTACAGTTGTAGAGGCAGACATGGAATCACAGGTTAATCCCTACGGCCCCATATTGTACAGCGGCCTTCCGATCATAATAACGCTATTATTGGTCCTTATACTGGGGGTCATTGTTTTGGTGCTCTTTATAAGAGGCAGAAAAGAAGATGCGGATCCCAATACTTCGCAGATGCCGAGGCGCTTCTGGATGACCGAATCCGACAAAGGCAGGGTAAGGGCTCTTTATCTTGGCAAACTTTCCGAACTTGAGTCCCGTTTAAGAAGCGGTGAGATCGAGTTTCGCCCGGCATACCAGGAATTAAGCGTAACGATACGTGATTTTGTAAAAGATATAAGCGGCATCGATCTTACCAAGAGTACGTTAAGCGAGCTTAGGCTTAAAAACGTTCCCGTGGTGAGTTCCCTGATAGAAACATATTATGAACCCGAGTTTGCCGTCGAGACCGACGATGATGTCTATAAAGCGATCTGCGACGCCAGAATGGTTATACAAAGATGGATTTAAAATATCGGTTTGTGATATACCTTGCCGTATTTGTTGCGGGAATACTCGTAGTTTTGTACTTCGCCCTTCAAAACAGATCGAAAAGATATGAAAGAGGCGTAAAGCTTGCGGGAACATATTTCATCAACAAAGACAGGTATTATCTGAAAAAGAAAAAATTGTATATTGCCTACGTCATAGGCCTTTGGGTATTTGTTGTCGCTACCATAATATCGACTTCCTACCTTATCGCAAGACCTTTTTACAGGCAGAAGATCACCGAAGAGAAATATGCAAGAGACATCATCCTGTGTCTTGATGTTTCGACTTCCGTTGATGAGCTAAACGCCAGACTTCTGGGAGAACTTAAAGATACCGTAACGAACCTTTCAAACGAGCGTTTCGGAATAGTGATCTTTAACACCTCTCCCGTTGTTCTCTCGCCTCTTACCAACGATCACGAGTACACTCTCGAGGCTCTGTCCAACGTCCAGAAGGCGCTTGATTACCGTATAAAGTACAACTCTTTCTGGTGGTACAACTTTGACGATGAGTTCTATTACCTTAACGAATACATTTCTTCCGGAACCCTGGTGGGTAATGAACTTCGAGGCAGTTCTCTCATCGGTGACGGCCTCGCCGCCTGCATAAGAAACTTTTCGGAGGATGAAGACAGGACAAAGATAATCATCTTCTGTACCGACAACGATCCTTACGGAGAAGAGCTGATCACCGTAAAAGAGGCAGCGGCACTTTGTAAAGAAAGAAACATTACCGTATACGGCATCGGTACCAAAGAGATGACCACGGAAAATCTTGTAAGCATGAGAGAAGCGGTTGAAATGACCGGTGGCGCATTTTTCCTTGAGGAATCCTCGGGAACATACGAGTCCATCATCGATATGATCGAAAGCAAGAGTGAAAATCTCGTTCCCGGCAGCACTTACTACGTGGATCACGATCTGCCCACAAACGCTTTCTTTGCACTGCTCATCAGTTTCACGGGGCTTCTTGTGTTTGCAAAGCTTTTAAAGAAATAATTATCCCACAGCGCGATCGGAGTTATAAATGGGAAAAATCCTGATCAATCCGATACTTCCCGTTTGGCTCATGGGGATCATCTGTGTAGGCCTTTTGTTCTTAAAAAGAAAAAGTCTCGGCGCTTATATACGCCAGATCATTGCGGTGCTTCTTCTTTTTACCATAAACATAAGACCCATGGTGCCCAACGAGTCGATCAGTGTCGAAACCGAAAAACTGAATATCAAAATCATATTTGTCGTGGACAACACGATAAGTATGCTTGCGGAAGATTATAACGGCAGTTTCAGACGTCTCGACGGTGTTGCCGACGACGTACGTCACATTGTTGACAGCATTGACGGAGCCGATTTTACGGTGATCTCCTTTAACAACAACGCTGCGGTATCGGTTCCCTTCACCGACAACGGAAGCTACGTTGCCACTATGGTGAGTTCTTTGTATCCGGTAAGAAGCATCTACGCAAAGGGAACATCCTTAAACATCGTGCATGACACCCTTGCTTTTGTGGCAAAAAAGGCACACGAGAAAGACGACGGAGCAGTTGCAGTGTTCTTTTTAAGCGACGGCGAGATCACGGACGATTCCCAGCTTCAGTCCTTTGCGGATATCGCAGGCTACATTTCTTGCGGAGCCGTTATGGGTTACGGTACCACCAACGGCGGCGAGATGTACTATGAAGATCCGTATTACGACGAACCCGAGCATATAATGGACTACACCGAATATCCGGCAGAACCTGCGATTTCAAAGATCGACGAGAACAATCTTAACTCTCTTGCAAAAGATCTCGGGATCGATTACGTTCATATGACTTCAAGCGACAAGATCGACCCGGTGCTTGAAAAGGTAAAGAAAAAGGCCGAAAGCGACCTTAGCGAAAAAGAGATGAAAGAAAAGCAGATATGGGCTTCAAAGGACATTTACTATTACTTTGCAATGGCCCTTATGGTGCTCATTTTGTGGGATGCCGTCTTACTTGCGACAGGCCACGTTAAACGTAATAGGAAGAAAAAGTCAGATGACGAACAGCAATAGCGGAAAAGAAAAACCGAATATTACCCTGATCGTGATGTGCATCGTCTGGTGCCTTGTCTTTTTGGTGTTCATAGGGCTGTTTTATAACTATATGAGAACGGCGCGGGCGAAAAGCAGGTTTAACAACGATGTATTAAAGGTAAGCGATCTTTCGGAGCTGGGATTCATCAATCCCTACAAAGATCACCACAATAAAGGAACGGCATATTATGACGAAGGCGATATGGATAGTTCGGAAGAAGAGTTTCGTAAAGCACTTGCATCGCGCCACGACGAAGAAAGCAAAGACGACTGCGCCATGAGGATCGACCTGGCACTTTCCATGGTAAAGCCGCTGACTCCCGATAGTATCAACGCCGATAACGTGGATCTTGCCATCGAGATACTCAAAGAAGCAAGAAGCATCCTTTGCACCAACGGCTGGGCCGACATGGACAACATCAACTACAAAAGCAACGATGCCCAGACGTTAAAAGAGGAGATCGACGAATACATAAAACAGCTGGAGGAGCAAAAAGAACAGCAGCAACAGCAGCAGGATCCGGACAACAATTCCGGAGGCGGTGGCGGCGGAGGCGGTGATTCGCAGACCGATCCCGATGACGGCGGCGACGATGAAAACAACGATTCCGACCCCAACGAAGATCTTCTCGACCAGCTCGACGACATCATGCAGGACGGCCAGTACGACCGAAGCGACATAGACAATGAAAAAGAATACTACAACTATGAGTATTACGGCGGTAAGAGCTGGTAGACGGTTAACGAAAAGCGGGAGGCTTTTGCCTCCCGCGATTTTTATTTCCTCGTAATCTCTTTAATGACATCAACCGCTTCGTAAGGGTTGCATTCTATATCCGGCAGCACGGGAAGATCTTCCTTTGTCTCGTCCACACGGTGCCAGTCTTTTGTCGAAACCTGCATGATAAGGCCGGAGTTTGGAAGAACAAATCTCGTTATCTGGCCGTAGCTGTTGGGCATGTTTCCGCTTGCTTCTCCCACAACTTTTCCGATCCCGTTATCCTGGATGAGCATTGCAAAATCCATGGATGCGCTGTAAGACCAGATGGAAGTGATCACATATACGTTTCCGTTAAATCCGTATCCCTTTTTGTGGTTCTTAACAAGGTTTTTCTTATGTTTGACCATAACGGGTCCGAATCTCACCGCATCGGGCCATGAGTAGTAACTGTCCACATCGAGATATTTGATGAATTCATTTGCGACACCGCTGCTTCCGCCGCCGTTATCCGTAAGATCCACGGCAACATTTCCGATGTTCTTTTCATGTATCTCATCAAACATTGCCTTGACGGTTTCTTTGTACTTAGCGTTATAATTGCAGCTTGTAAGAGTAAGCACCGCAAGGTCGGCGTCTTCGTAAATGTCGTAATAAACAAATCCTCTGTCTTCGCCCTCGGAAGAAAGATCATCGCCGGTCACCTCCTCCGAATACTTGATGTATTCGTCGTAAGTAAGGAAGTCTTCCGCCGTAACTCTCTCTTCGGCAGTGCCTCCGTCGGCGGTTCTGTAATTGTAAACTATCTCACCGCTCGTATCGATGCCAAGATAGTTAAGACCTTCCAGACTTGAAACACGGTTCTTTATCATCTTTTCGCCGTATTCTGTTCTTTCGTAACTTACGATGTAGGGATTTGCATTAAGCATGTCTTCGTAGGTAAGCCCGTTTACCGCAACGAGCGTGTCCCCAAGGAATCTGTGCTCGTAGTTATGTTTCATGTAATGATATTCCGGATATGTTTCCTGTATGCTCGTATGTCCGTCACCCAGGGCGGAAAGAATACTTTCCAACTCGCGGCAAAGATCGTATCCCTTTATGGAGTCGGTATTTTCAAGATCGTGCTTAACCTCAAGAATCTTATCCATGATCTCGTCGTCAAATCCGTCGTGGGTAAGGGGATGAAGTTTCTTTACGTACTTAAGCATGTACATGTAATCTTCCAAAGCCTGAAGGTTCGAATAAGTTACATTTCCGGTGTCTTTTGACCAGTCGATCTTGTCAGAAGGCGTGCTGTTCCAGTTTGGATTCATCACAAGCGTCGCAAATATGATGAGCACAGCAAGCACATCGGTTATGTAAAAGCCGACGCGACCTTTCTTTTTACCTGTTTTCTTATCCATTATCACGTGCTCGAGTATCTCGATGGCAACCACCCAAAGTATCGCGCCTGTCAAAGCAACGGATTCAAGTATAAAGAAACCTTTCTTATTCACAACGATGATGATAAGGATCAGGAGTCTTAACAGTATTCTTCCGATATTTATCAAAACCTTTTTCATTTTTATACCTCTTTATTCAAAGCGTCTTTGCCATTGTACTACATTATGACGCTTCTATCCAGTTTTAGATAAGATTCTCTTTTCTGTATTTTGAGGGCGATACTCCCACCAGCCGTTTAAATGAATTGCAAAAGTAGTAAGGCGATTCGAAGGAAAGACTTTCGCTTATCTCGCCTATGCTCATGGAAGTCGAAGCAAGAAGCCGCTTGGCCTTCTCGCACCTTACCCCGGAATGATATTTCCAAAGCGTCGTGCCGGTAGTCTTCTTAAATATGAGATTAAGATGCTTGAAAGTAAGCCCCATGAGCTCCTCGAGCCCCGCGGAATCAAAGGGCTTGTCCGCATTTTCATCAAGATAAGCCATCATCTTTAGCACCTTTTCACGGTTTATGTCCACGTGTTTATCTTTGATCGAGGCTTCGTAAATATCGGTGAGAATGCCGTAAAGATAAGCGTTCAGGTTGAGATTGTCGTTATAATTTCTCGATTCGAACATCTTGTTAAAGGTCATGAACTTTGAAAAGATGCGGCTGTTCTTATCGATATGCAAAGTTTTGGGAAGCACTCTGTATGCACTTCTGCCTCCACCTGCCCCTTCGGTATAAAGAAAATGCTCGAAAGGCAGAAGCTCTGTCGCCTCCTCCTTTTCGTTAAGGTTAAAGTGCACGAAGAACCATTTAGTGCCCTTGGGACACTTGATATCGCCGTAATGATGAAGTCCCTGTTTCAAGAATACGAGTTCTCCGGCTTCCACCGTAAAGGCTTCTTTCTCCTCAAATACATGAAAGCTTCCTTCCTCAACATATAAGAGAACGTTTACGTCCAGCACCCTGTCGGGGTGCACAAATCCCGTGTCGGTCACGATGTATCCGCAAAGACTGACGTTCGGCAGCGTATCGGTATACAGTTTTATCCTGTTGTCTGTTTTCATATGCCTTTATGCGATTATTTTATATTTCTATGCAACAATTGCACATTTATTGATGGTTTCAATGCGACTATACTGTAAATATATAAAGAAACCGATTGTCTGTCAAACGGAGGTTACATTATGAGATCATTATTCGGAAGGAACATCGAGTTAAGAGAAGGCGAGCTTCTTCAAAAGGAAGCTGACAACAGAAACTATCTTGATGAACTTAAATCCAATGCACTTTTACAGAATTTTTATCAGGAAGCGGGCTTAAACCAGAACTTCGGAAGCAAGTTCATGGCTCATACCGGCTGGGAAGATCCGTCCTGTCAGTTAAGAGGACATTTCCTGGGACACTACTTAAGCGCATGCGCAATGCGTTATCACGAAACGGGAGACGAAGAGATACTTGCGAAAGCAAATCATATAGTGCACGAACTTAAACGCTGTCAGATTGAGAACGGCGGTCTTTGGGCAGCGTCGATCCCCGAGAAATACTTCTACTGGATTGCAAGGGGAAAGCAGGTTTGGGCACCTCATTATAACGTTCACAAGACGTTCATGGGTCTTTGCGACATGTATCGCTATACCAAAAATGAAGAAGCACTTGAGATAGCAAAAGACTTTTCCAAGTGGTTTTACGATTTCACGAACGGCAAGACAAGAGAGGAAATGGACAACATCCTCGACTTCGAAACCGGCGGAATGCTGGAGATTTGGGCAGATCTTTATGAATTCACAAGCGATAACATGTATCTTGAACTCATCGAGCGCTACGACCGTCACAGGCTTTTCGACAAGCTTCTTGAAGGTGTGGACGTTCTTACGAACATGCATGCAAACACCACCATTCCCGAAGCCATCGGAGCCGCAAGAGTTTACGAAGTCACCGGTATAAAAAGATATAAAGAGATCGCATTGAAATACTGGGAACTTGCGGTAGACAAACGCGGATCCTTCGTGACCGGCGGACAGACCTGCGGTGAGATATGGACTCCTCTTAAATCCATGGCCGAGCGTCTTGGAGACAAAAATCAGGAACACTGTACGGTCTACAACATGATCCGTCTTGCGGACATTCTTTTCCAATGGACCGGTGAAGCAAGATTTCTTGATTATATCGAAAAGAACCTTTATAACGGAATAATGGCTCAGGGCTATTTCAGGGGCGGTCACGCCAACGGACAGACCGCGGAATATCCCGAAGACGGTCTTATCACATATTTCCTTCCCATGTCCGCAGGACTCAGAAAAGGCTGGGGACAGAAGTTCTCCGATTTCTTCTGTTGCCACGGCACGCTGGTTCAGGCAAATGCCGCACACAACAAATATCTTTACTATCAGAACGATTCTGAGATTGCGGTGGGAATATATGCAGCAAGCAAGGCGACATTTAAGATCGGAAACAAAGAAGTCTCTATAGAGCAGTACAGAGACACCTTAAGCGGAAGCTTCCACTCCTCAAGCACTTCTTCCGCCGAGCAGGCGATAGATGCAAACACTCACATCTATCCTCACCAGCCTGATTTGCGAAAAGAAAACTTCAAGATCAAGGTCGACGGCGAAGTTACGTTTACGTTATCCTTAAGACTTCCTAAGTGGCTTAAGAGAAAGCCCACACTTACCGTTAATGATGAAATCGTCGATATCGACGCTTTGTCAAAAGACGGATTTGTAAGGCTTGAGCGTAGGTTTAAAGACGGCGATGAGGTTTCTTTGTACCTTCCTTTGGATATATACGCTGTCAAGCTTGAAGGCTCGGAAAACATGTATGCCTTCTCTTACGGACCGATCGCTTTGGCGGGCCTTTCCGATGCCGAGAGAACGCTGCACCTTAAAGGACACGATATAAGCGAACTCCTTGTTCACGACAACGAGCGCGAGTGGGGCTTCTGGAAAGAGACGTTCAAGACAAGATACCAGGACACCGGAATTAAGTTCATTCCCCTTAAGAACATCGGTTACGAAAGATATCAGGTATATTTTCCGGTTGAGGAATAAAAAAGCGGGAGGCAAAAGCCTCCCGCTTTTCGTTAACCGTCTACTTCTTCTTTGATCCTTCTTCCTTCGGCCAAAAGTTCTTTCATGGTGGCGGGATCGTCGTTAACGAGTGCGTCTCTGTACTCGGACAGATTCTTTATTATTATATCCAGTTCGTTTATAAGATATTCTTTGTTGTCAAAGAAAAGCTGTGTCCACATCTCGGGGTTTAACCATGCGACACGGGTAAGGTCTTTGTAGCTGCCTGCGGAGAAACCGGAATGTGTTCTGGAAGTGGGACTCTTTACGTAAGCGTTTGAAACTACGTGAGCAAGCTGTGAAGTAAAGGCGATCACTTCGTCGTGCTTCTCGGCTGTGGTGACGGTAAATTTTCCAAATCCCACGGGCTTTAAGAGCGATTCGATCTTCTCAAGAAATACCGGGTCGTCATAACGGGGAGGGACCAGTACCATGGGAGCATGGTAGAAGAGAGTGTCTTTGGCATATTTAAATCCCGAATACTGGGTGCCTGCCATAGGGTGTCCGCCGACATAGGTAAAACCGTATTTCTTTGCGACTTCCATTCCCTTTTTGACAACGTTTCTCTTTGTACCGCAGCTATCTATCACTACGGGCTTCTTGCCGATAAGCGGACCCTTCTCTTCCATGAAGCTTATTACCGCTTCGGGATAGGTGCACACCATGATAAGGTCACAGTCCTTGAGTCTGTCGTCGGTGAGTTCATCTTTTACCGCTCCCGATAACATCGCAAATTCGGTAACCGCATGGTTTGCGTCGTAAGCCAGTACTTCAGCCCCTGCTTTAGTATATGCTTTAGCGAACGATCCTCCGATAAGTCCGAGACCAACAACACCTACTAACATGTCACGGCCTCCCTTACTTTCACGATCTTTTTAACAAGTTTATCGTAATCCGCGGGAGTTAATGACTGAGCTCCGTCGCAGAGTGCATGGGCGGGATCGTTGTGGACTTCGATGATGAGTCCGTCACATCCGGCGCCGACTGCCGCAAGCGCCATGGGAGAGACCATTCTTGCCATACCGGTAGCGTGGCTTGGATCTACGATCACGGGAAGATGAGACAGTTCGTGTAACATCGGAACAGCGGAAAGATCGAGTGTGTTTCTTAAGTAGTCGCTGAAAGTACGTATACCGCGCTCGCAAAGGATGACATTCTCGTTTCCGCTCGCCATGATGTATTCGGCGCTCATAAGAAGCTCTTTTAACGTGTTTGCAAGTCCGCGTTTAAGCAAGATGGGCTTGTCGGTACGTCCCAGCTCTCTTAAAAGATCGAAGTTTTGCATGTTTCTGGCACCGACCTGTAATACATCGACCTCGTCGAAAAGATGAAGGTCGCCTACATTCATTATCTCCGATACGATCGGAAGACCTGTTTCTTTACGCGCGATCTTTAAAAGTTCAAGTCCTTCGGCTTTGAGTCCCTGGAAGTCATAAGGTGATGTGCGGGGCTTGAACGCGCCGCCTCTTAACATGTTTGCACCCGATTTTTTAACGTCCTTTGCGATCGAAACGATCTGTTCTTCGGACTCTACCGAACAGGGCCCTGCGATAAGACAGAAGTTTCCGCCGCCGATCTTTACATCGCCCACACTTACTACGGTGTCTTCGGGATGAAATTTCCTGTTAGCCTGCTTGAATGTCTCGGATACGCGTTTCACGCTGTCAACGATATCGAGGCTTTCCACGAGATCGGTATCGATCTTGGCGGTATCGCCCACAAGTCCGAGAACGGTTTGATATTCGCCGACAGACACATGGACATCGACTCCGGATTCTTTTAACCAGTCTACAAGACGGTCCTGTTTTTCTTTATCTACATTGGATTTAAGTACTACTATCATATTGTTTACTCCTTGTCGGTTATTTACTCTACCACTTTAAAGCGAAAAAGACAATACCATTTTTTCCTTTTTATTCGACGTAAGTCATAGTATACTGATTGGGAGAGAGTAATTTTTCTGTAAAAGGAGAAGATAAATGAAAGAAAAAACCGCAACTTCAGGGCTTAAGTTAAACGTCAGAAGAACTGCACTTATAGGCTTTGCATTTTTCGGAATATGCCTGCTTTGGCAGGTTTACGATTCCTGGTGCCCCACATTCCTTACGGACATCTTTGCCCGCAGAATGTACGGTCTTTCCTCTGCGGGACTTAAAGCCAGCGATCCCTCAAAAATCCTTAATGTTCAGTGGATAGTCGGTATAATAATGGCTTGCGACAACCTCGCCGCACTCATTTTGTTACCGCTCTTTGGAAGTCTTTCCGATAAGACCCATTCTTCCATCGGAAAACGTATGCCCTACATCCTTACCGGTACCTTCGTAGCGGCAGTTGCATTCCCCTTCATTCCGTTATTCTTCCATAAAAACAGTATCGGTGCCATGATAGTCATGATGGCCATCGTTTTGATGTTCATGATGATGTATCGTAACCCCGCCGTTGCCCTGATGCCCGACATTACGCCCAAGCCTTTAAGAGCAAGAGCCAACGGTATCATAAACATCATGGGGTATCTTGGCGGCGCATTTGCCACCGTTCTCGGAATCTTCCTTAAGTTAAGCGATTACATAAACGCTTCCGACGAAGCAAGAAAAGTATGGACGATCGAGATTCCTTTCATCGTTGCATCGGTTCTCATGGTCATCTCTGCATTGGTGCTTTTCTTTACGGTTAAAGAAAACAAACTCGCCGAAGAGTTAAAAGATGAGATGGATGAAGGCGAGCGCCTTGCGGCTGTTGAAACTCCCATCGATGACGACAAGCCCATGAGTCCCGCAAACAAGAGAATGCTCCTTGCGATACTCGGCGCAGAGTTTTTGTGGTTCATGTCAGAAAATGCGATCGCAACATATATCGGAAACTACGTTATATACTATCTGCAGTCTTCATCCGGCAAGACGATGATACTTACGATAAT
>JAEEGK010013040.1_pt1 | contig 18795 bp, 17 predicted proteins | sample 8958771 | NCBI WGS metagenome assembly JAEEGK01 (sample SAMN16246547, study PRJNA631951) | gut metagenome | biome: gut microbiome; feature: rumen; material: SC-attached | host: Bos | place: Iran: Karaj | collected 2018-10
CTGGCGATGTCTGTGATGCTAATGTAATCTATACCATCTTTTGACATAGTCTTGATAGCTACATCTTTAACGATAATCTCATTCTTCTTTGCCATAGGATAGTCTCTAATATAAATTATGTGTGCAAAGGTAGCACAAAATCATGAGACAAAAGAACAAAAGGCGAAAATCCCTCAAAAGTTTTGTTATCTCGCATATTCTATGTACCTTTGTCCCGACAAAGAACCATTCTTGCGTCCCTTTGGTAGCAAGCGAGCGGAGCTCGAGCGGAAACAGGCTGGTGGCTCAGCGTCGGGAGTTCTTCGCGGAGCGAAGCGACCAAAGGTCGAGCGCATTGACAAGCAAATCACGGCAGAATGAGGAAATGAGAACCTTTGCCAGTTCGTAACCCAGTTTTTTCTCAATCCTCGGAACTACCTTTATTTACAAAAGGTTTGCGATTTTATCCAATTTTACAAAATAAACTCGAAAAGGAATAAAATGGAACAATGCCGTTAGCTGGGATTGTAGTAATTTTGCCATTGAAACAAAAATCAGTTCAAAATGTTGCAGATAAGAAAAATATTCACTATCTTTGTCCCGTCAGTTAAGAAAAACTGGCGACATCAAAACACCCTCATGCGGGTTTGCCAAAATGAACAATTATTCAAGTATTAAGTCCAACAACATGCTGTAACTCCAACATTATTGCTGATGCTTTTGGCTAAGCAAACTATTGAGAAAGGCGATAGTTTGAACTATCAGAAGCCACGTTTAATACGAATAACAATATGATGAAACGAATCGTAATGATGATGATGCTGATACTGACAGCTATTGGCATGCAGGCACAAAAGCAAATATCGTATATCAAGGCAGAAGGGGCTTGGTATATGGTTTACGACGAGAGTGGAAAGAAGGTCACCACGCTGTCGAAACAGTCTATTGGTGACGTAGTGGGCTGGGGCTCGGATTTCTTCGTTGCTGTTGACAGGGCGTGGGTTAAGCTTTACGACATCAAAGGCAAGAGGATCTTAACGCTCTCGAGGCAATCGACAGGAGAAGTTATTGGGGTTTCCGGCAACACATTCACCTGTCGCGACAAGAACTGGATTAAAATTTACGACAAGACTGGCAAGAGGATTAGCACACACCCGGCGAACTGATGTGGCTTCTCCACAATATGAGCCGAATAGCAACGAGAAGCCAAGGGAAATAGCAAAAAAAAGTTAAAGTTTGAAGGGCTGTAACAAATTCTTCACTCTTCACTCTTCACTTTTCACTTAAAAGTCGTACCTTTGCAGCCGCTTTCCGCGTAATCGCTGGCAGGAAGATAGGAGAGTTGCCTGTTATGTTGCGCTGGAACGATAACAACAACCGTTTAATTTAAAAGAGAAATGGATTTAATTAAAGTTGCTGAAGAAGCATTTGCAACCGGCAAACAGCATCCCGACTTCAAGGCTGGTGACACTGTAACTGTCGCTTACAAAATTATCGAGGGCTCCAAGGAGCGTATCCAGCTCTATCGCGGTGTGGTCATCAAGATCTGCGGCCACGGCGAGAAGAAGCGTTTCACAGTTCGTAAGATGTCAGGTACCGTGGGTGTAGAGCGTATCTTCCCCCTCGAGTCTCCCAACATTGACAGCATTGAGGTGAACAAGATTGGTAAGGTACGTCGCGCTAAGCTGTACTACCTGCGCAAGCTCACCGGTAAGGCTGCCCGCATCAAGGAGAAGCGCCGCAACACTGTTGCAGAGTAATTCTGACGACAGAAAACATAAGGAAGGGACATTCGCACAGCGTGAGTGCCCCTTTCTTTTTAGAATTTCGTCTGGTTATTTGCCTATCTGAAATTTTATTTGTACTTTTGCCGAAGTTTTCGAAAAGACTGAGAAGAATGAAAGAGTTACAGTTGAAGTACGGATGCAATCCGAACCAGAAGCCTTCGCGTATCTTTATGACGGAAGGCGAGTTACCCATTGAAGTGATTAACGGCCGTCCCGGCTACATCAACTTCCTTGATGCGCTGAACGCATGGCAGTTGGTGAAGGAGCTGAAGGCAGCAACCGGTCTGCCCGCTGCTGCTTCGTTCAAGCACGTCAGCCCTGCAGGTGCAGCAGTCGGTCTGCCACTGACAGACACGCTGAAGAAAATCTACTTCGTTGACGACGTGAAGGGACTGGACGACAGCCCCGTGGCATGTGCCTATGCTCGTGCCCGTGGTGCCGACCGCATGTCGAGCTATGGCGACTTCGTAGCCCTCTCGGACACCTGCGATGCTACAACAGCCCTGCTGCTGAAGCGCGAGGTAAGCGACGGCGTGATTGCTCCCGACTTCACCCCCGAGGCCATCGAGATACTGAAGGACAAGCGCAAGGGTACGTACAACGTCATCAAGATAGACCCGACATACAAGCCCGAACCCATCGAGCGCAAACAGTGCTTCGGCGTGACCTTCGAACAGGGACGTAACGAAATCAAGCTGGACGACCCCGCCCTGTTTGAGAATATTCCTACCGAGAACAAGACATTTACCGCTGAAGCCAAGCGTGACCTGATTATCGCTCTCATCACGTTGAAATACACCCAGTCGAACAGCGTCTGCTACGTCAAGGACGGACAGGCCATCGGCATTGGTGCCGGACAGCAGAGCCGCATCCATTGTACCCGTCTGGCCGGCAACAAGGCTGACATCTGGTGGCTGCGTCAGCACCCGAAGGTAATGGCACTGCCGTTTAAGGAGGGCATCCGCCGTGCCGACCGCGACAATACCATCGATGTCTATATCTCTGAGGACGAGCACGACGACGTGCTGCGCGACGGGGCATGGCAGCAGTTCTTCACGGAACAGCCTGAGGTGCTGACACTCGAGGAAAAGAAAGCATGGATTGCACAGAACACGGGTGTGGCACTGGGTTCTGACGCCTTCTTCCCCTTCGGTGACAACATTGAGCGTGCCCACAAGAGTGGTGTGCAGTATATTGCCCAGGCTGGCGGTTCGGTTCGTGACGACCATGTCATCATGACCTGCGACAAGTACGGCATTGCGATGGCATTTACTGGCGTGAGATTGTTCCACCACTAAGAAGTGAAAAGTGAAAAGTGAAGAGTGAATAATTTGCTACCGCACGGATATGACTGGACAAGAGGATTTTCAGAAAATATTAGAAAACGGCATTTCGTTCGGACGCGGCGGAGAACGCAAGGCGGACAACGACAAGGTGAAGACCAAAGCCAAGAAGAAAAAGTACATCACCGGTGCTCACGGTAGCGGCTCTGCACGGCAGAAGGCCAAATACCGTGAGCAACGGGCTAACAGACATAAGAAATAAGCTAACAAACAATTATAAAACTAAAAAAATGAAACGAACTTTACTACTAACAATGTTTACCGTGCTGGCACTCACACTGTCCGCACAAAAGTACGTGGGTGGCGACCTAAGTCTGGTGCCTGCCTATGAAGCCGCAGGAGATGTATGGCTGGATGCCAAAGGCAACAAAATCAACACCGAATACGATGATGGTATGATTACCTATGTTAAAGAAGTTGCAGAATGGAATGCCGTACGTGTGCGTCTTCTTGTTGATCCAACAAAGGACGATGCACCTGCTACCTGCCAAGACCTGGAATATGTCAAGGCTCTTGGTAAGCGCATTAAAGATGCAGGCATGTCATTCCTGCTTGACATCTTCTATAGTGATACATGGACCGATGTTTCCAAACAATGGATTCCCACCAGTTGGGGGTACAACAAAAGTACTGCTACTGAAACATTAGCAGCAAAGGTGAAAAGCTACACCACTGAGGTTTTGAATGCTTTAGTCTCAAATGGTGCCACCCCTGACTTCGTGCAGATTGGCAATGAGGTAAGCTATGGCATGCTGTGGGACACTATGTCTGGAAGTAGTCGTGACAAGTGGTTTATCACCAGTGGCACATACGATAACCAGAAAGCAAACATAGAACGTTTCGCTGCACTCCTAAAAGCTGCCTCCGAGGGCGTACGTGCATCCAACTGTTCCTCCGCAAAGATTGTATTACATTGCGAACGAACAAAGACCGCAACTTATGTTAAGAACTTCTATGACTGGGTGGAAAAGGCAGGATTTACCGACTACGACATCATTGGTCTGAGCTATTACCCTGTTTGGCATGGAAACCTTGATGCCCTGAAGGCAACATTAACAACTATCAAGAATTCATACCCTTCCAAAAAAGTTCATATTGTAGAGACAGGATACTTCAACTCAGACAAGACGCTGACGAGTTCAGATACAGACACCCGAAGCACGTGGGCATTCACCCCAGAAGGACAAGCCAGTTTTCTGAAAGACCTCATCAACGTTTTAAATGAATACAACAACGTAACGGGTCTCTATTATTGGCAACCGGAGGAATGCGGCAACGGAGCTGACGAAGGAGGAACAAACCGCGTCATGGGCAGCTGGGATCAGCGTGGATTCTGGGAACTGACTTGGAAGAGCGGGCAGCACAGGCTCATTAGCGAAAAAGCGTTGATGACTCTTAACACCTTCAACGGGGGCAGTGGATACGTAGAATCTGAAGAAACCGACATTACCGGACAATTCCTGAACATGGCGTTCGAAACGGGAGATGAAACAGGTTGGAACATCAACTATGAGGGATGGAGCAGCGGTCCATATCCAACAGCTAAAAGCCAGTATCATTCAACCCTCACATCAGGCAATTATGTTTTACAGGGTTGGACAGAAACACCATCATCATTACCTACAGATGCTGAACTTATCTCACAGACATTAGAAAACATGCCTGCAGGAGCCTACACCGTCTCCGTTATTGTACACTCAGACCTTGATGGCGTCCTGCTATTTGCCAACAACGATACAAAATCCATTACAGCAACTACAGATTGGGGTACTGCATACCAAGTATCAGTAACCACCACACTTAGCACAACAGGTTCGCTGACAATAGGTTTAAAATTTAACAATCCGACACCCACAAAGTCTGATGAGGCCAATATATATGTAGATAATTTCACATGTACTCAGCAAACCACTGGCATCGCAGATATTCGCCTTGAAACAACACCCGACAGCCATTATTACTCGCTCGACGGCCGCCAACTCAACGGCAAGCCGACGCAGAAGGGTATTTATATTAATGGTGGACGTAAGATTATCATTCAGTAGAATGGTCAGTAGTAATAAAGAACAAATGCCCCCGAAAGCTCTTTACGGCTTTCGGGGGCATCGTTGTTAGTGGGCTGACAACCTACTTGAACAGCAACGTTGCAAATTCCGAAAGGTAGATGCGCCAGTTGCGCCAGATGTGTCCACCATCGGTCTCAACGTACGTATATTTGTAGCCCTTGGAATCCCAATAGTTGCGCAGGTCAACCGTGGGCTGATAGAGGAAGTCGGTCTTACCCATTCCCATCCAGTAGAGCTTCGGCTTGCTGCCAAACAGACGGGCAGACTGCTGTGCGAAGTCGGGATCGTTCTTAATTTGCTCTGAGAACGGCTCACCCATGATGGAACCTTTGCCGAGGTGCAGACCTGCCGAGAAAAGTCCGTAATAGTCGAACTTCGTAGGATAGAGCAGACTGACGCTGAAGGTATGGCCTCCACCCATGGAAAGACCACAGATGGCACGGTTCGCACGGTCCTTCTTGGTACGGTAGTTGGCATCAATGTAGTTGACAATGTCCATGAAACTCTCAGGAATGGACGCTACAGCAGGTGCTGTGGGACCCGTACCTGAATCACGGAATCCTGGCGAGTACATGCCAAATGACCACTCGCCCGGGGCTGCCTGACAATTAGGATTACCATTGGGCATGACCACAATCATGGGTTTCGCCTTTCCGGAAGCAATGAGGTTGTCGAGAATCTGGGCAGCACGTCCGAGTTCGCTCCAGGCGTTCTCGTCGCCACCGGCGCCATGCAACAGGTAGAGCACCGGATAGCGCCCACCCTTGTCATAGCCGGCAGGAGTATAGACGGTCATGCGGCGCTGCATTTTCAGCGTAGGACTGTTGTACCACACCTTCGAGAGGTTTCCGTGAGGTACCTCATTGACGCTATAGAGGTCGCCACGGTCGCCCTTCTCATTGCTGACGATGAAGATGTTCGAGAACGACACGATGTCACGGTTAACGTAGATGTTTGCAGGATCCTTAACACCGGTCATACCGTCAATATTAAATGTATAGCTATACATCTCAGGGGCAAGTTTGTCGGTGGTGTAGCTCCAGACGCCATTCTTGCCCTCCACCAGTTGGGCTACGCCGGGAGCATCATACTTACCATATCCTGGAACATCTACCTGCTGAGTTGGCAGGAAGTCACCCGTCACCTCCACCTTCACGGCTTTGGGGGCAAAGAGGTTGAAAGTCACGGTACCGTCAGCATTGACGACGGGCGACTGAACACTTGCAATGTTAAACAGTTTTTCTTGTGCAGCGGCACTCAGGCAGCAGAACGCCATCACGGCCAAGCACATCGGTTTCATTAAATTCTTCATAGTCTCTCTCGTTTTTAGTTATTGTAAAAAAATTAGAAATTCAGTTCTCGTCCACGGTAGAAGTTCAGCAGATGCGTCTGGTAGAGCAGTTCGTAACGGGCCTGCACCAAATCGCTCTCTGACTTCAAGTAGTTGTTCTTCGACTCGTTGAACTCCGTCATGTTAGCCTTGCCGTTCTCGTACTTCGCCTGCATCAGCGTGAAGGCATCCTTAGCAGCCAGTGCCGCCTGCTCGCTGCTGCGACACTTCTCACGGGCAGCCACCGCATTGTAGTAGGCCTGCTGTATTTCTTTGTAAAGGGTTTTCTTCACGTTGTCAAGTTGCAGTTGCTGTGTCTCCTGGCTGATACGTGCCGAACGGATGTTGTTACGGGTGGAGAATCGGTTGAATATGGGAATATTCAGGTTAAAGCCGAGGTACTGCGAGAAATTGTTTTTCAGCTGTTTACCAAACCCATCAGCCGTAAAGCCCGATGTCTTATAGTAATTGGTACCCAATCCTGCTGAGAACGTCAGCGACGGATAGAGTGCAGACTGCGCTATCTTGATGCTTTTCTCAGTACCTTGTAGGCGGAACTGTTCGGCAGCCACCTCGGGACGTATGGCAAGCGCCTCCTGATAGATGGCTTCAGGAGAAGCAAACGCTATAGATTCTAAAGATTCTATTGACTCTATGGATGGACGGACGACGCTAAAGCCCTCAGGCGACGGCAGTTCCAAAAGCTGAGTCAGAGCGAGGATGGCCAGTTGCAACTGGTTGTCTGCCTGTGTAGCTGTAAGACGGCTCCTGGCAAGTGTGGACTGCTGCTGGGACACCTCTGCAGGGCTTGCCTTGCCATTATCGAGCATTACTTGCAGGCGATGCACCTGCATAGAGTCGATGGCTATCTGACGATATGCCACATCCCTGATTTCCATATCATAGAGTATCTGCACGTATGCCTGTGCCACCTGAGTACGGATATCATTCTTCGCTTTCTCCAAGTCGTGCGTCAGCGCCTCCAGATTCAGCCGGTTCAACTTGATGTTATTGGGAATCTGAAAGCCCGTGAACAGGGGAATGCTTGTACTGAGAGAGAACGACGTCTGGCTGGTATTCCTGTTAGAATAGGTATTCTCTGCCGTCAGTCCACGACCAAACGAAAAGTTCTCGCTGGCATTGGCCGAAAGATCCGGCAGTCGGGAGTTACGGGCTGTCGATAACTGCAGCTCTCGCTGGCGGCGCTGGTTGTCCGTCTGTTTGATGCTGATGTTATGGGCTACGGCATAGTCACAACACTCCCGAAGCGTCCACTGCCGGGACTGAGCATTAGCAGGGGCTGCTATAGTAGTTAAAGTAGCTATAGCAACTACAGAGAAAATAGAAGCAATAGAGAAACGTGGCTTGTTCATGGCTTACTCCTCCTTTCCTTCCGCAATGATTTCCGGTCCGCGCACACGGTCTTTGGCTGTCAGGCCTTTCTTGATTTCAATACTCACACCGTCAGAGAGTCCCGTGGTGACTGCCGTCCGTTCGTAAGTCTTCTCCTGGCCTTCGCCCTTGACGATATAGACGAACGTGGAGTCGCCCTGAAACTCGATGGCACTCTCGGGAACAGTGAGCACATTTTCAGCACGTGCCAACACAATCTCAGCATTGGCGGAGTAGCCAGAGCGTATCTTACTGTCAGCCAGCGACGTGACAGCAGCCTTGATTTCAAACTGGTTAGCACCGTTGCTCTCAACTGCCTTCGGTGAAACATACTCCAGCGAGGCATCGAACGACACATCCTGCAGGGCTCCGATGGTAATCTTCATCGGCATGCCCGTCACCAACTGACCCACTTCCGTCTCGTCAATGTTACCACGGAAGATGAGGTCGTTCATGTTAGCCACCGAGGCAATGGTCGTACCATCGTTGAACGTATTGCTGAGGATTACGCTGTTACCCACCTTGACGGGGATGTCAAGGATGACACCACTGATGGTCGAGCGAATAAGGGTTGACGACATACTGGCATTCGAGCGTGACACACCATTACGTACCACGTCAAGGGCATCGACAGCGCCTTTCAGCTCCTCCTTTGCCTGGTTCAGCTTTTGGAGAACTTTGTCATATTCATCAGCCGACACCAGTTTCTGTTCGTAGAGGTTCTTTTCGCGTTCGAAATCCACCTCTGCCTGCCGGACGTTGATATTTGCCAGACGTACACGGCTCTCAGCACTCGACAGCTGCCCCATCTCAGGTATCACCTTTACCTTGGCGATGACTTCTCCTGCCTGGACATACTGTCCGGCCTCCTTCAGAATCTCGGTGATGATACCGCTAATCTGGGGTTTGACGTTTACCTCGTTACGCGGCTCTATCTTGCCGGTAATAACAGTGGTACGCTGCAACGTGTCCATCTTCGGCGTAAACTCGCTGTAGAACACTTCCTTGGGCTGGCTCTTCTGCCAGAGGAACACAAACGTTCCGATGAAAATCAGGGCCACGATAGCCGCGATAATCAGTTTACCATACTTTTTCATATATTCTTTATTTTTATAGTTGCTATAGTTTATAATAGATGCTATAGGTAGAATTTATCATTCGTCCCTCATTGCATCGACGGGTTTGATACTCATGGCTCGGGCGGCAGGCGCCAGTCCGGCCAGCACACCCATGATACTGACAGCGAGTGCTGCCGTAATAGCCGTCCAGAACTGAACCTGGAAGTGGGCAGTCAGAATGCCGTCTTCGGTATTAGCCAATTCCAACATCTGCAGGATGAGCACGCCAAAGAGAATGCCTGACATACCCGCAACAAGCGTCAAGACAATACTCTCGGAGATGATTTGCGAAAGTATCATGGTCGGCGTAGCACCAATGGCACGGCGGATGCCTATCTCGGTGGTACGCTCACGTACAGTCACCATCATGATGTTTGACACGCCAATGGCACCAGCCAGCAGCGTACCCAGTCCCACAAGCCAGATGAGGAAGTTGACACCACGGAACAGGTTGTCCAGCAACTGGAACAGCACCTCGGTATTGAACACCATGACACCCTGTTCGTCCGTAGGGTCAACCAAGTGGGCACGGGCCACCACGCTACGCATCTTGTCTGTTATCTTGCTCATGGTAATGCCGGGCTTGGCCGTCACACAGAGGATATGTATCTCCTCACCCATGTTATAAGTCTGCTGCATCAGGGTTATGGGAAGGACGACCGCCTCCTCGCTGTCACCGTTCAGGTTGACACCGCCCGTCTTAAAGTCAACACCTACCACACGGTAATAAACCGAATCCACACGAATCAGCTTACCACAGGGGTCACCACCTCCGGGAAAGAGTGTCTTATACACCTTCTTACCCAACACACACACTTTACGGCGCTGCTGCAGGTCCATGTCGTTCAGGTAACGGCCATAGTACATCTCGGGCTCCATTACCTTCGCATAGTCAGGGGTCACACCACTCATATTACATGAGCTCTTATGCTCGCCCACTACGGCATTGCCGCCCCAACGTGACACCATCGGCGTGACGACATCCAACTCAGGCACCTGCTCCTTCAGGCGTTCCACGTCCTTATAGACCATCGTCCACTGGCGTCCCTTGCGGAATCCCTTGTAGGCCTTTGATGTAGGCTGTGCCCATATCAAAGCCGAATTGGTTGCGAAACCCGCGAAATTCTTGTTCAACATTTCCTTCAGTCCCTGTCCGCCACCTATCAATGCTACCAGCATGAAGACACCCCAAAAGACTCCAAAGCCTGTCAGGAACGACCGCGACTTATTACGAGTCAGCGTATCGATAATCTCTCTGTATGAATCAATGTCTATTCTCATCTGTTATTCAGCTCTTAATGCCTCGATGGGACGTATTCTACTTGCTTTGAATGCCGGAATCAATCCTGCTATCGTTCCTGCTATTACCATCACCATCGTTGCCTCGATGCAGACATCAAGCCCGACCGTCGGATTCAGGAACATCGTGGCTTGGAAGAGACCCGTGTCAATGGTCTCATGACCGATGGTGGCATCCATGTATTCGTTGGCCGCCACGCCCAGCACCATGCCTATATAGCCGAAGAACGTGGTGATGATGACACTCTCAATGATAATAAGTTTCAAGATGCTCCACGGCTTGGCACCGATAGCCTTGCGGATACCAAACTCGTGGGTACGCTCCTTGACGGTAATCAGCATGATATTCGACACGCCCACGATGCCTGACAGCAAGGTAAACAATCCTACTATCCAAAGGGCTGTGCGGATGATGCCGATACCCGTGTTCATTTGCAGATTCTGTGTAAAGCGGTTCCACAGCCAGATGGCATTCTCGTCTTCCGGATGTGCCAGGTGATTGGCATTGATACGCTGACGATAAGACTTCTCAAATTGTTCGTTTGCCTGCTCCGTAGGCAGTCCGTGGAAAGTAAACTGAATGTTTCCAACATCAGTAGTGTTGGCACCATAAATGCTCTTAATGGCGGAATAAGAAGAGAAGGCATCACTCTGCCGGCTCTCGTCAGCCTTGTATATACCCACTACCTGAAACATCAGGCTTCCAACCTTGACGTTCTGTCCTACGCGGCAGTTAAGTTCCTTTTTCTGCTTATTACTGAGCACCAAAACCTTGCGAGTTTCACTCAGGTCGATATCGTTGATAAACCGACCTTCCAACAGCTCGACTTTATTAATCTTCGTGTAGTTCGGATAGACACCTGTAATACGCGTTGAGAGGTAGTCAGCTCCATTCGCGATGACTGCCGTTGCCTGATAGGTGGCACCCACCTCGTCAATATTGTCAGCAAAACCTGTTTCCGTAGCCTTGAAGTCTTTCGATTCCAAAGTGATGCGACGGTCTTCCTTCAGGCCTTGATAGGGTTTCGACGTCCAGCCGCCATAGACCACCATCGAGTTCGAGAGGAACCGGTCGCTCTGCTTCAAGTTGGCATTGATGAGTCCGTTGCCGGCACCCAGCAGCACGATGAGCATGAAGATGCCCCATGCCACAGCAAAGCCTGTCAGTCCCGTACGCAGTTTGTTACGTCGGGCTGTCTGCCATATCTCATTCAATAATTCCATCCTTAATACGTATAATACGGTTTGTCTGCTCTGCCACTCCCGGGTCGTGTGTGACAATAATCTGTGTCATGCCCTCGTCTCGGTTCAACTGCTTCAGCAACTGCATCACCTCGACACTCGTCTTTGAGTCGAGGGCACCCGTAGGCTCGTCGGCCAGAATAATCTGCGGCTGGGTGATGAGTGCACGGGCAATGGCCACACGCTGTCGCTGACCGCCCGAGAGCTCATTGGGATAGTGGGTAGCCCAGTCTAACAGGCCCAGCTTCTCCAGGTATTCCAAAGCAAGGGTGTGTCGCTTTTTACGCGACACGCCCTGATAAAAGAGTGGCAACTCCACGTTTTCCACGGCAGTCTTAAACGAGATGAGATTAAATGATTGGAAGATGAAGCCTATCATGTGGTTGCGATACTCGGCAGCCTTTCGCTCGGAGAGGTTCTTGATGAGCACGCCATTCAGTTCGTAGGTGCCGGAGTCGTAGTTGTCCAGAATGCCTAATATATTTAATAAGGTGGACTTCCCCGAGCCTGATGCGCCCATGATGCTGACGAATTCACCCTTCTCGATGTCGAGTGTGATGCCCTTCAGTACGTGCAGCGGCTGCGCCCCTTGATAGGTCTTGTTAATGTCTCTTAGATGTATCATCTATATTTTCAATTTACTGATTTTCGATTTACAATTTACTGATTTTCGATTTACGATTTATTGTTTTGACGGACAAAGATACGAAAAAGTTGCAGACATGCTGCAACTTTCTAATCTTTTTTTAGTTTTTCTCCCAAGCCTTAACAACCTCTTCCATCGAAACGCCTAAAAGCCTCATCTGACGGAACAACTCGGGCAACTGCTGCTCCTTGAACACACGGCGGCGTTCCTCGCGAATCTTTTCAGCGGCACCTGGGGTCACGAAGTACCCCAGGCCACGCTTGTTATATATAATATTGGCACGAGAGAGTTCGTCATAGGTCTTCACCGCCGTATTGGTGTTCACCTCCAGCATCACGGCATACTCACGGACTGACGGTATGCGGTCGTCGAGTACTGACATCATGACCAAAGCGGCACATCTCCGCTTCCGAGGTCGCCAATTCATGTATCCAAGGTGCCGCATCTATATGCTTTTGACTATAGTCGGAAGAACTGTTGACTATAGTCGGAAAAACTTTTGACTATAGTCAGAAGAATTGTTGACTATAGTCAGCGGTATAGGGATTGGCGATATCGGATACGGGGATACGGCACTTCGGGAATGGGGATGTGCCGTATTGGAGTTGAGGGTAACGGGAATTACTCGCGTGCATCAGCGCCCCACATCATCTTTTCGCGAAGGGTCTGGAAGTGACTCTGGCGGGGACGTTTCACAATCTGAGCCTTGTAGGGAGCAAGGTGAAGCGTCAAGCGGGTTGTTTCCTGCATGCTTTCACTGCGTCCGTCGATGGCCACAAGATAGTTACCCGTACGACTTTCAACCTCTATCTGAAGCGTGGCCGTCTCAGGAATAACGAGCGGCCGGGTGTTCAGCGAGTGAGGAGCAACAGCCGTCATGGCGAACACTCGTGTCTGGGGGATGATAATCGGTCCACCATTCGACAGCGAATAAGCCGTAGAACCCGTAGGTGTGCTAACCACCAGTCCGTCAGCCTGGTAGGTCGTCAGGTATTCACCATTCACAATGGCGCGGATAGAAATCATCGAGGCATTGTCGCGCTTCAGGATAGCCACATCATTCAAGGCACAGTTATAGCCCTTTAGCGACTGGCCTTCGGTATCGACCTGAATCAATGAACGCTGGTCAAGCCACACATGACCATTTATAATATCCTTGACGCATTGCTCAAACTCGTCGGGACGAATATCGGCCAGGAAGCCCAGACGTCCCATGTTGACACCAATGATGGGTGTGCAGGCTGCACCGACGACGCCTGCCGTACGCAGCAACGTTCCGTCACCACCCATGGAGATGGCATAGTCATAAGGTTCCTCGTAGCTGTCGAAGACATGTTTGAAGTGTGGCTGCACCCCTGCCGTATGCTGCAGGAACTCGAAATACTCACGGTCAATATGGACCTCTGCCTCATACTTTTTCAGGCACGAAAGCACTTCCTGAATGGAGGCAGACTTCTTTGCTTGGTAACAGTTGCCGAACAAAGCAATAATCAATTTACGTCGATGCATAAAAATTTAGGGGCGAAAATGCCGTTATTTGCTAAACATTTTGTAATTTTGCGGTTGAAACAACCACGATTACTGGCTACAAAAGTAATCATTAGTGAGCAAATAAGCAAATAATTATGACAAAATTAAGCGTAAATATCAACAAGGTGGCCACGCTTCGCAATGCACGAGGCGGAAACAATCCCGACGTGGAGCGCGTAGCACAGGACTGTGAAATGTTTGGTGCACAAGGCATCACGGTACACCCAAGACCTGATGAGCGGCACATCCGCTATCAAGACGTACGACTACTCAAACCGCTGATTACCACCGAGTTCAACATCGAGGGAAACCCTATTCCCTCGTTTAGCGAGTTGGTTCTTGAGGTAAAGCCCAAACAGGTAACACTGGTGCCTGACGGTCATGACCAACTGACGTCAAACCACGGATGGGACACCATTGAAAACCGGACGTTCCTCACCGACATCTGCCGCACATTCCGTGAGGCAGGCATCCGCACGAGCATTTTCGTGGATCCCGATACACGAATGGTAGAGGGAGCCAAACAGTGTGGTGCTGATCGGGTGGAACTATATACGGAGCCCTACGCATCTGGCTATCTTGCTGACCGTGAGGCAGCCATTGCTCCATTCATCGAGGCAGCTAAGGCAGCACGTGACTGCGGTCTGGGGCTGAATGCCGGTCACGACCTGTCTCTTGTGAACCTGCATTACTTCCATCAGCAGATTCCTTGGCTCGACGAGGTAAGCATCGGCCACGCCATCATCTGCGATGCCCTCTACATGGGGTTGCGCGAAACAATCAGACAATATCTTAAAGCACTGGAATAAATGACTATGAAGAAGGTTTATATGTTTTTGGCAGAAGGCTTCGAGGATGTCGAGGCCCTCATCCCGTTGGACGTACTGCGTCGCGGCGGTGTAGATGTGAATACGGTGAGCATCACCGATGGTTATGTGGTGACTTCGTCTCACGGAGTGAATATCGAGGCAGACCTGATGTTCATGGAGATCAAGCCAGGCGATGCCGACCTGTTGATGCTGCCTGGCGGAATGCCCGGTGCCAGCAACCTCTATGCTCACGAGGAACTGTGCCAGGCACTCGTAAAACAAAACGAGAAGGGCAAGATGATTTCCGCCATTTGTGCTGCTCCTGCTGTCGTGCTCGGACAATTGGGCCTCCTGAACGGCAAAAAAGCCACCTGCTATCCCGGTTTCGAACAGCTGCTACCCGAGGGCACCTATACCGGAGACCTCGTGACCGTCGATGGTAACATCACCACAGCCGAAGGTCCCGCTGCCGCCTTCCCGTATGCCTACGAACTACTGGCACAGTTGGTTGACCAGGCTACTGCCGACCAGATTGCCGAGGGCATGCGGTACAAGCATTTATTAGCCCCCTAAGTTAGGGGGATGGGGGTCTGAACATATAGAAGAATTATGATAAAGACCAAGAATATGGGGGCTGTTTGTTCAGACCCCCTGCCCCCTAACTTAGGGGGTTCGAGCGATTACGTCATTATCGTGGCAGGCGGAAAGGGTCTGCGCATGGGAGGTGACATTCCCAAACAGTTTCTGCCCATTGGCGGGAAGCCTGTACTCATGCGCACCATTGAACGTTTCCGCGAGTACTCCCCTACCCTGCAGATCATCCTCGTGTTACCCAAGGCGCAACAAGACTATTGGCGACAGCTCTGCAACGAATACCATTTCAACGAGAGCTATGAGTTGGCTGATGGCGGGGAGACCCGTTTCCATAGCGTACAGCACGGGCTGGCACTGATACCTGATGATGCTGAGGGTGTGGTCGGTGTACACGACGGAGTACGGCCGTTCGTGTCGGTTGATGTCATCCGCCGTTGCTATGAGACGGCCCGCACGGCGAAAGCCGTCATCCCCGTGGTACCCGTCGTCGAGACGCTGCGCCATATTGAGAAAGGCAACCAGTACAGGGCGGACTACCGACTGGTGCAGACACCCCAGACCTTCGACATCCAGTTGCTGAAGGCTGCCAACCGGCAGCCGTATCAGGAAACCTTCACCGACGATGCCTCGGTGGTGGAAGCCTACGGACAAGAGGTAAGCATGGTAGAGGGCAACCGCGAGAACATCAAGATTACCACTCCATTCGACATGACAATAGCCGAAGCACTGCTTTCTTCTCACTAATCGCCAAACACCTATAATGTCCATCCTGCAACAAGACATACAATACCTGCCCGGCGTAGGACCGAACCGAAAGAAGATGCTCAGTCAGGAACTGGGTATCAACACCATTGGTGACTTGTTGCAGAACTATCCCTACCGCCATGTCGATCGCAGCAGGCTGTACAGCATCCGTGAACTGACGGGCGACATGCCATACGTTCAGGTAAGGGGACAAATCCTTAGTTTCGAGACTTTCAAGATGAGTGCCCGCAAGGAGCGCGTGGTGGCACACTTCACTGACGGCAGTGGCAGAGTGATGGACCTTGTGTGGTTTGTCTATGGCAAAAACGCACTGACCAAATACAAGGTCAATACCGACTATGTGATCTTTGGCAAGCCCACTGTCTTCAATGGACGCATCCAGGTAGCTCACCCCGACGTAGAACCGGCAGATACCCTGGAGCTTTCTACCATGAAGATGCTGCCCTACTACCACACGACGGAGAAAATGAAGAAGGCAGGCATGAACTCACGCACCATTGAGAAACTGACGAAGACGATGGTGAGCACCATCAAGGAAACGCTGCCCGAAACCCTGCTGCCAGACATGCTACAACGGCTACACCTGATGGGACGTGACGAAGCACTACGCGCCATCCACTACCCCACCGATGCAAAACAGTTAGAGCGTGCCCGTGTGCGGCTGAAATTCGAGGAGCTGTTCTATGTCCAGCTGAATATATTAAGGTACGCGAGCGATCACCGCCGCAAATACCGCGGCTACGTGTTCAGCCGTGTGGGCGAACTGTTCAACACGTTCTTCTACCACCACCTGCCCTTTGAACTGACAGGAGCTCAGAAGCGCGTCATCCGCGAGATACGACAAGACATGGGCAGCGGTCGCCAAATGAACAGGTTGCTGCAGGGCGACGTGGGAAGCGGCAAGACACTCGTGGCCCTCATGACGATGCTCATCGCACTGGACAACGGCTACCAGGCCTGCATCATGGCACCCACGGAGATCCTGGCTGAACAGCATCTGCAGACCATCCGCGACTTCCTGGGCGACATGCCCATACGGGTGGAACTGCTCACCGGCATCGTGAAAGGCAAGAAACGACAGGAGGTACTCAACGGGCTATTGACTGGCGAGGTACAGATTCTTGTCGGCACGCACGCAGTCATTGAGGACACCGTGCAGTTCACACGCCTCGGCATGGTGGTGGTTGACGAACAGCACCGCTTTGGTGTGGCACAACGTGCAAAATTGTGGGCCAAGAGTGCCAACCCGCCACACGTACTGGTCATGACTGCCACCCCCATTCCCCGTACACTGGCCATGACCCTCTATGGCGACCTCGACGTCAGCGTCATCGACGAACTGCCGCCCGGCCGGAAACCCATCCGTACCCTACATGTATATGACAACCGCATGGGGTCGCTCTACGACGGCATCCACCGCCAGATACAACAGGGCCGTCAGGTGTATATCGTATTCCCCCTCATTGAGGAGAGCGAGAGCCTGGACCTGAAAAACCTCGAAGACGGCTTTGAGCAGTTGAAGGAGGCCTTCCCAGAATACCGTCTGAGCAAGGTACACGGCAAGATGAAACCCAAGGAGAAGGAGGAGGAGATGCAACGCTTCGTCAGCGGCGAGACACAGATGCTCGTTGCCACGACGGTCATCGAGGTAGGTGTCAACGTACCCAACGCCTCGGTCATGGTCATTCTGGAAGCTCAGCGTTTCGGACTCAGTCAGCTGCACCAGCTACGCGGTCGTGTGGGACGCGGTGCCGACCAGTCGTTCTGTATTCTTGTCACGAATTACCAGCTAAGTGCCGACACCCGCAAACGAATTGAGATCATGTGTGAGACGAACGATGGTTTCCGCATTGCCGAAGCCGACTTGAAATTACGCGGACCAGGCGACCTCGAAGGGACGCAACAAAGCGGCATGGCCTTCGATCTGAAGATAGCCGACATAGCCCGTGACGGACAACTCGTACAGCTGGCCCGCGACGAGGCACAGCGCATCATTGACGACGACCCGACATGCCAGAACGTGAAATACCTGACGTTATGGAACCACCTGCGTGACCTACGTAAAACAAACATTAACTGGGCTGCCATTTCCTAACGCAGACCTCTGCATAATTGTTAAAATAGGCACAAATAGTGTTAAGAGTACATCGTCTTTGGAATTATTTTATTACCTTTGCAGCGTTTTAATTTATGAGGTATATCTTTCTGCCTCAATAACCAGAACCAAGTTATGATTTTAAAAACGCTTAAGACAATCGCATTTACAGCATTAGCAACTTTAGCAACAACCCCCGTAATGGGACAAGATCTTTTGGCAAATCAGGCACCTATTGACCGCAAGATGAAAGCGGTTGATTCCATCGCCTTCCGCCAACTCCTCCAAACAGAAGCAACCGAACTCCCTGGCACCGACCTTTATCAGGACTGGGACAACAGATATGTCAGCCGTGTTAATGGCATACTCCCCGACGAATATCGTATTGACCTGCGTGGTTTCCACATGCCGACAACCAGTCGCGTGGTAACCTCTAACTTCGGTGCCCGCTGGGGACGCCAGCACAAGGGACTGGATATCAAGGTTTATATTGGCGACACCATCCGCGCAGCCTTTGCAGGAAAGGTACGTATTGTACGCTACGAGCCTCGCGGCTATGGCAAGTATGTTGTTATCCGCCACGACAATGGTCTGGAGACCGTCTATGGTCACATGTCAGCCCAGTTGGTTCGCGAGAACCAGGAAGTACGTGCCGGTGACGTTATCGGTTTGGGTGGCAACACCGGTCGCAGCACCGGTTCTCACCTGCATTTCGAGACCCGTCTCTGCGGCGTTGCCCTGAACCCTGCCTTGATGTTCGACTTCAAGAACCAGGATGTTGTTGACAACTTCTACACCTT
>JAEEGK010013041.1_pt1 | contig 18794 bp, 15 predicted proteins | sample 8958771 | NCBI WGS metagenome assembly JAEEGK01 (sample SAMN16246547, study PRJNA631951) | gut metagenome | biome: gut microbiome; feature: rumen; material: SC-attached | host: Bos | place: Iran: Karaj | collected 2018-10
GCGCTCGCCAATAGGTTGCACGAATCCCACGGCACCACTTTCCTGCAAGGCTTTCTCCGTGAGGTACTTCCATGCCCGCTCAATAACAGGCTCGTACTGTTCACGGGAAAGAATACCGTGATTCACACCCCAAAGCATTCCGTAGGTGAAGAAAGCCGTACCAGAGGTTTCGGGACCCTCGGCATGGTCTTTGTCAAGCATGGAGCGAGTCCAGTATCCTTCAGGCTGCTGGCACTTCGCAACAGCCTCTGCCAGCTGTTTATAACGCTGTTCGAAGAAAGGTCGGTTCTGATAGTCTGCAGGCATATCGCTGAGGACCTTGGCAAGTCCTGCCAGCACCCATCCGTCGCCACGTGCCCAGAAATCCTTGCCTCCGTTGCGTGTCTTGGCTTTAGGATAGATGTACTTGGCATCACGGTAATAGAGATGTTCTTCATTGTCGAACATCAGATCATCGGCCCACTTATAGTTGGCATAGAGCTTATCCAAGTATTTCACTTCACCTGTAGCTTTGTAGAGTTTAGTCATGACTGGCATCACCATATAGAGCGCATCAGCCCACCACCAGAAGTCGTTCTGTGGCTGGCGCACTTCATAGTCCATCACCTCGATGGCACGGGCGATTTTGAAGGGGTCAGGATTCATCTCGTACATGTCGAGATAGGTCTGGAAGCAGATCTGCCAGTCGCCGAAGAGAGCATAATCGTGACCCTCGCCATAATTCTTGTACTTCCACTTGGAAGGGTCTTTCTCCTGGGCGCCCATCCATTTGTTGTGGCGGGCCCACTCATCGCTGTATGCCAGCCAACGGGCTTGACCCAGCAGGCGGTAGGCCTCCATGTTACCAGTATGATAGGCAGCTTCATCCCAGAAAGAGCGTACCTTCGGTGAATGGTTTTCCTGCCAATAGTCATTAACTTTGGTGATGATTTCAATAGTAGAAAGAGGTCGAGGCTCAGGACGTTTCTTTCGTGAGCGGGCCTCGGCTGTTGACGAGATAATCAACAGCGAAAGGATTAACAAAGTTGTTCGTCTCATAGGTAGTATAGATTCGTTGTTTACTTGAGGTGGCTATCAAAAAAGTTCATGCACTGACGGAAGAGATGATTGCGAGTGTTTCCTCCGTAGATGCTGTGATTGCGGTTCGTATAGACGAGTTGCGAGAAATCCTTGTCTGCCTGAACAAGTGCATCGACATATTCTGCCGTATTCTGATAGTGTACGTTGTCGTCAGCCAAACCATGACAGATGAGTAATGCTCCATGAAGCTGGGGCGCACGCGCAATAGGCGTTACCTCGTCGTAGCCTGAAGCATTCTCCTGAGGTGTACGCATAAACCGCTCGGTATAGACGGTATCGTAGTAGCGCCAACAGGTAGGCGGGGCAATGGCGATGCCGCAGCAGAAGACGGGACGTCCCTCCGACATCGACATCAGCGTGTTCCAACCTCCATAGCTCCATCCCCAGATGGCGATGTGATCCTTGTCAACATAGCTCTGCTGTCCTAACCACAGGGCAGCTTCCACTTGGTCGCGTGCCTCCAGTTCACCCAGACGCAGATAGGTGCACTTCTCAAATTCAGCACCACGTCCTCCTGTACCACGATTGTCGAAACACACGGCAATATAACCCTGCTGAGCCAAGTACTGCTCGAGGATAGCTCCCTGTCCGCTCATGCCGAGTCCCCATGCATTCTTTACCTGCTGGTTGCCAGGACCTCCGTACTGGTACATCACTACTGGGTAACGCTTTGACGGGTCGAAACCGACAGGCTTGACAATCCAGCCGAAGAGCCTTACGCCTTCGCTCGTAGTAAAGGCAACAACTTCTTTCTTACCCATGTCGTAGGAGGCATACTTTGCCGCCAGCTCTTTATTGTCAACGAGCGTGGCAAGTTTCTTGCCCTGCGTGTTACGAAGGGTAATCTGAGTAGGGGTGTCCATGTTGCTCCAAGTACAGAGAAAACTCTTGAAATCGCTTGAGAAGATAGCCGACGACCATCCTCCCTCAGTTGTGAGACAGTCGGTCTTGCCGTTCTTGTGGTTCACAAATATCTGCTGTTCAGTAGGGCCGACGTTGAGGGCAGCGAAGAAGATATCGCCAGTAGCCTCATCGTAGCCGTAGACATCAGTCACGATGGTGTGGAGGTCTTTTTCACCGCCTCCAAACCGCTGAGCCTGAGGCAGGTCACCCACCTTGCGCAGCTGCTGTCCGTTGAGGTTGTAGAGATAGATATGGTTGAAGCCGTCACGCTCGCTTGTGAGCAAGATGTTATTCTTAGTAATCTTCACATGAGCGAAGACGTTTTCATTGATGTATTTGTCGACCTTATCCTCAATAATCTGCTGACAAACGGTAGTCAGCGGGTTGGCCATGAAGATGCGCAGGCAGTCCTGATGACGGTTCAATGTGAATACGGCCACTTTCGTGGGGTCGCTGGTGGGCAGGATGCGGGGTATATATCCGTCAGCATCGAGTGGCAGCTTCATCTCGCGTGTCTGGTGGCTCTTGATGTCGTAGCTCAGCAATTTGACGCTGGCATTCTGCTGGCCGGCCTTAGGGTATTTATAGGTGTAGAAACCTGGATACTCCAAGTTCTCGTCATGCTTGGGGAAGGAAGCGCGGAACATCGGCATGGAGTATTCCTTCACCTGGCTTTCGTCGTAGCGTACCCAGACAATCTGTTTCGAATCAGCCGAGAACACCATAGCCGAGTTAAACGAGAATTCCTCCTCGTTAACCCAGTCAGGAAGACCATTGATTACCTCATTGCGCTTACCGTCTTTCGTCACCTGACTTTCGGCATTGTTGTAGAGCAGCTTCACCAAGTAGATGTTGTTGTCGCGGACGAAAGCCACCTGTAAACCGTCCGGACTCCAGACAGGAGTCTGCTGAGGACCACCATCGCTCAGAGGCTCAAGCTTGTTGTTTGCTATAGTATAAATATAATAGGTGGCCGTGAAAGAGTGACGATAGATGCGCTCGGTCTTCGTCTGAATAAGGATGCGCTTGGCATCAGGACTCATGACGTAGCCCTGCACACGATCGATGCTGGCCCCACGAGCAGTTGCAGCATCGAAGAGTACCTCCGTCTGCTTGCCCGTTTTGAACGAATACTTAACGATCTGCTTACCATCGGACGAAATCTGGGCGTAGCTCTCACCATCGCTAAGGGGTACGACGGCCGAGATAGACTCGCCGGCGAACTGACCGCTGGTGATATCTTTCAATGTTAGCTTCTGACCTGCCACAGCCTGCGAGAATGCGACAAGCAATGTGGCAGCAAAAATGACCAGTCTTTTCATAGTTATCAATTGTCTTTGTCTATCAGTCCTGCCTTGTCCCATTCATCTATCAGCTTTACGACATCCTGACGAGCTGTTTGCTCGTCGACATCGTATTCGGCTGTTAGCAAAGATGTTAAGGCATCAACGTCAAAGTCTTTCTCCTGAATATTTTTCCAGAGGAAAGCAGCACTTTCATTGAGGTTGATAATACGACTGAAGTCGATGTTGTCGAGTCCTTCAGCTACGATGATATTTTCTCCACAGACCATGCGGAGATTGAATCCTTTCTTAGTCTTCATGATGCAGATGTTTTTTAAGTGATTGCGGAATGTGTGGATGGAGGGCAAAGAGCAGGTAGCGGCGGATAGGGTAGAGGCGCGTCCAAAACCATGAGTAGAGTCGCCACTTGCGCCCCGTAGTCAGGTCGGGTGTTGTTCGCCCCTTGCGCAGGAAACCTACAGCCTTGGCACGTATATCTGATGTCAGGCAATGCTCGTCGCCCAGGTTGCCGTCGCCCCTCAAGGTAATCTTGTCGCCGTCGATGTCCACGATGCGATGAAGCACGAAATGCTTGGGTGACACTTCGGCCAGCACGGCATCGCCTTTCTGGCAAGGCCCTTTGGGCAGGGCTAGAACAGCTTTGTCGCGTTCATTCTTCAGGAATGGGCGCATGCTGTTGCCTCTGAGGTTGATGACGGCAGTCTTGTCAGGAACCTGCTTCAGTTCTTCCAGCACAAATGGAATGAACACGTCATTAGGGAAATACATTACTTTATCCATGATGAACGAGCGTTTGGTATGACAGGCGTGCAGCCTCCTCGTCGGGCAGACAATGAAGGGTGTAGACGGGTATGGTTTCGATGATGCGTGTGATGGCATCACAGAGATTGCGATAAATAATGGTGTCCCACTTCATGCTGGAGCAGGCAGGCAGGAGCGAGGCAAAAGCCGGAACAGGCTTGAGGCGTTCGATGCTATTGGCGGGTGCCCGCTCAATCCGTGTGACAGCAGCGAGTCGAGCCCTTCGATTGCGATAGCAAGGCGTCTTCCCGCTCCAAGGAGAGCCATAGATATATGCCGTTCCGTCGATGATACGCAGGACGGGGTTATCGTCATTAAGTAATTCGACGTCCTCAAAATGGCGCAACCATAATGAAGTGTGAGTGCTCTTGCCTGTGCCGCTATTTGCTATGAAGGGGAAGCCCAAAGGCTCATCACCGTCGGCAGGGTGGGGGATCATCGTGGCAGATGCATGAATGAGCAATGTCTGACGGTATGACCCAGCGAAGGCATAGACCAACATGAGCGCATTATTCAATCCGAAGGAGCGCATGGTCCATTCTCCATGAAGGGCACATTGGCAATGTGAGAATCGGCTGTCGGCGATAAGCAGGCAACAGTCGTTACCCATGATGTCGCGAATGATGTATTGATAGCCTCCGTCAGGCAACTGATAGACGATTGTATCGCCATTGCCTGTGTCGAATTTCCGCACAAGCTTACGATGAGGAGCAGGCTTTAGCTGGTCATCGACTACGAGTGTAAAGAGCAACTCTTCATCTTGGCAAGGATCAGCGACAAAGTTCTGAAACGAAGGCAAGAGATGCATAGAATTGACCATTTCATCGCAAAAGACGATGCAAATGCGATGACCTGCTATGCTGAAGTATCGGCCACAACTGCTTTCCACGTTCCACCTCCCTTATTCTGTAGGACTTTCAACAGGTGCCGCTAATGCTTTAGCAGCCTCTTCTTGAGCCACATATTCCGAAAGGTCAATCGTAGTGAAGTGGAATTGCTGTGGATCGATATGGCGCACATCGAAATGCTGCAAACCATCCTTTGATTGCGTATAGAGGCGCATGATCTTCTGGAACTTCTTCTCCAGCTTGGCACGTTTCTGACTGTAAAACACGATGCAAGTGCGACGCGGCATCTGCTGTTTCTGGTTGAGATACTCACGCAACTGAGATGAATACGAGTCGCGCTCTTGCAGGAAATCGTTCTTCGATTCAATCCATACGCTGTCCAGTTCTTGGATAGCGGTGAAGTGAACGATGGTATCAGTAAACGATGCAGCGAGGCCAAACATATACATGTGCGGCACGGGCTGCTTGCGAGCGTTGGCTGTCGTCAGGCATGCACCTGTCATGAGTACGCAGATGATTGTTACTATGTATTTCTTCATTGTCCTAGATATGCTTTCAAAATATTATGTCTGTTGTTAGAGCGAAGACGGCGCAGGGCCTTCTCCTTGATCTGGCGAACTCGCTCGCGGGTGAGACCGAACTTCATGCCGATCTCGTCGAGGGTCATCTCCGGCTCACCAATGCCGAAATATGCCTTGACGATATTGCGCTCACGCTCGTTCAGCGACTGCAAGGCCTGGGCCACCTCAGCTGCCAGCGATTCAGCCACCAATTTGCGGTCGGCCATAGGAGCATTGTCATTGACGAGCACGTCGAGCAGCGAACTCTCGTCGTCGCCGCCAAAAGGAGCATCCACAGAGACGTGGCGCGTATTGGCACTCATCGCCTCGTCGATCTTCTCCAGAGGCAGGTCGACATCTTCCGACAATTCCTCTACCGAGGGCCGGCGCTCGTTCTCCTGTTCAAACTTGCTCATCGCACGATTGATCTTGTTCTGCCATCCCACCTGGTTGAGGGGCAGGCGCACGACACGACTTTGATCGGCGATGGCCTGGAGGATGCTTTGGCGAATCCACCAGACGGCATAGGATATGAACTTGAATCCTCGCGTCTCGTCAAATTTCTCTGCGGCCTTGATCAGGCCCATATTTCCCTCATTGATGAGGTCGGGCAGGGAGAGTCCCTGGTTCTGGTATTGCTTTGCGACTGAGACGACGAAGCGGAGATTGGCACGAGTGAGCCGCTCCAGCGCCTTGCGGTCGCCCTTCTTGATGCGTTGGGCCAGCTCTACCTCCTCCTCAGCACCGATGAGTTCTTCCTTTCCTATTTCTTGTAGATACTTGTCGAGAGCTTCACTCTCCCGATTCGTAATCGACTTGTTAATCTTGAGTTGTCTCATGATGGTACCAGTATTAAGTCTTTCCGTGCAAAGGTAATAATTTTATTGAACAAAAAACATTGAACGTTGAACATTTTGCTGCGCCTTGTTATTTTTTAACACTTCGCGCCGCTGTTCAACGTTCAATGCCTGTGTTCTGTCGGTTCTGTTCAGGGCTTATTCACTCAGTTGAACCACGAAGTATCCTTTCTTTCCGGTGGGATAGATACCCTTGATGATGAGTACGGGCTCCTTGGAAGTGCTCACCTCCTTGACCAGCTTCTGAAGGTCGTCGACGGTAGTGATGTTCTCGTCATTCACCTGGCGGATGATGAATCCTCTGGGGATGCCGGCATCCTTCATCTTACCGTTGTTCACCTTGATCACCTCCAGACCATACTGGATATCCAGCTGCTGCTTCTGCTGCTGGGTAATCTCACGGAAGTCAGCTCCCAGCACGTCCAGATCCTGATTCTTCACGACTTCTGTATTGCCCTGCTCATTGCGCAGCGTAACAGTCTTGGTCTGCTTCTTCTTATTGTGCAGGAAAGTCAGGGTCACCTTGTCGCCAGGACGCTTCTGGGCGATGATGCCTGAGAGGTCGCCAAACTTCGTGACTTTCTGACCATCGACCTCGATGATGACGTCGCCCTTCTCAAGTCCGGCCTCTTCGGCAGCACTTTCTTCCACGACCTTATCAACGTAGATGCCTTCCATCGTACCCAGGTCGACTTCCTTGCCTTCCTCCTTCTGGGAATCGACGAAGTTCTTCACGTCGCCACCCTGAATGCCGATCATGGCGCGCTGAACGGTGCCGTACTGCTTGATGTCGCTCACGACCTTGTTCATCATGGCTGTAGGAATGGCGAATCCGTAGCCGATGTTCGAACCTGTCTGAGAATACAACATAGCATTGATGCCGATGAGCTGACCTGCAGTATTCACCAGAGCACCACCTGAGTTTCCTTGGTTGATGGCTGCATCGGTCTGGATGAAACTTTCCACGCCATTAGCTCCCAGCGTGCGGGCCTTGGCAGAGATAATACCTGCAGTGACGGTATTGTTCAGGCCGAGAGGATTGCCGATGGCAAGCACCCACTCGCCGACCTTCACATTGTCGGAATTGGCAATCTCGATGGCAGGCAGGTTACGTCCGTCAATCTTGATAAGTGCCAAGTCGGTGGTCTTGTCAGCACCAATGATGCGTGCCGAATATTCCTTGTTATCTGCCAAAGTGACAGTCAGCTCGTCAGCGCCGTCCACCACGTGGTTGTTTGTCACGATATATCCGTCCTGCGAAATGATCACTCCGCTACCTGTAGCCGTGCGCTTAGGAGTCTGCACCTGACGTCTCTGGGTGCCGCCCTGACCGCGCTGGCCACGACCAAAGAATCCGCCGAAAGGATCGTTGAAGAAGTCCTCGAAGGGATCGCTTTGTACTTCTACTGTCTGAATCTTCGAATTCTGTACATATTTGATATGCACGACAGAAGGCAGTGCCTTGTCAGCAGCAGCTGTGAGGTCAACGGGCTGAACGGCAGGCGTGGCCTGCGACTCAAGCATGTTCAGCGAGTTGATGTTAGACGACTGTGGCTGCGTGGCAGCATGTGAGTTGGAGAACGCAGCAATGGCAAACACGATGGCAGCGAGACTGGTGCCAGGAACCAAATAGTTCAAAATCTTTTTCATGTTCATATTCTTATTTGTTAATATCCGTTGTTCTACTGTTGAACTCAGGTGCAAATATAGGGGCAAAAAACGAGAAACTGACAAAATGTCCGTTTCTTTTCCGTCATTTTAACACTTTTGTCAGGGCCTTTAAACTCTGTTTGCGAGTGTGGCAGAGAATTTTGCATTCGTTTAACTCCTTAATTTAATAAAAAATTAGCAATAGAATGCTTTGCACTTTCGCCTTTTTTCTGTACCTTTGCAGCCCGAAAGCACTGCTCCGGCCTGCCGCTGGCCTTTCTGAAAGGAGAGACGAGAGGAAAGTCCGGGCAGCACAGGGCACTCCACTTCTGAAAGTAGAAGCAGTTGGCGACAGCTGGTCAGGGAAGAAGAGAATGACCGCCGTGTTTACTCACGGTAAGGGTGAGAAGGTGGTGTAAGAGACCACCAGCCGACGGGTGATCGTCGGGCTGTTCCCGCTGGAGGCTGCAAGTTCATGTATACCATCGACACCAAGGGTGGCCCGTCCGATATTGCTATGCAATTTCGATGGAGGGTAGAACGCTAGAGGCGCATGGTGACGTGCGCAGTAGATAAATGGCAGACGCTGACAGCAATGTCAGAACAGAACCCGGCTTATAGGGGCAGTGCTTTCGTTTTTTCCCTAGTCTTCCTAGCCCTCCTAGCCCTCCTAGCCCTCCTAGTCCTCCTAGTTATCCTAGTTATCCTAGAGCCCCTAGTCCTCCTAGTCAGCCGATTCGAACTCTTCGAGGAAGCGTGTGTCGTTCTCAGAGAAGAGACGCAAGTCGTTGACTCGATATTTGAGGTTGGTGATGCGCTCCACTCCCATACCGAATGCATATCCGCTATAGATCTTGCTGTCGATGCCACATTGCTCGAGCACGTTGGGATCAACCATTCCGCATCCCAGGATCTCAACCCATCCTGTGTGCTTGCAGAAGCCACAGCCCTTGCCGCCGCAGATGAAGCACGAGATATCCATCTCGGCACTAGGCTCTGTGAAGGGGAAGTAAGAGGGGCGCAAGCGTATCTTGGTGTCGGCTCCGAACATCTCGCGAGCGAACGACAGCAGCACTTGTTTCAGGTCGGTGAAGGAGACGTTCTTGTCAATATACAGACCTTCTACCTGATGGAAGAAACAATGGGCACGTGCCGTGATGGCTTCATTGCGATATACGCGTCCTGGGCAGATGACACGAATGGGTGCCGTCAGCTTGCCGTCTTCTGTATGCATGTTTTCCATCACGCGAGCCTGAACGCTGGATGTATGCGAACGAAGCAGGATGTTCTTGGTCACATCATTAGGATGCTGACTGACGAAGAATGTGTCCTGCATATCGCGAGCGGGATGATCGGCAGCGAAGTTCATCTTGGTGAACACGTGGAGGTCGTCTTCCACCTCAGGACCGTCGGCCAGCACGAAGCCCATACGCGAAAAGATGTCAATGATTTCATTGGTGACGATAGTCAGAGGATGGCGGGTACCCAGACGAATGGGGTAGGGGGTGCGCGTAAGATCGATGGAATCGTCGGTTTCCTCCTGTGTCTGGCAGCTCTCACGCAGCTGATTAATGCGCTCCTGGGCCATCTGCTTCAACTGGTTGATCTTCATGCCGACCTCTTTCTTCTGCTCTGCAGCCACATTGCGGAAGTCGTTCATCAGGGCTGTGATTTCGCCCTTCTTGCTGAGATATTTCAGGCGCAATTGTTCAACATCTTCTGCATTCTTTGCTGTGAGAGTCTCCACTTCTTTGAGAAGTTCATTAATCTTGTCGAGTATCATAACTTTCTGAATATTATTTCTTTGCTAAGTGATAATTATAGTATTCCTTGTCGCCAGTCACATCCTTGATGATGCTGAGGAAAGGAGGTTGTTTCAGCGGTTCGTCGGCTGCGATGCCCTTGGTTTCGAGGATAACCAGTCCCTGAAGACGGTCGAGGTATGTGTCGAGCTCGAAGTACTGGCCTTTCCAGATGAAACTGCGACGAACTTTATGAATCGTATGACGGCTGTCATCAGCCAACGAGAGCATCATTTCATAGAGGCTCTGGTTGATCTGGCGTTCTGTAACAAGTTCCTCGTTTTCAGCCGTTTTCTTCTTCGTAGTATGTACATAAACCTCTTTGCGGCCCCAGCTGCGCTTGCGCAAACGTACTTCTGCGTCGGGCTCGCCCTGCAGGTAGGTCTGAGTAATCTCGCTTTCAATGCAGTCATCGGGTAGGGAACCTGTCACCTCAACGATGTACTTGCGCTCTTCCTCAATGGGTTGTGGCAAGGCCAGCACATTGCTGATTTCCTTGATCACGCGCCTCATCTTTGTCTCGAAATCATCGTGATTGTTGATGACGCGCAGATGTGGGTGGCCCGTCCAGGCATGAATGACTTTCTTGTCGAGCAGGCGTGCTATACGCAGGCCTTCCTCGTTCATTTGCTCATAGCGCTGGGCATTATTGGCTGTCGTATAGTATTGTTCAGCGCCATCAGCAGCCGACACCAAGTGTAGCACGGCATCATAACGCTCACGCAACTGAGGAGTTGCTGTGCCAACAGCCCGTGTGATATCCTCCCACATCTCTGGAGCCATATATGCTGAGATATCCAGCGCTCCGCGATCACAGACGATGATACACGGCTTCTGACATTGTTCAGCCATACGCAGGAACTTGTCCTCCAGAGCCAGCTGAATCTCCAGCGTGGCTTTCTCGCCCTCGTAGAAGAATGCCTCGTTCTTCGTCAGGTAGTTCATGCCGGCCTGGGTAAAGAGTGTGGGCACTTCAGGGATGGTGAATACCTTGAATCCAAGGCTGGAGAAATGCTCGATGACGCGCACCAATGCTGTGGTCTTACCAGCGCACGGGCCGCCTGTGAGTACGATTTTCTTGATGTCGTTCATTGCTCTATTTCGTTTTCACGTGCAAAAGTACTGTTTTTTTTTCAAATACACAAATATCCTCGAATCTTTTCTACTTTATGATTGATAAATGGGGACCGTGCCGTCAGTATCAAGATAGGCCTTCTTGTGAGTACTAATGGCGCTAACTGTAATGCAAGGTATGAGACTTTGGTAATGGAAGGCTATGACTTGATAAAGTAAAACAAGTTGTTTTACCTTCGAAAGTGGCCGACTTTGGTATGCAAAACCTATGACTTTGAAAGGTAAAACAACTTGTTTTACTTTAACGGGAGGCTGACTAGCGTCTGCAGAGTAAGTCACTTCGCATACGAAAGACAGACTACAAGTAATGGCACCTCAGGCACTTTGTATACGAACGACAGCCTCCAGGTGATGGCTCCACAGTCTCTTTGTATAGCAAGGACGGCATCCCATATTAACAAGGAGGCATTTGATGCGTTCCTTTTGACGAGAATCGGCATTATGATAAATAGAGAATATTAAAGTGAGAGGACAGAGAAAAACTCTCTGCCCTCTTTATAGATAATACGAATAATAGATAATTCAAAACTGCATGGAGTTGGTTTGAACGCTATTCAAAGTGCAAAGTCGCAAATAAACGTTTAGAACGTATACGTTGCGGTCAGAAGCACCTGATGACGCTTGTTGCTTACCTTTATAGCATCGGCAACGTTATCATCGGCAGCGGTTTGAGAATCCCTGTAGCTCATGAACGGCTCGAAATATCCATTCTGCGTAGCATACTGATATGCTGCCGACAGATTTAATTTATCGAGCTGAATGCCAAGTCCACAAGTTATGCGATGCGTGGCTTCCCAGTTGGTGTAGTCAGTTGCTGAGCTATAGTAAGATGCTTCCGAACTGAGCGTACCGTCCTTATAGCCGTCTTTCTGATACATGGGCGAAACATAGTTGTAACCGAATCTTACTTCCACCTCAGGAGCTGCTTTGAACTCTGCACCCAGCTTCAGCGTAGAAACACCCTTCAGCATATCAGCCGTGTGGCGGTTCATTACATCGTCGCTTTCGCTATCCTCGTAATAGTCATCGTACCACCAGCTATAGTGTGCTCCCGTCTTATAGCGAGTATCCATCGTGCCATAGTCGGTATATTCATAGCTCGCACCAACAGCCAGTGAGCTTCCGAAAGTTGTGCCTGCGCTGACACCGAACTTCCAAGGCGTATAGAGCTTGAACTCATAGTCCTCGCTGTTGTACACACTACCTCCAGCATCACTCATCGTGGTATAGTTGTGGGTATCGAGGTCATACCAAGTCGGCGTCGTGACTGACAGTCCGATGCGGAAAGGAGAAGTTTCGATGGGACGGAAGATAATACCCAGCTTGATGTCGGCTCCTGTTCCTTCAATCTCGCGATCGTCGGCAACCTGGATAGGGGAATTCTGAGGGAAGTATTCCGTATACTCACTATAGTGCTTGTAGTTCACATCGTGAATACCGATAGTCATTCCCAGATAAACGCGATTGTTGATGTTGCCGCTAAGGTTGAAGTCATAGTCTCCAATGTATCCCCAATGACGGCGATCCATCGTGTAGTTGTTGGCCTCCTCATAATACCACGTATTCGTGTCGTAGTCGTAAAGAAGGTTGCGAGCATACATATCGTCGAGCTGATTGCAAGCCACGTACGGTTTGTTGAAGTTTGGAGCTCCATTGCCTTCAAACAGCAGCTCATTCTTGGCCTTTGCATAGGTCAGCTTATTCTGCGAGGCTCCGTAGAGGCCGCTTGCAGCTGAGAGGATATAATTGAAATTACGGCTTTTGTGATAGTTGAAGCCAAAGTTCAGGAATCCCGTGGGACTGGTGCGAGATGCATATACGAAACCAACCTGATCGAAGCTCATGTTAGTAGTATGTCCGCCTCCGAATGCATTGCCGTCCTGCTGGCTGACCACTCCCAATGAAATGTTAGCCTGTGACTTACGGAACAGACCGATACCGGCAGGATTTGTGCCAATAGTAGAGATGTCTGCACCAAGAGCCTCCATAGCTCCGCCCATTCCAACATAACGGGCCGTGCCGTTGAGGTCGCTCCACCCTATTTTGGCGTTCTCGTAGGTTTCCTGTGCTGCTGCAGGCAACATGGCCAGCGCAAAAGCAGCTATTGCGATGATTCTCTTCATGATCCTGTGAATATTAGTGCATAATTATATATTAAAAGATGTGTATAGAGATCGTTTATCGACGTCCGCTGCCGAAGCCGCCACCACCGCCTGAACGGCTGCCGCCTCCGCCGCCACCGCCGCCACCGCTACTGACAGAGCCTCCTCCGCCACCGCCGCCAGACGAACGGCTGCCGCCAAAGCTTCCGCTACTGCTGTTAGAATAGCTGCCTCCGAAGTTACCGTTAGAGTTGGAGTAGGTAGGAATATTGTTGGTAGAGTAGTTAGGCGTACTGGTACGAGTACGTGTAGAAGTTGCAGCAGATGTTGATGTACGCGAACCACCGTATGCACCAGAACGACTGGCCACAGAAGTGCCTAAGCTACGGCTGCTGCCGAAGGTGCCTGATGAGTATGTACGTGTGCGTCCTGAGGCAAAGCCCGTCGAGCCAGCTCCGCTGATACGTCCATGATTCTCTGTACCCGGATTGTAGTGGGCGTAGGTCACTCCACCTCCACTATAGTACCAAGGATCGTAATAGCTATAGTAGCCACGATACCAAGGAGAATACCAAGGGCCATACCAGCCGTACCAGCCACCCCAATACCAGCTGTCGTAGTACCAAGGATCGTAGTACCAGTCGTACCAGGGATAATAGGAGTAGTACCAAGGCGAGTGCCACCCCCATGAGTCGCTGTATCCGCGCGAGTACCCTGCCCAGTAGGCAGCCGAGGGCTCATAGCCGTCGAAGCGGGTCATGCGCTGCGTCAGCGAGAAGTCGCCCAATGAGTCGGGATAGACTCCCTCAACGCCGGCAAAGCTGATGATGTCGCCAGTATCAACGGGCAGCACCTCGTAGCTGCTGGCCCAACGACGATTGTATTCATCAACGCTGCGCATCGAACCAGAGTAGTATGTGTCAGCAGGAATACCATAGGTAGCCCTGTCGCGTGCCACATTCTTCTTTGTAGGAACGAAGTACATGTCATCGTCCTGAGCAAGACTTGAGAGCGAGAAAGCTCCCAGCATTACTGATAAAAGAATCCACTTTTTCATATCGTTTGAAGTTTATTTATTGTTTCACGATGCAAAAATACTGCTAATTTTCATGCAAAAATACGGAAAAACCCTAAAACATGGTAGGATTTTCCCTATTTTTTATAATTTTGCAGTCAAAATTAACAATGCAATGAAGTATTTTGAGGTGAATTTCACGATTTCGGCCCCTTTGGAGCATCTCCACGACGTGCGCGACGTGCTTGCTGCGTTGGTTGGCGAAGCTGGTTTTGAGACGTTTGAAGAGACGCCCGAAGGCATGAAGGGATATGTGCAGCGAGATGCTTTCGACAAGGATGTCCTCGACGGGGCAATCGACGCCCTACCCTTCCCCGATGCTCATGTCAGTTATGAGATTTCTGACGCTCCCGACCTCGACTGGAACGAGCAATGGGAACAGGAAGGCTTCGAACCCATCAGCGTGGGCGAACACCTTATTATATATGATGGACGTCACCTGCCCAAAGATGATCAGCCCGACCGCCTCCTGGTGGAGATTGACGCCCATCTAGCCTTCGGCACAGGCAATCATGCTACGACCCGCATGATGGCACAGGCATTGATGCAGATGAAACTTGACGGTTGCGCTGTCCTTGACTGCGGAACTGGCACAGGCGTGCTTGCCATCATAGCCCTGAAACGAGGCGCTGTTGAAGCCATCGGCTACGACATCGACGAATGGAGTGTGGACAATGCGCGCCACAATGCCGAGATTAACCGTGTTGATCATTGTTTCACGTCTATTTTGGGCGATTCCATCGTGATTGAGCAGACCGGGAAACAATTCGACGTCGTGCTGGCCAACATCAATCGCAACATCCTGCTGGCCGATATGCCCAGGATGTGTCGGGCTATGAAGAAAGATGCGTTTCTGCTGCTCAGCGGCTTCTACGTGAATGATACTGATATCCTCAAAGCCAAAGCTCAGGAGCTGGGACTCTCGCTGGCGGCAGAGCAACACGACGGAGAATGGGCTTGCCTAATATTCAAGAACCAACACTAAATATTGAACAGATATGACCAAAAGACTGACAATCTTTATATTATGCATATTCGCTGTACTGAATGCGCACGCTGTTCTGAAGGAGAAGAACCTGGAACAAACATTAAGTGTGCTTCGTGCCGAGCTCACCGAGACTCACCACGATCTCATCAGTATGGCCGAGCAGCGCAAGCAGCAGACACGCGACATCATCCAGCAGCTGCGCGAGACCATCAAGCGCAGCAATCAGAACGCCCTGATGCTCTACTCGCAGCAGCAGAACTATGTGTTTGACCTCACCTATGCCTGCCATGAAGCTACTGAGCAGTATCTCTCGTTCCAACGCCAGCAGCTGCCCTTCAAATCATACATCGAGCACCTCGACGTAGAGATAGCGAAGTACGACAGCTTGGTCAACAGCTTGAAGAACATCCGCACAAACATGCTTGAAGACAGGCCCAAGACCGACCGCGTCGTGTGTCTGACGTTGTCGACGGCCATTCGCAACTCCCTACAGGAGACGCGTGACCAAGTATCGGATTATATCACCATCTACGAGAATACTGAGCAGCGCCTGAAGTACCTTAACGACTATGCCAACCGCCGTTACAACGACATCCAGACGGGTATCTTCAAAAATGGCGGCGAAAACTACATCTCGCTGCTGAGAAATATCGGGGAGCGATGGGAACAGATGAAGACCTCGGTTGAAGAGAAGTACCGTCCCAGCAATCAGAACTCTGACTGGGACAGCACCGTCATCCTGAAGCTCTTCTTCCTCATCTTCTTCTATATTATGGCGGCTATTGTGCTCAACATGCTGGCCTTCCGCTTCATGCCCAAACGCTTCCACACGACTGAATTCCTGAAGAAGCGCTCGTGCATCATCATGGCCACTACCACCGTCACCTTCGCAGCCGTGATGGGCGTGATGCGTGCCACCCTTGAGCAGAATTTCTTCATCATGGCCAGCGGCCTGCTCATCGAATATGCGTGGCTGCTGGGCGTGATACTCATCTCCCTGCTGCTCCGTGTCAACGGCGATCAGATTAAGAGTGCCTTCAAGATATATTCGCCCCTCATCGTGGTGGGATTCATCGTCATTGCCTTCCGCATCGTGCTTATACCTAGTGAGCTGGTCAACATGGTGTTCCCCATCATTTTGCTCTTGTGCACATTGTGGCAATGGATTGTCATCAAGCGCCACAACAAGAACATCCCTCGCTCCGACATGTTCTACACTTATATCTCGCTCGCCATTTTCATCTTCTCGCTAGGCTGCTCGTGGCTGGGTTACACGTTGCTGGCTGTGCAGATACTTATCTGGTGGATCATGCAGCTGACGTGCATCCTGACCATCACTTGTATCAGCAGTTATATCAAGTTGTACGGCCACAGGCATCACTTCGACGATGCACCCATCACCAAGTCGTGGTTCTTCCTATTTATATATAAGGTGTTGCTGCCCATCATCGGTGTCTGCTCCGTGATGCTGTCCATCTACTGGGCGGCCGACGTGTTCAACCTGGGCGACATCTGCTGGCAGATCTTCAAGAAGAACTTCATCAACCTCGAGAATCTCAAGGTGAGCATACTCAAGCTTTCGATGGTGGTCAACCTTTGGTTCCTCTTCTCCTATGTGGCCAGTACCATCCTGGCGCTGCTGAGCCTGCACTTCAAGCATCAGGACCCGACGACTGCCGCCAGCCGTGAGGTAATGGGAAAGAATGTCATACAGGTGCTCGTCTGGGGTATCTGGCTGCTCATGTCGCTCTCTATCCTTCACATCAGCGTCACCTGGCTGCTGGCCATCTCCGGAGGTCTCTCCACAGGTATCGGTTTTGCTTCGAAGGACATCATCGAGAACATCTACTATGGTGCAACGCTGATGGCTGGGCGCGTTAAGGTGGGCGACTGGATTGATGTAGACGGCACTTTCGGAAAGGTGAAGTCCATCAGTTACACCTCGACTGTTGTGGAGACACTCTATGGCGAGGTCATCACTTTCCAGAACAGCCAGCTCTTCTCTAAGAACTACAAGAACCTCACCCGCAATCACGGCTATGTGCTGGCAGGAATCCCGTTCAGCGTGGCCTATGGCTCGAACCTCAAGGATGTGACGCAGATGGTGGAGGATGCCATCAATGGCATGAATCACCCCTGGAGCGACCACAAGAAACAAGTCAAGGCAGTAGTCACAACGATGGGTGAGTCGAGCATCGACTTCAAACTCTTTATCTGGGCTGATGCCGTGAAGAAGATCTACGTCGTCAGCGACGTGCTCAAGAAGATTTATGAAACGCTAAATGCCAATGGCATCTCCATCCCATTCCCCCAGCGCGACATACATATCAAGCAGGAATAACAGAAAAAACGGCAGATTATTTGGCTATTTGCTCACTAAATCGTACCTTTGCATCCAAAATTTCAAAAGCATATCAAACAAATGGAACAGAAGAACTTTAAACGCACTACAGTCACCGCCGCCCTGCCCTATGCCAACGGCGGTGTACACATCGGCCACCTTGCAGGAGTCTATGTGCCTGCCGACATCTATGTACGCTATCTCCGTCTGAAGAAGCGTGAGGTGATGTTCGTCGGAGGCAGCGACGAGCATGGTGTGCCCATCACCATTCGTGCCCGTAAGGAAGGCATCACCCCTCAGGACGTGGTCAACCGCTATCACACGATGATCCGTGATTCCTTCGATGAATTCGGCATTTCTTTCGATGTTTACTCACGCACTACTAGCAAGATTCATCATAAGTTTGCTGCCGACTTCTTCCGCAAGCTCTATGACGAAGGCAAGCTGACCGAGGAGACCACCACCCAGCTCTACGACGAGGAAGCCCATCAGTTCCTGGCCGACCGCTATGTAACAGGCGAGTGCCCTCATTGCCACAATCAGGGTGCCTACGGCGACCAATGTGAGAAGTGCGGACGCGACCTCTCACCTACTGAGCTCATCAACCCCAAGTCCACCATCAGCGGTTCCACGCCCGTGCTGAAGGAGACCAAGAACTGGTACCTGCCTCTGAACGAGTATCAGGACTGGCTCAAGCAATGGATTCTGGAGGAGCACAAGGAGTGGCGTCCTAATGTCTACGGTCAATGCAAGTCGTGGCTCGATATGGACCTCCAGCCTCGCGCCATGACCCGTGACCTCGACTGGGGTATTCCCGTGCCCGTTGAGGGTGCCGAGGGTAAGGTACTCTACGTGTGGTTCGATGCTCCCATCGGCTATATCTCCAATACGAAGGAGCTCTGCGAGCGCGATCCTGAGCGCTGGGGCAACTGGGAGAAGTGGTGGCAGGATGACGACACGCGTTTGGTCCATTTCATCGGTAAGGACAACATCGTGTTCCATTGCATCATCTTCCCCGTGATGATGCGTGCTCACGGCAAATATATCATGCCCGACAATGTGCCTGCCAACGAGTTCCTCAACCTTGAGAACGACAAGATTTCCACTTCGCGCAACTGGGCCGTCTGGCTGCACGAGTACCTCGTCGACTTCCCAGGCAAGCAGGATGTGCTGCGCTATGTGCTCACCGCCAACGCTCCTGAGACGAAGGACAACAACTTCACCTGGAAGGACTTCCAGGACCGCAACAACAACGAGCTGGTGGCTGTCTATGGCAATTTTGTTAACCGTGCCCTGCAGCTCCCGTGGCAATACTGCGAGGGCTTCGTCCCACACCGACGCCCCTCGCT
>JAEEGK010013042.1_pt1 | contig 18791 bp, 20 predicted proteins | sample 8958771 | NCBI WGS metagenome assembly JAEEGK01 (sample SAMN16246547, study PRJNA631951) | gut metagenome | biome: gut microbiome; feature: rumen; material: SC-attached | host: Bos | place: Iran: Karaj | collected 2018-10
TGAATTGCTAAACCGAGAAAAATCGTTCCTATTGATTCGTACGCGACAAAAGTGTTATATGTTCCGTAATCACTGGGAGAGAGTAAACGAGCAAAAATAGGAATAGTTAAAAAAACTAGTCCCTTTAGCAAGTAATTGCCAATAACATATCCAAAACCAGCTTTTATCGCTTTAGACATGTTTTTTATCCAAGAACTTTCTTCTCGAAGTCGCCGAGGTAATCGACGAGTACCTGTTCCGGCAGGACAGACGGTCCTGCGCTAAAGTTATAGACTTTGTTTGTCATTGTAGTGTTCCTTATTGTCTTGTTGCATCTCGATCTCTAGCAACAAATCTCCCTTACACCCAATACTTTTCTGTCTCTTTTTCAATTTTTACTTCTGGAACAGATTGATTTTTTAGAAGTTCGTAAATTTTTGATGCGTAGACAACGTCATGAAGCGCCAAACCGTAGTTATAATCTATAATTCGTTGATCTTCTGACTTACGTCCTGGATCGCGTCCTGCAAGGACCTCCCCAATTTCGTTATAATCGTGATACTGCGGGAAATACTTGAAGTTTTTCACGTGATCCGTGTCATCTCCGAAAACGCGATCGAATGTGGTATCACAGTTTTGGAATCCACGCATATGTACAGGAATGATTGTTATACCCGGTTTGAAGATAGATTCATCCTCGACAAACAATCCATGAGCGCTCGTGATACAGCTTATCAATACATCCACCGATGAAGCTATATCTTTTATATCGTCAATAATTTCAAAAGCTACGTTCGTGTACGTTTTAAAACGTTCAATAAATTGCTCTGCTTGATCCTTGTATCGGAGTAATTTTACCTGGAAAAACTTTTCTGGCTCCTGTTCAAGAATGCACAGCAACGACGCACGTGCAGTATTTCCGAGTCCAACGAAACCATAAGTATTAGCATTTTTTACACGAAGAGCCTTTGCCGAAACAGCAGCAACAGCTCCTGTTCTCATCGTCGTAATCCAATCACAGTCCACAAGAGCCAACAATTCACCTGTGACGGCATCATACAGCATCATGTCGCTGCCAAGGCTAGGAACTGCGCCCTCAATTCGATGCACTTCCTTTATTCCAAAAAACATTCGGCCGTTCTTGTTTTTGGGCAAAAGGCAAGGCATGGACGTAAAGAAATCCATATCAGCAGGATGCACGCTTATCTTTGCGGGCAATTGAGCCTCTTTTTTTATGGAAAAACTTTCACGAATCCATTCTACACATTCCCTTGGAGATATATCCAAGCTGCGAATCAATTTTTCAGAAATAATCTTCATTTGTCTAGCTCCTTGAAAGCGTTAATAAGTCTTGCATTATCTTCGTGGCTACGAACCGCTATTCGCATGTACTGTTTGCCGTCGAAGCCCTTCTTATCACTACAATCGCGCATTAGAATATTGTACTTCTTGAGCATTGTGAGCACAAGTTCATTTGCGTTCTTGGGCGAAAGAATTTCACACAGATAGTAGTTCGCTTCCGACGGCATCACCCTCAGGAACTTGACTTTACGTAGCTCATCTCCAAAGGCGTCCCGCTCCTCAATGAACTGCTCACAGGCAAGTTTGTAGTCCTTTTCGTACTTGGTGTAAATCTGCATGAAGAACTCGGCGAAACTATTGAGGTTCCAAATGCTCACGTCCTTCTTCATTTTGGCAATGAGGTCCTTATCCGCAGAGCAAAGAATCCCAAGGCGGATTCCCGGGACACCGTAGCTCTTGGAAATACTCTTCATTACCACCAAGTGCGGGTACGCTTTCAGGATTTTGTCATCAAGAAGCGAATTGTTCTCGTAGTCATGACTAAAGTCCACGAAACTTTCGTCCACAATCAGACGGCAACTCTTTTCCTCGCACCACTTCGCCAAGGCGAGGATATCTTTCTTCGGGATAAAGTTACCTGACGGATTGTCTGGATTAATCAGCAGCAGGTTGTCGGCGTGATTCTTGCCGAAAAACTCCATCAGGTCTTTTGCTGAATAGCGGTAGTCAGCATTTTTCGGTACAAAGGTGACAAGGGATTCTGGGTTACGACGGTTCGGATATTCCTCGAACGTGGGGCGTGTTATACCCAGAGTTCCTGGAAGTTCTTCCATCAATGCTTTAATTAGCTCGGCAGCACCGTTCCCAGGAATAATGTACTCTTCCTTCACTCCCCAACACTTGGAGGCGAGAAGTGTGTTGACTTTCATGCCTGATGGGTATTCACCCACAAGTGTCTTGAAGTTTGCGTTCATCTCGTCTATAATTCGGGAACTGCGGAAATACGGATTCACCAGGTAGCAGTAGTCCAACATTTTGGGGAATCGCCAAAACCCACCATAACGTCCATAATACTTGCGCAAGATGTCCTTTTCTTCGGCGAATAGAGCCTCGGCAATATCCAAATCCTGTTTGTCGTCTATTTCATACCACTTCTCGTTGGTAATTGGTAGAGCCTTGAGATCGCTCTTGCTCAAGAAAGAAATAATTCGCAGTACGTTCTCGTAGTATTCATTGTTGCCAACGGCTTTGCTGTAGGCTTCCAAGAAGGGTACATATTTAGTACGTGAAAATTCCTTGCTAAACTTATATATATTGACAGTCTTGTAGTAACTATCTACTTCATCATAGCTAAAGGCCGCCTTGGTTACAAAGTTGACAATGTTGTTGTCTTTATCAATCTTAACCATGGTTCCGTCCATCCAAGTCTCGTATTTAGCCACTAAGGCTAAGTTGGGAAACTTGTTGTCCATGAGAAGATTGAACATTCCATCATCAAAAATCAAATCGCTTTCGATGAGGAGCGTGTCATCTTCCTGTAACTGCTTTTCGGCGAGTGCTAGTGAATAGATGTTGTTCGTCTTGTCATAAATAGGATTGTTTACGTATTCGATTTTTAAACCATTACGTTCGTTGCCGAGATAGTCCATCAATTTTTGGCCTTCGTAACCCACAACGATTACAACCCTATTCAATGACAATTTGCATAGTTGTCCCAAAAGTCGGTCAATGAGTGGTGTTCCATTTACAGAAACCATGCATTTAGTATTATTTTTCGTGTATTCGCCAAGTCGTTTGCCCATTCCTGCGGCGAGGATTATTGCTTGCATAATATTTCTCCATACAGGTTGTTAATCTTCTATACGATAGGATGCTTTATGCCAATTACGATTTTCTTTCGGTGGAAGGTTCATCCATTTTTTTCCGTAAACAATTTCAAGATACTTTTCTGGATTTGCAGGCCCAGGGAAAAACTTTCCTTCAAAAAGAATGGGCTTGGTCGGGTATAACGTTTTTTCCGCTATAGGATGCCACCAAAAGATACCATAACTGAAACTACAGTAGTTTTTATTCCCTACTAGTTTTGAAAGGAACGAGAAAGAAGGGATGAGTAATCTTTTTTGAATAAAACAAAGTAGCGTTGGTATTAATCGAACTTTGCCTAAAAGATGATGATTGATTAGCGCTGTTAATTTTTTTGAGAAAATAAACAAGGGCTTAATAGATCCTACTTGTTCCGTGAAAATATCTATTTGCATTCCTCTGTATTTTCTCATGTTATGCATGGCAGTATCCTGCAAGTATTCTGATTTCAAATCACGCAGCGAGTTCCATGGATACAAATAACTCGAATCGGTTTGTGGACAAAGTAATACGTATTGTGAGTTGGGATTTGATATTAAGTAATCACGTAATTTTTTTTCGTCTTTTTTTGAAATAACTACGTCAAGATCGTCATCCCAAGGTATAAATCCCTCATGACGAACAGCTCCTAAAACACTACCTGAGTCTAAACGATATTTAATATTCAATTTTTTGCATGTTTCATCGAAATAGCAAAGCATGTCAAGCAGTCTTAACTGGCATTTCCGCAACACAGAACCATCTGGATTATATTCGTTTTTTAAGGATTCGGTTGTCTCACCTGTATTGTATTGCATGTTCGCCTTTTAAGTCCTGTTGTGAAATGTTCTGTGCTAGTTGTAAAGTGGTTGTTTTTTTCGACAGAAAAAAATTCTTAGTAGAGCTTTTTCCATCATGCGGCCACCTTCAGAATCACATGGCTAAAATATACCTTCGAATGAGTGTGATTGTCAAGGGATGGGTGCCTGCGGTGGTCGTTGTAGCTGCCGATAAACGCCTTTATCTCCATCTTGCACTCCTTCATCATCTCGTAACCCTTGATATAGATGTTTTTGTACTTGCTTGTGAACATTTCAGAAGTAATATTGGTTCTCTAGTTGGTGTAATTACCTTTAAAAAAGTGATGACTTTCCCATAATTCCTTTCTTTGAATCTCTTATTCCTTGCACAAAAGCCTTTGCTATTTTCCCCCTTCCGGAAATCTTCATTCGAATAGCCCAAAGAATGCGCGTAATCAGCGTAAAATAGTATGCGGGAAACGAAAAAAAGTCTTTGTGTGATTTTAATAAATACAATCTGTTTCTTGTGACGTAGTATGAAGAAATTGGCGAAAGGGGTCCTCCGCTAGATTTTCCTACTTTATGCCAAAGTTTTGCAGAGGGAATGACTTTTATTTTTTTATGAGCTTTTAGCAGCCTGATGCTGAATTCGGTGTCTTCATTATACATGAAATAACTGTCATTTAACAATCCTACAGACTGCCATATGTCTCTGTGAGCAAGGAAACAGCAACCTGTTGCAAAACTGCATTCAAAGGGCGTCTCGTCTTTTTGTGTTTTTAGAATATGCTCTGCATTTCCTGTTCGACGGTTGATGAATCCTCCACCATACCATAAAAAGGCTGGTTCGGAATAATAGTACATGTACGGAACGACGACGGTGTTGCTATCGGCCCATTTCAATAGATTGGAAAATAACTTGTTGTCGATGACTGTATCGTTGTTGAGTAAAGCGATGTACTCATAGCCGTTGTCAAGAGCCCATTGAATGCCAATATTGTTGCCGCCGGCAAAACCGAAATTTTGGTTTTCGCGGAATGTCTTTATGTTTGAATATTTTTGATTTATTAATGCGGCTTCGTCTTCTCTTGATGCGTTGTCAACAACTATAATCTGTAACGGCGTTTCAGAATTGCATAGACTGTCAATGCAATTTACTGTATCTAGAAAACCGTTGTAGTTGACAAGGATTACTGCTACTTTCATATATGGCTAATTCGCTAGAGTTAAATCGTTTTTATTCGTCATTGACGTTAGGTTTGTCTTTCAGAATGTTGTCAGAGACCATGAAGATTAGGTATAAGTTTATCAGTGTATTGAACCCAATGCAGTACATGAATCCGAAAATAAAAATGCCAATTATGGAATTTTGTTTGATTTTGTCTTGTTTGTTTTTTGTAAACAGTGCATATAAATTAAAATAATACAGGATGAAACCCAATAAACCAGATCCAAGTAGAATCTCTGCGAAGTCGCATTCTATTGCCCACGCTTTTTTTTGCATTCCGGCATTTAGTTCAATTGCCGATTTGACGGAATCACTAAAGGCCAGGGCTGTTCCTCCAATTCTTGGACCGATGCCAAATAATTTTTCAATCCATGAGAAATCGCTAAATGTCGAAATTGAAAGAGGCAAGTACATAATGTGCCTCATTGTTCCAGATACATCACCAGTATTGGAATTTACTTTGAGGATGGAGAATCGGGTTAATGTATAATCCGTTTGAAACTGAACTATTTCTATAGTGTCGTATAGGTATAAAAAAACAATAATGACAAATGAAATAATTGCTATGATTCTAATTAGATTCTTTGTTTTAAGAAAAACTATGGTGTTTTTTTCACGTCTGAAAAGTGAAAATAGAAGGATTGTTGCGATACTGACCATGCCTACACGTGACATGGCGCAAATGCAGGAAAATGTAAAGATTGATTTCCATATGTTTGACTTAGTGAATGTAAAACCTAGAACCATTAAAACCGCTAAGAATGCAGGATCTCGGTTTAACCCAGTTGCTCGCATGGCTAGAGACCCCGCTTCAAAATTCCATGCAGTCCACCCTGTTCCTAGTAATCCCTTCATGCAGGTCGTAAAGAAAAAATCATTAAAATCTATTTGGAATATGTACCATGCAATGAATTGAATAATTGCCCAAATGCTATTGATTTGACTTACTATGATGATTGCTCTTTTAAACTGGTTGAACGGGTTCTTAATAACGTCAGCCATGAGTAAAATGGGAAGGTAAATTACTACGTATTGAATGAGATTGAATATGAGTTTTTCTTCATATCCAATTAATTGCTCTTGACGGGTTAACGCTAAAGCACTGGACATCATTAATGTGATGTACCATAGAAGTAAATTTCTTTTTAATTTTGTTAGACGAGCCTTGTGATGTATAGAAACGATACGAGTGAATAGATATATTTCTAAAGGAAGCAATGCTATTTTGTTTAATGATATGCCAAAGATTTGAGCTCCAAGCATGCTCGAAAAGAAAATCGCAATAAGAACAAAAGGATTCAGGTGTTCTTTTGTGGATGTGATTATACTGTTTTGCATATTTGGAAAAACTTGAGACCGCTTTGTTTCCAAGAAAAATGACTTTGGTTTTGAAAGCCCGATTCAATCAGCTGCTTTCGGTATTCGATGTTGTGCACGACGTTGTAAATTGCTTGAACAAAATTTTCTAAACTGAGTGGATTCACTAAAATTGCAGAATCTTTTAGTACTTCTGGCATGGATGCCGCATTAGATGCTATGACGGGACACCCACAGGCCTGCGCTTCTAAAACGGGAATGCCAAACCCTTCGTATAAGGACGGAAAGAGGAACGCAATGGCGTTAGAGTAGTACTTTATTAATTCGGTATCGCTGATTCGACCAAGCAGCTTGATTCGTGGATTGTTAACGAATGCGTTTAAATTGATGTTTGAAAAATTGTTGTTTTTTAAGTCGCCGGCAATAAATAGTTTTAAATTGTCTATTTGTTTTGAAGCCTCTTCGAAAGCGTTGAGTATCATTTTGAAATTTTTGTTTTCTTTTATGGATGATACGGCAAGGAGGTAGTTCTCTTTTTTTAAGTCTTCGTCAATTTGCGGGTGAAAGGTCTTGCCAACCGCGTTATAAACCACGGAAATTTTTTCTTTAGTGGTGTGGTAATATTCTGAGATTTCTTTTTTTGAAAATTCACTAACAGTAAAAATATGCTTGCTTGTTTTTAGCACAAGAGGCATCATTACCTGATAAAAGTATCGAAATGACTTAGAAAACGTTTGGGGATAACGAATGTATGTAATATCGTGTAGTGTAGATAATTTGTTTTTATAAAAAATTGGCGCGGTATTGCAAAAATTTAAAAGAATGGGATTGCCTAATGTTTTGAGGTGTCGGGGAAGATCTAATTGTTCCCACAAATGCCCTGTATGTGAACCTATGATTTGTACATTAAGCTCGTTTGCTTCTGAATATAATTGTATGTTCTTAGGGGCGAAAAATTGAATGTTTTCTTCTCCGCTAATTTCCTTAAGCGTCCTTGATATTTCAAGAGCGAAACGCTGGACTCCTGTAAGCGGTTGTGTTAAAAATCGGGCGTTAACGGCAATCATAGCCCCCCCATTAACATTGGCTTTATTCGTGCATGCAGAAAACCGAGAATTGGCAAACTTATTCCTTTGGGGACAAAATTGTAAAAGCATACTCCTAGATGTTGGGATAGATTTTTTTGGATTTTCCTTGCAGGGGCGTCATGCCATGGTGATAACTGCTTGTACCGCCTCCATTCGTCAAAAAAAGGGCCAGATGATTTTTTAAACCATGGACGGGAAAAGCAAAACAGGGTGACAAAATGGACTATGGAGGGGTCTTTTTTAGCATCTTCGATGTCAGCACTGGAGTAACAAGCACTAGGTTTACGATATTTAAGTAGATCGTCAAAGGAAAATGCCGTGAAAATGGACATGCAGTTATATCGTGGGTGATCGAGCTTGATTTTTCCTTGAAGCGCCAGGTTCAAAATGCCTTGGTCCGCATATGGCACGCTTCCGTGAAATTTTTTTATAACCTCAAGGATTTTGCTTTCTATTTGGTTTTCTTTCCAAGCTTTTAGGTCAATTAGCATCATTCCGGAATTGATGTAGATTTCTGCTTCTTTTAGGCCTAATCTAGAACGGTGCTGCTTGCTGATGCAATCCATCACGCCGCAAATGGTATTTCCTTCAAAGTCTTGGTTGTAGAATTTTTCAATGTTGGTGCGGATGCAGGTATCGCAATCAAGGTACAGGGCTCGAGGACAGTTGTCTGGCAACAGTTTTGACAAAAAAAGCCTTGAAAATTGACTTGCACCGCCGCGATCTTGTTGTAAGTGGGCAATTTCTTTAGTGACGGAGCTGATTGAAATTTTCTTGATTTCCCTTCCGTAGGTCTTTGCAAGCTCATCAAGTTTTTGCTTGTTTTCGATACTGATGTTATCGTCCAGCACATAGACCGTCAGCTCAACAACGTCTTTGTTGTTTTCAAAAAGCGAACATATGGAAACACCCATAATTTCCGCAAAATTGTCATCGCTGGCATAGACTACGTTCATGTTGATCAATATCTCTTTTAGACTTTAAACTTAGAAATTTCCTCTTTTTTAGTTTCCATTTTTTTGCTTTAAACACAAAAATGGAGCCAAATAACTAGGCACCAACAACCAAACAGACGTACACCATTTTTCCATTATGGAAAATACAAAAACTTTTTTGAAATGGTGTTACAATTTGTTGTTTTTTCTCTTTTTACGCCTTCCCGTAATACCCGGCATACCATTCCGCAAATTTCCTTAAGCCTTCCCTGAGCGGGGTGGCGGGCTTGAAGCCGAAGTCGGCTTCGAGGGCGGATGTGTCGGCGTAGGTGACGGGGACGTCGCCGGGTTGCATGGGCACGAGTTCCTTGTGGGCTTCGAAGTCGTAGTCGGCGGGGAGCACTTTGGCGCGGACGAGTTCTTCTTGCAGAATCGTCACGAAATCGAGGAGGTTCTCGGGGTGGTTGTTGCCGATGTTATAGACTTTGTAGGGCGGCAGCGGGAGTCCGTCTTCGCCGTTTTGCTTTTCGGGGGCGTGCTGCATGACGCGGACGACGCCTTCGACGATGTCATCGACGTAGGTGAAGTCGCGTTTGCATTTGCCGTAGTTGAATATCTGGATGGTCTTGCCGGCTTTGAGTTTGTTGGTGAAGCCGAAGTAGGCCATGTCGGGGCGGCCGGCGGGGCCATAGACGGTAAAGAAGCGCAGCCCTGTGCTGGGGATGTTGTATAGTTTGCTGTAGGCGTGGGCCATGAGCTCGTTGCTCTTTTTGGTGGCGGCGTACAGCGATACGGGGTTATCGACTTTGTCGTCGGTGGAGTAGGGGATCTTCTTGTTGCTGCCATAGACGCTGGAGGAACTGGCGTAAACGAGGTGTTCGACTTCGCCTTTCTCGGCGCCTCTGCGGCAGGCTTCGAGGATATTGTAGAAGCCGATGAGATTGCTCTGGATATAGGCGTCCGGGTTCGTGATGGAATAGCGGACGCCGGCCTGGGCGGCGAGGTTCACGACGACGTTGAAGTGGTACTTTTCGAAGAGGCTGTCGATGGTTGCCTTGTCGGCGAGGTTTGCCTTGACGAATGTCCATTTTTTGCCGGTCGAGGTAGCGAGTGCTTCGATTTCCTTGAGGCGTTCGTGCTTGATGTTCACGTCGTAGTAGTCGGTGATGGAATCTAGGCCGACGAGTTCGGAACAGTCGTAATCATTAAGCAACTTCTTGCAGAGGTTACATCCGATAAAACCGGCTGCTCCGGTAACGAGGACGGCTTTTCCGTCGAGAATCACATTTTTATCAAGCATCTTGTTTCCTTTTTTTCAACTAACCCGTAACATCTATATTTTTGCACATTGACTGGATGGGGCTATCGCCCCTACCCTTTGGCTCGGTCATGCCCAAGCTTGCTTGGGCGCGACTCTCACCTTCTGGGTAGTCTTCGTCCTTTCAGTCCTCAGGATGACGTTGCGCGTTTTGCTTTGGATGACGTTCACGCCAGTCGCATTTTCAGGACTTGACTGGAAGGGGCTATTTTTGCCTAATCTAGCATCCAATCGCGCTGTATTCGAATCCGGCGTCGGCGAGTTCCTTCGCGTCGTAGATGTTGCGGCCATCGATGATGAGGGCGTTCTTCATGGACTTCTTCATCACGCCGAAGCTCGGCATGCGGAACTGCTTCCATTCGGTCACGAGCAGCAATGCGTCGGCGTCGAGCAATGCTTCGTACATGTCGTTGCAGTAAACGATTTGGCTTGCGATGGTCGCGGCGTCTTCTCGCGCAGCCATTCTACGCTTGCATTCGTTCATGGCGACCGGGTCATAGACTCGCACGACAGCGCCGGCTTTCACCAACAAGTCAATCAAAACAAGTGCGGTCGCTTCGCGCATGTCGTCTGTTTCCGGCTTGAAGGCGAGGCCCCACATGGCGATGGTCTTGCCCTTGAGGTTCGCTTCGCCGCCAAAGCGCTTGGCGAGCTTGCGGAAGAGCACGGTCTTCTGGTATTCGTTGACTTCTTCGACAGCCTTGAGCACGCCCATCTTGTAGCCGTTCTTCTCGGCGGTCTTGATGAGGGCCTTCACGTCTTTGGGGAAGCAACTGCCGCCGTAGCCGCAGCCGGGGTAGAGGAACTTGGAGCCGATGCGGGTGTCGCTGCCGATTCCTTTACGGACCATGTTCACGTCGGCGCCCACGAGTTCGCAGAGGTTCGCGATGTCGTTCATGAAGCTGATGCGGGTCGCGAGCATGGAGTTCGCGGCGTACTTGATCATCTCGGCACTCGGGATGTCGGTGAAAATCACGCGGAAGTTGTTGAGCATCATCGGGCGGTAGAGGCGGGTCATGAGTTCCTTGGCCTGTTCGCTTTCGACGCCGACGACGACGCGGTCGGGCTTCATGAAGTCCGTGATGGCGCTTCCTTCCTTCAAGAATTCCGGGTTGCTCGCCACATCAAACGGGATCTTGACGCCGCGCTTGTCGAGTTCTTCCTGGATGGCGGCCTTGACTTTCTTGGCGGTGCCGACGGGGACGGTGGATTTCGTCACGAGGACTGTGTATTTCTTGATGTTCTGGCCGAACGTGCGCGCGACGGCGAGCACGTATTGCAAGTCGGCGGAGCCGTCTTCGTCGGGGGGAGTGCCCACGGCGCTGAAGACCATCTCTACATTGTCGAGGACGCTGGCGAGGTCGGTCGTAAAGTGCAGGCGGCCTTCGCGCTGGTTCCTCAGTACCATTTCGTCGAGTCCCGGTTCGTATATGGGAATTTCACCTTTCTGTAGGGATTCAATCTTTGCCTGGTTCACATCGACGCATGTGACGTTGACGCCCATCTCGGCAAAGCATGTGCCGCTCACAAGTCCTACATAACCGGTTCCGACGATAGCAATATTCATAAAGAAATCCTTGATATTTCTGATTTTTTTTAACCAACGGAAAATGTAATAAAATGGTAAAAATGAGATTGGTCGTCCTGGAGGCGTCAACGGATAGAATCCGGTGATTTAAGGAATGAGGAAAAGCATCACGCGCTTTGAGCGTTTGCCATAAAAAAAACGCCACCCCTTGGATAAAGGGGATGGCGTTGTGTTGAATTGGGTTGATGTATGATTAATTTTCGCCGTTACGCATTTCCGTCTGCTCGCGATCCATGGTGTAAGTCAAGTATTCCCTGAAATCGCGGTTGATATCCACTCCCTCGAAATCTTCGATATGGTCCGAGAAAATGTCAATAAGTGTCCGGTTGTCGTCCCATCCGACGAGAATGACGTCATCCATTGTAATAGATTTGTCTCCCGGTCCTTTGGCAACGTATTCGACTTTGGATTTTTCGACCCAACCTTTCCCGCAATTCCCTTTGACGAAAACTTTTGTATCGGACTGTGAAATGATTGTCAGTTCGTCATTAAAATCTGCAGTGCAGATCACCGTGCCTCCATCTTTATTTGAAGTGAGTTCGATGCTGCCTCGTTTCGATTTGATGGCGCTTGCTGCGAAAGATGTAGTGACCATAACCGCAAGCGCTACAGCCACCATTATCTTGATGTTTTTCATGATTGCCTCCTGTTCCTTTATTGTGAGGCGTTTGATTGCCTCAATTGTAAACTACAAAGAAAAGTTTACAGAGACCAATGCATCAATAGTTTAGTTTGGAATACTGAAATAGTTTGTAATAAAAAAAAGGCGCTGCCCTGAAGGACAGCGGTTGAATGTTGAACAAACTTAATTTTCGCCGTTACTCATTTCGATTTTTTCTCTATCCATCGTGTATGTCAGGTATTCCCTGAAATCGCGGTTGATATCGACTCCATCGAAATCGGTATTGTTGTCTTCCAACACGAAAATGGCGCTTGGGTTGTCTATCCAGGCTTCGATGCCAACGCTATCCATTACGATAGATTTGTCACCGGGACCTTTTGCGACGTATTCGATTTTGGATTTATCGACCCAGCCGTTTCCGCAGTTGCCCTTGACGAAAACTTTTGTGTCTGATTCTTTGAGAATCGTTAGTTCGTCGTGGAAGCCTGCAGTGCAAATCACCGAGCCACCGTCTTTGTCGGATGTGACGTCGATGTTTCCCAGTTTTGACTTGACGACTCTTGCTGCGAAAGATGTGGTGACCATAACCGCAAGCGCTACGGTCATCATTATCTTTACGGTTTTCATGATTGACTCCTTGTTCTTTATTGCGAGGACGAACAACTGCCCTCGTTTAGTAAACTACAAAGTGGCGTTTGCCGAGAGTAGCCCATTTGCGTTTTAATTTGAAATGGGGTGGGCAGACGGTGCGTGTTTTTTTATATTCTATTTCATGAATAGAAACGTTTGGAATGTGATTCGCGCCGTATCTGTTGTTGCTTGCGTTTTGGCAGCTGGTTGTGACGACAGCTCTTCTACTACGGCTCCGCAAGAAACTGTCATCCCTGCATCTTCAGCTGCTGCGAATAGCGCGGGATCGTCTTTGGAAAACCAACCATTGTCATCATCGGCGATGTCCTCCGCTATTGAGGAGAGTTCTTCGAGCGTGGCGTTGCCGACAACGTTGTGCAAGATTTCCTTGGTGACTCAGACGGGATACTATCCGATGGCCTACACGATTGGAAGACCGTGGATTTGCTTGCCGTTAGAAAACTGTGACGTGTCCGCTGTGAGTACGGGCTTTCCTGAATGCTACGATGGTCATGCCACAGTCGAAGGGTGCTATTCCGAGGCGAAAGCGGAGATTGTCGAGAACTGCGATGATGATTTCGAGGACTCTTGTGAGACTCGCAATGGAACGGTTTATACCTTTGGCCGTATCAAAACCAGTTGTAGCGCTATATTGCTCTAGGTAGGCTACTAATTTTTTGAATGACAAGTGCGGAATAGCGCTTGAGGTTTTTTTTCGTTATGAGCATATGGATTTTTATCGTAGATTCTTTTTAGTCTTTGCGCTGTCCGTTTCTTGCTTGTGGGCGAGAACGGAATATTGCATTTTGCCGGTGCATTTGGATGGCGTCCACGAAGACTACGCTGAAAAAATAGTTTCCTTGACCAAGGATTATTTTGCGGCGGAAGGTTATGGATTTGTTTCGGATGCGTCTGCGTGTGATTATTTGTTGCAGGTAAAATTAATCCGAAAAGAAAAGGGTGTAGCGCTCGTTTATGAGAAAAAGAACAAAAGTAGCGAGACCCTTTGGTCTTATGGGCATATCGTCTATTCTCCCGGGAACTTCGCGTCTGTAGTGAGCTATGTCGCCCGCGAAATTGATAAACTGGAAACGGATTGGATTTGGGGTTTTGGATTTGGGGCTCTTGGAATGATAGGCCCTGTAGATTTTGTGGATTACAATTACGAACCTTTTGTGCAGTTCCGTGTGGAATCGGTTAAGATTGCTTTGGATCTTAATATCGCATTTCTTGGTTCCCGACCCCATGGCGTGCATGGTTCTGTGTTGGGGCCGTCCCTTTCCGTTGCGTATATGTTCGGCCGTCATTTTGTGGTCCCGTATTTGGGGGCCGGCATAAATGGTGCACTTTTCATAACGTCTGTCGAAAAAGAAGTCGTAAACAGGTATGGGGTAACTGAGAAGGAATCCGAAAGCGAAACGTTTGGTTCTCCAGGATACTTTTTCGAAATGGGACTTTCGCTGAAGTTGAAAAATGAAGTCCACATTATGCTGGAGTCCCGATATTTTAGAGAATTTTATAAAATGAACAACATCCTTAACGGGAAAAAAGGCGCTGTTCATGGCTTTTCCGTGGGAGTGAAAATCGGCGTATGAGAATTTGTTGTATCTTGTTTGTAATGTCGCTTTGGCTTGTGGGGTGCGCTTCTTACGTGAATGTCAGTGTTTCGGATGGCGGCGGGGATTATTCCATTTATAGAAATGGCGAATTGGTGTGTTCCAGTAGCGATGCCTGCACCGTTGAAAGTACGGCAGAAAGCGGAATGTATCTGGAGGCGAAGAAAGATGGCGTTGTATATGGTTCTGCATATGCGCATAGAGTGAAAAAAGAAATAGACCACAGTAGGGACGACGAATATGACTGGTCCCGCAGAAAAACGAGAAAACAAATAAGGGAAGAGACGGAACAGAACGAACGGTCGTTGAGTCTTATTTTCGCCTTCGTGTTCCCGTTTTTTTTGGTTTGCGTGGATTTTGGAAAGTTCCCTGATGAAGTCGTGATTCCTGTGGAAACTCCGGATTCGGCAATTGCAGATTTCCCTTGGGACCAACCGATAAAAAAAGATTAAATTATGGGTGGAAATCGGGGAGATTATGTCAATTGTTAACGAAATTCAAAAGGCGCTCCTGGCTAAGCAGGACTTGAAATTCAAGGCTTTTCACAGCAAGCTGATTCCGACGACGGATGCAAAAACGATTATCGGAGTGCGGACTCCGGACTTGCGCGCGATTGCCAAAACGTTTGCGAACCGGGCAGATGTGGAAACTTTTCTGACGGCGCTTCCGCACAAGTATTATGATGAAAATCAGGTCCATGCCTTTATCTTGTCCTTGATGAAAGATTATGATGATTGCGTGGCGCATGTTGATGCGTTCTTGCCGTTTGTCGATAACTGGGCGACTTGCGACCAGATGCGCCCAAAGACGTTTGCCAAGGCTGCAAATCGGGCACGTCTCTTAAAGGATGTGGAGCGCTGGATGAAAACTCCCGTGACGGAAGTATACACGGTGCGCTTTGGCATTGAAACGTTGATGTCGTTCTTTTTGGATGATGATTTTGACCCGAAATTTTTGAAATGGGTCTCGAAGATCCGAAGCGGGGAATATTACTTGAACATGATGGTCGCATGGTTCTTTGCGACTGCGCTGGCCAAGCAGTACGAGGCGACGCTCCCGTTTATCGAAAATCGAGTACTAGACGTATGGACGCACAACAAGACTATTCAGAAGGCCGTTGAAAGCTACCGAATTACCGATGAACAAAAAGCATATCTGAAAACGTTGAAATTATAGGAATTTTGAAGTATGGCAGAGAATTTAGTACAGACCGTTAAAACGGAGAATTTTGAAATGGACTATGCCAAGTTCGGCACGGGCGTGCGCCCGCTTGTTTTGTTGCCTGGCATGAGTCTCAAAAGTACGATGAGCGTCGCTTCGATGGTGGCGGATTCATATAAAATATTCAGGGATGATTTTACGGTTTATCTGTTCGACCGCAAGAAGAATTTTGGCGAATCTTATCCGATGGAGCAGATGGCCGTGGATACGACCGAAGCGATGGATGCCATTGGCATTGGGAGCGCTTGCATGATTGGCATTTCGCAGGGAGGCATGATTGCTCAACTCATTGCGGAACAGTTCCCGCAGAAGGTAGAGCGCCTAGCGCTTGGTTCAAGTGCATCTCGTTTGAACGACATGTCTCGTGCGGTGATGACGGAATGGAAACGCCTTGCCGATGAAGGAAATGTCGAAGCGCTTTGCTCGAACTTTATAGATAAAGTTTTTTCCGAAGAGACTATTCGCAAGTACAAAAAGAGCTTGATGCGTTTGAATTCGAATGCGACCGAACAGGACATGAAGCGTTTTTGTGTGCTCGCCCGTGCGTGTCTCGAATTTGAAGCGTATGAAGGGCTGAAAAATCTCAAGTGTCCGACGCTTGTTCTGGGCGCTGAACTGGACCGGACTTTGGGCGTGATTGCGTCAAGAGAGATCGCCGAAGCGCTAGAACGAAATGGCGTGCCTGTGGAACTCTACGTTTACGACAATTACGGACATGCCGCATATGACGAAGCGCCGGATTACCGCTCCAGGATTTTGGAGTTCCTGAAGAAATAGTTTTTGGGGTTGTCAGAATAGATAGCCGATGCCGGTATTGACTTGCCAATGTTTTCCGGCAAAATTTTGGCCGACGTAAACCGTTGCTCCTAAAGAAAACTGAATGCGTTCGTTCAGCAAGTAGGAGGCTCCCATATATTGTTCGATGATAAATGGGAATGAGAATGTAATGTCATGGGAGTCGAAACTATCCGTAGACCACCACGGAAAATAGATGGCCGGGGCGTACGTCAGTGCTAATTCCTTAGTGAGGAATACGCCTATATAGGTGCTGAGCAATGCCGTAAAAGAAAAATCCCATTGGTCTTTTTGCGACAAATGGTCGTATCCGCAGTCGTATTCTCCTTCGAATGTATGGCAATGCTTAAGCCAATCGCCTTCTAGAGAGTACTTGTATCTTCCAAAGCCTAATTGAAATCCTATACCGAATTCAAAATGATTGCTGTTCCAGCCTGTATATGCTTTTAGATAGGGGAACGGATCAAGGCCGCCGCCAAGAGTGGCCAACCAGACCTCCGATTTTATAAGTCGGTCATATGAGGCGGTCACAGGGAAATTTTTCAGACGGTATGCGATATTTGCTTTTTCTTCAGGTAATGTCCTGTCGTCACCAGAAATTTTTTTATTCCAGACATCGTGCAGTTGCAGTCTTTTTTCTTTTTGTAATTTTATCTGTAAGCTAGCTCGATTGACGGAAGTGTCTTTTTTGACGTTGTATCCGGCTCCTGTGAAGACGGGTGGGGCGTAAACGTCGAATTCTCCGGAATGGACGTTCAGTTGGTTAAATGCGTTGCATCCGGACAGAAACCATGCGGATAGGCACGGGATTAATAGTAGGCTGAATTTGAATCGACGAAAGCGCATTTAGATTTCCAAGTCAGCGGAAAGGACTGTCTCGATTTTGCCGTCGTCGCATTGGAATAGCAGACTTCCATCGTCTTGCATGTCGATGATGGTGCCTGTTTTCTTGATGGCCCCTTCGCCAGAGGCGTGATTTTGGTCGGTGCAGCGGTTGTTGACGACGATAGTGCCGCGGGCTCCGATGAACTGGTCCATGCGTTTCCATGCGGCGATCCAGGGGCGGATGCCGAAAGCGCGGAACTGCCCGATGGCGCGCTCGAGGTTACCGACGAGTTGTTGCAGGAGCTTTTCCCGGTTGATGGTCTTGCCGACGATGGCTTTGAGCGTGGTGACGTTCCTGTTCAGGTGCGCATAGTCTTCGGGTTCACTGTTGACGTTTATACCGACTCCCATATTGAGGGTCGGGCGCGGAGCTTTTTCTCTTGCCATTCCCGGTTGAGCCTCTCCCGGACTGGTTCCGGGTTCCGGGGACTGCCATCTTGTGTAAACGACTTCCGCCAAAATCCCGCAGAATTTGCTCTTGCCGTAGAGTATGTCGTTGGGCCACTTGACGGTGATTTTGGAAATTGTTTCGCTGTTCTTGTCGGCGGAGTCCGCTCGTTTGCCGCTTGTTAAATTTGCGCTATCCTTATTTTCATTGACGGCGGCTTCCAGTAATCCGTTGAATGATTCCGCGAATGTCAATGCCGCGACTTGCGTGATTTGGGCGAAACGGTTGGCGGGAATATTGTCGAGCGGAACTAGAATGTTGAAGTAGAGATTTTTTCCGGCGGGGGAGTCCCAGGTGCGTTCGTGGCGGCCATGTCCGTTGCTTTGCGAATCGGCGACAAAGAGTGTGCCCGGTGAGATTTCACCTGTTCGAGCCATTTCTTTCATGAGCTTGTGCGTGCTTTCGATAGTCTCGAAAAGGTAGGCCGGAGTATTGCCGAATCCCGTGAGCTGCCAGTCCGTGAATGAACGTTCCTTGGAAAACATTTGCTTGGTCGTTAGTTGTTAGAATTTAGAACTTCGAGCTTAGGATTTGGAACTTTGGTTCGACAAAAGGTTGGTGAGCTTAAGTCTGTACTGAGCCGATGCACTGAGTATGCCGATGTGTTGCTGAAGGACCGACTAAGTTCTAAGAGTGGAGCGGGCTAAGTTTTACGAACTGCAGCTCCGCCGCACTACTCGTCCGCTTGCTTTTCTTGCAGTTCCTTGAGAGCTTCTTCGGGGAATATGTTGAAGAATTCTTGCTTCTTGTCTTCGAAAAGTTGCAGCATGCGTTCTTGCTCGAACTGCTCGCGGTCGATGTTTTGCATAAAGAACTCGTCGCGGGCGAAATCGCGGGTCGTCATGAGTTTCTTGATGTCTTCGGAAAGATCGACATTGTCCCAAAGGATATAGTACGATCCGACGAATCCATCGGCAAAAATATCGACGTTCAGTTTTACGGAATTAGTTTGCGAGGAATCAACGAGCTGGACTTTGGTTTCGCGCTTTTCGGGGCGGAAAACATCAACGTCACTTACGGGTTTGCTCAAATCCTGCGCCCAGCAGAGAGCCGAAGCGCAGAGAAATAGCATTACCTTATGTTTGAAGGATAAAATCATATCCATAATATACAATGAAAATTCATGAAAAATACAGGGAATGCTAAAAAGCTTAGCTGAAAATACGGCGAAAAAAGT
>JAEEGK010013044.1_pt1 | contig 18789 bp, 12 predicted proteins | sample 8958771 | NCBI WGS metagenome assembly JAEEGK01 (sample SAMN16246547, study PRJNA631951) | gut metagenome | biome: gut microbiome; feature: rumen; material: SC-attached | host: Bos | place: Iran: Karaj | collected 2018-10
ACATCTGTACAAATGGGGAGGTAATCACTCCGCCGGTGGTCGGATGTTTGCCGAGAAGCCCGTAGGCGCAGGAGGCTTCTTCGCATTGAATGTATCGAGCAAAAGCCTGTGCATAGGCTTCAATGCGTCTCGGATTAACCAGTCGCTCGCAGCCAAGCTCCTGCGCCAGGAAGCGGGACACCGCTACGAATTCCTCCGTAGTCACGTCACGAGTTAACGGAAACAGCAGTCTGGCTCGCGGATTATCAGGAGTGTGGCTGTGGGTAGAGTAGAGACACGACGTATAAGGCGTTCTGGTTTCAAAGTTTTGAAGGAGCTCTTTACTGATACGGTCTCCGTCCAGAGTAATCATTGAACGGAGATCAACGGTTTCAACCTTACGTCTGCCGCCGGCAAAGACGCCGGCTACAAAGCCACCATGGTCCTTGGCAGCGTCTCTTTGGGCTTTAGACATTCTGGCGTATTCTTCGGCTATTCCGTGGTGTGGGTAGTGGTTCGCAGTCGATTCTTCAAGTCTGTGTATCTGATAGTTTTATTAACCCAGGTTTTGGCCTGACGGCAGTTGCCGTAGTCGATTGCCAGTTCTCGCATTAAAGTCCTCCTTTTTCACCGAATTCAAATCTTGCCTGTCTGGCTGCTCTGTAAGCCTTCTCCGTGGCTTCTTCATCCATTTGACTTATGTAGTTGTAGTCATCACCGAATAAGGTGAATGTTCCCTTCTCATCTACCCCAGGATATGCTCCGAAATAGTCATTATCGATAGTTTCAAAGTTATAAAACTCCGGCCAACCTGGTTTACTGCCGCGTGAAGTGGAGTTCATGCTGTCAATTAGTTCATCAACGTTAGCACCATCCGGTATACTGCCCACAACTAAGATTCCGCCACCTTGCTGATGAAATCGATTGATTTTCTCAGCGTCGGCATCATTCATCTGTCCTTTTACCTCTACGTAAATCGAACAATTCTCTGCTTTAAAACCATGGTTCAGAGTTACTCCGTGCAACCTGAAGTATGGGAGATATTTGATTCCGTCTCCTAAATCGAAGCCTTCCGGCTCATATTCCCATTTAACGCCACAATTATCGAAGAACACCGCCCAACGAGCCTCAAGTCTTGAACGGAAACGATATCCTTTGTATTCAGTTTCAATAGGTTTTAAATTAGTCATTCTTCTTTACCTCATTCATAAAACTGTCAAAATAACGAATAGGCTGCTTACGTCTCTTGGCGACGTCAATCTCTGCCTTCATACCTGCGGTGATAGTGTCACAGAACACCCAGAGCTCCTTGCACTTACCCAGAAGAACCGAACTGATGTGTGTCTTAAGTTCTTCATCCTGAACTGCTGCCATAAGCGATAGTGGGGACAGCGGAATTTGCCCTTGCTCTAAAGCAAAGCGGCAGTATTCTTCGGTGTTACCTATGCCGCTGTTACACAGGTACACGATTGGTATAAAAGTTTTTGTCATAAAAAATCCTTACTTAGTAAATAGTGGGGTGCCCTGCCCCCACATCTATTAGCCACGGGAAAGAGTTAAATCTGACGTTTTTCGAGAATTTCTTTTAATTTTTTTTCAGCGCGTTTCCGTTTCTGAGAGAGGTTGTTCTCGGATTCACCGATTCTGTCAGCATAGTCGCGTATGTTTTCGCCATCTATGTTTACAGCAATAACTAGTTCGGCCCACTCTGGTTTAAGACATTCTCTAATCAGACGACATACACTTGCGTATCTTTCCTCAGCATCGAGTTCCTCCTCGGGGTTATAGAAAGGAGACAAAAAATGTTCACCGCTGACATCAACGTTATAATCGCAGTGTCGGTCGAACGTATGCCAGTTGTTGTAGTCAGGACGGTTGAACTGCTTCTCAAAAGCCTCCTGAATGCTTTTTTCATCCTTCCCGAGATCTTCATCCTCCACGGAAAGAGCCACCCAGAGCGCTTCTGTTGCTGCATCATCCAGACTGATGGTCTGGTACCCGTTTTCATAACGAACCTTAAGTTCCAATTTGCAATCCTTAGTCCAGGGCAAAGGACGAAGGAACGCAAAAAAGAAAGCCTGAAGCAAAGATGGCCACAGGCTTTAACGTCCGCAGAAGGCACGGCAAAGCAACAGTGAGAGCATCTTCACTTCTATCACTGCCTTATTGCAGTGACCTAAGCTATCTATGCGTCCCATCGTCCTTTGGCGCCTTATGGACAATGAAATCAAAAAATAAACAAACTTGCTTCGATTGAAGTTTTTCGAAAGAACGAAGTTAGTCTGCCGTGATATAATCGGGTTTATATGAACAGAGCCCTCTTATGCCATGCGGAACATGCCTTCAACTGTTAGCAAGAACCTATCCTTAATCTAGGATGTGTTCATGATATAAAACCGTGTTGGTATAGTTGGGTAGGCTTAGGTAGGCTTGGGTAGGGATGTAAGTGGAATTTAAGGAATTTGTAGGAAAGCTGGCATCAGTCTTACGGGACGGTAGCTCGACAGTAGAATTTACCCGTTCGGTATTTGAAGCCATTGTGGCGGAGAAAGATCTGAATATTCTTGACGATTACGGGGCGGATAGTTTTAAAGGGTTCTATAACGGCAAAACCTCCATATCCGGAATTTCCAAAAAGATAAACGCTCATCTTGAGCCTATGGAATTTTCTGAATACATCAGCAACCATGACGACGGAGCGGTGGAGAATCTCTGTTCTGTATTCAAGAAGGATATTTCAGACATCGAACTTCGCAATGCCGGTGATAAACTGGCAGAGCTTTTTGAGTCGATTATTATAGAAGCAGCAGGAAAAAAAAGGAAAACGGTAGTAAATGCGGTAAAAACCTTTAATACATACTTGGAGAAAGCTTTCAAAAGATATTCCTGTGAAAAGACGCTATTAGATCCAAACAACTATTTTAATATTACGGATTTTTATATAAGTAATAGCATTAAATTCGGAGCAACAATAATTGAAAATCCTACAGTTGAAATATTAACGAAAACGTCTAACCATTTAATCATTCAGGGAACAGCAGGATCAGGAAAGTCAACGCTATTAAAGTATCTGTTTATTAAAGCATCAGAACGTGTTTCAAATTCAGAAGTCGTACCTATTCTCGTGGCTAAGCTTAATCGTTATAGAGGAGAATCTATAATTGATTTCGTTTTAAAAACAGTTCAGGAATTTGATAGCAAGATTACTTTAGAGGAAATAAATAGCAACTTCAGTAAAGGTTCTCTATTATTACTTATTGACGGCATAGATGAAATAAAACATGAATATAGAGTAGAGTTCAACTTAAAGCTTGAATCGTTTCTGAACAATTATGACAGAGCACCTATAATTATAACTTCCCGTCCTATAGACGATTTCATGCAGTATTCATCGTTTATTATTGGCGAAATTTGTCCTTTTACAATAAAACAATCTATAGCGTTCGTTGAAAAACAAAAATGGGATGACGTAAAGAAACAGCGATTTTTAAACGATATTAGATTTTACTACTCTCGTGAATTAAATTATGACAATTACAGAAAATGCCCCGAGTTTGTAAATATATATGACAAGTACAGGCAGTTTATTAGTAATCCCTTACTACTAATAATTTTACTTGTAACCTACACCCCGAATAATTTCTTTCCTGAAAACAGGATTAAGTTATACCAAAAAATATATGAAACTTTAGCCAAAAGACACGATTCTAAAAAAGGACTGATTAAAGAGTACCATACGCATCTATCTTTTGATGATTTTTACGACTGCTTCGCTGAGTTCTGCGCATTAACCTACGAAGACAATATATTAGAGTTCGGCTATCAAGAGTTGAAATCCTATACAAAAAGAATAAAAACATGTGAAAAGCGGATTCTAACAGAAGACTTTATAGCGGATCTCAAAGATAATATATGCTTAATTAGACAAGACGGTGATAAGTACTATTTTATACATCGGTCTTTTCAGGAATATTTTGCTGCCGTACATTATCTTAATGTAATCGATAATCAATATCTTCACATAGTAGACGTTTTTAAGAATCGAGATGTTGCGGGGGACGAAACGTTAGCAATGCTGTATGAAATGGATTGTAAAAAAGTCAGACAGCTAATTTTTAGACCTTTTTTGGCACCAATAATGGCCATAAGCAATTATGAAGACAGATATATAGAGTATTTAAAACAGTCATATCACTCGTTTATATTTGACGAAGAAAATCATTTTGTTTTTCAAGACTATATGCTTATTCGAGAGATTAAGTTTCAAATTCTCAAAGATAAGAAGTATAACTATTTTGAGGCAATTTTCCCCGGTCTCCTTAAAACTTTCGAAAAGGAGACAACTTGGGATAATGTATACGATATTATGGAGGAAAGAAGAGCTCTTCTTAGCGATGGATTAACCGATAAAGAAATCGAATTAATCGAAAGTGAATTATATTTTGGCGAATATAAAGAAATACCATATTACGGAGACACATTTCCGCCCCCTATATCTGTTTCTGTTGAATACGTTTTGACTCATAAAAATCAATACTCAAATCTTTTTAAATATTTATACAGCCCTAATAAATTCTATTTAATGCGGGTATTAATTTGTTTAGAACATTTCTATGAAAAAAATTGAAAAAGAAGCATGATTAAATACAATTTTGACATAAATTTTATCCATTCATAAAAAAGGCATTATACACGGTTTAACATCGATACAATGCTCTCTAAACATCGGAAGGTTAAGTGATTTAAACGGTCGACAACATAGTAGACAACATTTTCATTATGGTTGTTTTTTAAAGGCTCGGGTCAGAATGTTAGAATCTTCTATTAATCTAAGTTTCATTGAATTCATAGAGCCTTTTGTTTTATCTACATAAATATACTTTACCTTCGTGGAACGTAATAGCCCAATCTTGATTGTAGTGCCCAATCGGTTTTGAATGTAAAAAACACAGAGAGTGGGATTTTTACATAAACAGAAACGGTCTCAATACATGTCAGATTTTTTACTGTTGCAATCTTTACAAAGCATCTGGCAGTTCTCAATAGTGGTCAAACCTCCTTTACTCCAAGGCTTTATATGATCACCCGCCATTTCTTCATAAGGAAATTCTTTTCCGCAAATGGCGCACTTATGTCCCTGTCTGGAGTATGCTGCTTGTTTATCTCTATCAGAAAAAGCTCTTAAATTAAGCAATTTAGCTGCAAAAGGGTCTTCATCTTTACTGAGAAGGTATTCGTATATCCCTTTAGCTTTTTGAACTTCTTCATCTTGATGAAGCCTTTTTACATCCAACTTCATTTGATTAGAATTATATGAATTTAAGTGATATTTATTGTATAGGTGACACCAATCCAACCCTTTCATATCCTTGTAGTATTCGGGGAAAATTTTTTCTATCCAATGGATTACATCTTGAAAGTACTGCCATAGCTCATCTGCATCACCTTCAGATTTATGGGAAGCCATATATTCAGTGACATCTCTTAACCCTTTATATTCAGATATTCCGATCAACGCTTTTTCCAATAGTTCTTGCCTGTTGGGATCTCCAGTTATGTATTTATCACCTAGACCTTTGGCTGCACAGGTTCGTTTAGAAAAATGCCTTTTTGCATCGGATAACCAAGCTCCAGTATATACAGAATTTCGCAATTCTTGTGGAGTTAATTCTTCGCCTGCAACATTAACAACTTCAAACCATTCTAATTTTTCAGATTCTGTTCCTTCACAAATGTATATTAAAAATTCATAATCGAGGAGTGAGGCGTATAGATCATCTGGCAGAGAATCGCTGTAGTAAGATTTACCGTTAAGTGTTATTTGTAATTTGTGGTTAAGAAAATACATAACAGATAAAGTTCTTTGTTGCCCATCAAGGACCTCATACTCATTATCATTATTTTTAACCCAGTACATTGTGTTAAGTGGAAAGCCTTTTAGAATGGTATGCAATACCGCTTCTTGCTGTTTCTGATTATAAACAAATTCACGTTGATACGGGGGGCGAATAGTAAGCTTTCCGTCAAACGCGAAAACACCATCTTCTCCGTTATCCCTAAAGTCTCTATAAACATCTTTAACTTTAATGTTGTGTTGCTCAATTTTCATCACTATTTCCTTTTAATCTTACAATTATTCTAGAAAACGGACAAGAAGGTTTACCATCCTTGATGTAGGCAAGATCTGTTCTACCTCTATAATTCTTTTTTACACCTATTTCTTTGGCTGTGTCCCCAGTGCTTAATCCGCATATTTCAAACTGCTCTGGGTTATAAGAATTCATAAAACTGTCAGGCACACCGATATAACCTTTGTAGTCGTATGGTATTTCTGATACTTTGCTGACATCTATACCATCAAAATTAGTGTAATGAAGATATGAATCAGCAGAATATCTTTTATATAAAATCAATTTTTGGTGTCTTTTTTCTATGTCTAAGTTTGTAAACCATATTGCTTGAGCCCGCCCCTTAACTACACCATCTATGATTCTATAGCCACTACCTTGTTTTTTGTTATTCACTAACCATTCACCAAATTCTGGGCTTACATCGAAAAGCATGTCTGCACTCATAGATTTATAGCCGACCCAAATTTTATTATTTTTTACAAGAGGAAAAATCTCTTTATAGTGTATAGCATTTGGATTTCCGATAATTAAAAACTTTTTGTCGTAATCTATCAGCATAAGGAAATAATCGATTAACAGACTAAATGGAGGATTGGTTACAACTATATCGGCTTGTTTCAGATACTCAATGCATTCAGATGAACGAAAATCTCCATTTCCTACTAATTTTTTTACGCCTCTTTTCTTGGATTTGAGCATATTATCGATATCTTCATCAGATACCCCCCGGCCATTGGCCATAGGAACTTCTGTAATATCCATCACATACCCGTTTCCTTTTTTCAAAATCTTGCCAGCATCATCAAATAGATCGCACTGAGTACCAACAACAGGGGACGAAGCATACGAAGTGCAAATAAGTCTTTTTAATCCAAGATAATTAAAATTCTTCAAAAAGAATTTACAAAAGTTTGATTCAAAAGGGTCATCACAGTTACAAAGCACTGTTTTGCCATGAAAATGCTTTTCATAATGGTTTAACTCAGCTTGGATATCATCATAACGTGTGTAGTATTCGTCGTGCTTTGCATCCTTTGCTGCATTAAGAGTACTGTTTTTTGCCATGTTATTTTTTACTCTCCTTTCTTCTTTTTATGAACAGTCTTGAGTACATTCTCTTTCCGTTCACATAGCCTCTCCCTTTTTCTATTCCTAACGTATACTCATTGCCAATAATCTCAAATTGATCTGGGTTATATTTGTTAAGAAATGTTACAGGAACCCCTATGACACCATAAAAATCCGCAGGAATATCAGAAACTTTATTCACGTTTATAGCTTTAAAATTATCGTACCAGGGATAGGCATTTTCGTTTCCTTTATAAGACTTGTATAAATCAATATCTTCGTGCCTCTTTTGGTGATCAAGATTTGTTAGCCACATGCAATTATTAGTAGCAACAATTCTTTCTCCTCTATCGTTGATTTTTGCTTCCGTGCCATACAATTCATACTCTTTAGGGACAATAAATCCTGAAATCCATCGTCCCATGCCTGTTCCTAGCCATATTTGGTTATTTTGGATTAGTGGAAATATTTCTTTATAAGTTAATGCGTTAATATTGCCAATGATTAAAAACTTCTTTTTATAGTTCACTATTAAAGACACGTATTCTCTAAACAGGCTAAATGGCGGATTTGTTACAACTATATCCGCCTGATTTAAATATTCGAGACATTCATCAGAACGAAAATCACCATCCCCCTTGAGTTTCTTTACGCCTCTTTGTTTGGATTTAAGCAATTTATCAATATCTTCATCAGATACGCCTCTACCGTTTGCCATAGGAACCTCTGATATATCCATAACATAGCCGTTGCCTGCCTTTAATGGTTTATCAAAGTCATCAAATAATTCCATCTGGGTTCCTACTATGGAAGATGAAGTATAGGATGTACAGATAAGCCGTTTTAGACCAAGATAATTAAAATTCTTTAAAAAGAATTTACAAAAATTCGATTCAAAGGGGTCATCACAATTACAGAGTACTGTTTTCCCCTTAAAATGCTTCTCATAATGATTTAATTCCTTTTGAATATCGTCATAAAGAGTATAGAATTCATCCTTCTTCGCGTCCTTTGCCTTAGTCAAACCTTCATTTTTTCTCATGTTTATCCCTTTTATGTATCTGCGTCTTTTGCTAGATATCGATATCAGTGGTTCAATACAAAAAATTGAACTTTTATAACACTTAAAAACATATGAATAATAAATATACCAATAAACGACTAAGAACACAGAATAAAAAAAATATTCAATATGCGTGATATTAGCATATTTGGTAATATATTTCTGTGCTGAATTAAACAATTCGTCCCAAGTAGAGATTTTAAGGAGCCGCTAGCAATAAGAGCACGTCTCTCAACAGGAAAGATCTGATTTTCCTTTAGTTGATTTGAAAGTTACTTAGCAAGCACTAAACTTTGGATGTTGTCTTGTTACCAGGATGGATTCCAAATTAGATTGCTTACGGCGTTTTTTCAAACAAGTCTTATGCATAGGAATAATCTGGTTATTCACGTTTATTAGTGTTATGGATGGGGACAGTGCTGTTGTCTTTATTAATCTACCACGTGAGCATGCTGCACTCCGTTATTATTAAGAGACAATCCGGGACCGTAATAAAGCTATATACAGACAAACAAAGTAATAACCCAAAATTGAATAAAATTTCATGATTAGCGCAGAAGGCTGTACATCGTTGGTATGAAACACTTGATGCTTCACAGTATAAAGGCTTTAAAATTGCTACAATCCTAAAAGTCCTAATTCTATAAGGTGAGCTCATAGGGCAGGCTTTTAGAAAAAGAATTCGCAAAATTTCTTTTTTCGTTAGTTCTATCATAAAAGGATACGTCTATGGATGAACAGCTAGTTTTGAATATGGTAGTGCAGTATGTTAACGATGGTGGAATAGAATATAAAACATTTTCCAAAATTTTTTCCATGCTAAATGATCAGGAAAAAGATGATGCCGAACAAATTCTAGAAAAAAACGGTATTGAAATTTTACCTGATATGGAGTCACTTCAAGAGTGTGATAATGACTCGCAATTTTTTGACGAGGAATTATTTAAGGATTCTACATTCAATAAAGATATTAACTCATCTGTTATTTTTCGAAAAAATATTAAACAGTCAAATGAAATACTATGCCATCTCATTCAGAAAGGAAACAAACAAGCAGAACAGGACCTGTGTGTAAAAAATAAAAGACTTGTATGCAAATATGCATATCTATACATGAAACGTTATAAAAATTTATTGGATTTTGAAGATCTCGAACAAGTTGGTTTTATGGGGTTATTAACCGCATCCCAAAAATATAAAGCTGAACTCGGGTACCAATTCAGTACTTATGCAACCTGGTGGATCAGACAGGCTATTTCCAGAGAAATAATGGATAAAGGACACATAATCAGAATTCCAGTTCACTTTTTCGAAAAGATGAATACAGTTGCTAGATTAGAACTCCAGTATTTAAAATTAGGTGTGAATGAAAGAATAAGAAAGATTGTTAAAGAAACGTCTTTTTCTGAGGGAGATGTGCGAAAGATCTTAAATTTAATTACCAATGTTTTTTCGTATGTGTCACTTAACACATTTATACATGATGAGGAAAAACATGAATTTATTGAATCTGTAGAAACAAGAGAAGTTGAATCAATTGAAGACAGCTTTTCAAAAATTGAGTTAGAACGAATTGTGAAAACGGTATTGATGAATTTAAATGAAAAGGAACAGGAAATTATAAAACTTCGCTACGGGATTGGAGATAAAAATGCAGATTCAAAGACGCTGGAATTTATCGGTGAAAAATTCAATGTAACAAGAGAACGAATACGTCAGTTAGAAAATTCAATTTTAAAAAAATTGACACGTAGTATGCTCAGAATTGGTAAGTTCGAAGACTTCGTTGGCTAAGATGGGGTAGCAGTATGAATAATTCTGTAATAGTAAATAAATTAAATGAAAAACTTGAAGAAATAAACCAGAGTATAACTGATGACTCCATTATTGTGTTAAAAGGAATTCCTTTTTCTTTTATCAATCAGAATATAAGTGTTTCTTATGATGATATTATTAAGAATAAACTGGGATATCTTTTTGCATTACTGAACGACAAACGAAAATATATAATTTATGAGGAATTTTTACTACTCTCAGATTTTATAAAACAGCAGTATAAGCAGATTTTTATTATAAATAATAATCTTTACATGGAACTGTACCCCATTAATGATTACTTTTCTGGTGAAATAAAAAATGGATTGTTGACGCATTTTACAGAATCCGATGATAACGAAAATGATGACGCCTATATTGGAAATATTAATGAATATATCTCCATTTTTAATGGGTTAAAAGTCGTGGATAATGATCTTATCGGATCTTACTACGACCCTGACTTATCTAATGAAAAAATCAGAATAGTTAATATTTTTGATGATAATTCCTTAGATGTTATATCTGTATCAGATGAGAATTCTGTAGAAATCGATTTGGTAGAAGAATCGGATTACGTTAAACTAGTTAGAAGAATATATGAAGAACCTAGAGAAATTTGTATAAGAATTTCTAACTATACCGGGGATAAAAGACGTCTAAAAGATCATATTTCCCAACTCGCATACTTCTGGAAAAACAGTACTAACATTGTTTATGCACAAATACATTCGTATTCAGAAGATTTTGTCCCAAGAGTAGAGTTTAAAACAATTTTAAAAAAATATTGGGGATATGATTCTTATAGAGAACTTCCTGTATACGACATGGCTAAACTTGACAAAGGTGAGAAATCTGTAATAAAAGTTTCACAGGAGAGGATTATATCCAATATAGTCGAACAGGTCGAAAACTGTGGTAACCATAAAGGTTTTCGGGATATTTTTGTTACAGCTCCTACTGGCGCCGGTAAATCCGTTATGTTTCAGGTTCCTGCCATATATCTTGCCGAAAAATACGGACTACTAACGATTGTAATTTCACCTCTCATAGGGTTAATGAATGATCAGGTTAAGAATCTTGAATTAAAGAATTATAATTATGCAGAAACCATCAATTCTGATATTTCTCCTATTATTAAGCAAAATATTATAAGCAAAGTTTCTGAAGGGAAAAGTCATATTCTTTACATATCTCCTGAAACGCTACTTAGCAGAAGCGATGTTGAGCAGCTTATAGGCGATAGAACTATAGGTATGATCGTTATTGATGAGGCACACATAGTTACTACTTGGGGTAAACAATTTAGACCGGACTATTGGTACCTTGGTGATCATATTCGAAAGTTAAGAAAAAGACAGATTGATAAAAAACAACGTTCCTTTGTAATTGCTACCTTTACGGCAACAGCTATTTACCATGGCTTGGAAGATATGTATACGGAGACCATTAATAGCCTCTACATGCTGTCGCCAATCACTTATCTTGGCTACATTAAAAGGAATGACGTCAATATAATAATTGATAGAACAAAAACCCCAAAAGAACAGAGAACTGAATATGAATTAGATAAGATAGAAGAAATTGCCAAACGCATACTACCTCAAGCTCTTATTACAAGAAAGAAAACATTAATTTATTTTCCAACAGTTGTGCTTATTAATCGTTGTTTTGAATATTTGGAAATTAATCATTTGGTAGATAACGTAGCAGTTTATCACGGGTCCTTGCCTAAAAGTGAAAAACAGGAAAATTACGAAGATTTTTATTCTGGAAAAAAATTAGTAATGCTAGCAACAAAAGCCTTCGGAATGGGGATTGATATAAACGATATAGAAAGAGTTGTTCATGTTGCCCCCACAGGAAACGTTTGTGACTATGTACAGGAAATAGGACGAGCAGCCAGAAAAGAAAATTTAATTGGGGAAGCGTTCTATCATTATAACAACAGGGACTTCAAATTTATTAATAGATTCCATGGCATGTCAACGATACACCCTTATCAGCTTATAAAGGTTATAAAAAAAATAGGAGAACTATACCAGCAAACTATAGACAGTCGGAGAGGAGGAGTAACCAAAAAGAGAAATGCAATGCTTTTGGATTCAGAGAATTTTTCCTATATATTTAGCTCTCCATTATGTGATGAAACAGAATCAATAAACAAGGTTAAAACAGCACTTCTCCTTATTCAAAAAGATTTTGAATCCAAATTTAGCTTTTCACCTATATCTGTTAGGCCAATTCCTCTGTTTTCAGTAGGTTTTTTTGAAATTGATCCGGCTGTCCAAAATAGAATAAGTACGAGGTTTTACGACTCTATTGAGGAAATTGAACCATCCCGACATATATGTAGAGTTCAACTTGATGCTATATGGAAAAATAATTACAGGGAGCATTCTTTCCCAAAATTTAAGTATATGCTTTATACGGGAGATGAAGAGTTAGATCTCGTTACTAAGTACCCAATGCGCCCAGCCTTGTGTGTTTCAATAAACTTTGAAGATGATTACAGGAGTATTTATGAAAATATCTTATGGGCGCTAAAGAGCATAATAAATAATAATATTGCATCGTCGACGTATATTTATTTCTCAGATATTGTGAAAGAGCTAAGGCAAAAATGCAAATCATTGTCTGAATATAAAGCTCGCACTATAAGTGAAGTTATCATAGCCTCCATTGATTCGTATAGAAAAGAATTTACAAAAACACATGCTTCCATTGTTAAGGAGAAAACAACAATTGACGCTAAAAGATCCTATCAATTTAATCCTGCAATAAACGGTTTTTTTGAGTGGGTTGAAAAAGGATTTAACAAGATAGAGAAAGAGGCAAAACGAGGAAAGCTATATCTTGTAAATGATATAGGAAACACCATAAAAGAATATAGCATTATTTTAGGAATTCTAGAGTCAATAGAATGTTTGACTTTTGAAATGCTTGGCGGCGCAAATAGCCAATTGTATATTTATATTAACCAAATGCAAACTCTTAAAAATATCATAAGTGCACCTTATAAGTACAGCAATAGACTTCTAGAAATGGTTTCTGAAAGACACACTCTGTCAGTCAAGATGCTAACCTATATCTATGGAAATGAATTTGATAGTGCTGCTATTTGGGATTTAATTGAAGATTATTTCCTTGGCCAAATACCAGACAAGGTTAAGGATGAGTGTAGGAAAGAAATTCCAAAAATGAATTTTGATTAGAGTTTTTTTCTAACATTCTCTAAATAATTCTTCAAATAGGGAATAACGTCTATTCAGTCCCCATCATCAGAAAGGCATAAATCTGAACAATAGTGGGGGAGTTTCGGCAATTTACAGAGTCGCCCTCCCCTTTCTACACCTTTATCATTTAACCTTCATGGGTAGTAGTCGGTCGGTAGTGCCTACCCAAAGTGTAGAAAAGTTACACCACGGTTAATGAGGTTTATGCAAAGTTTTAAAGGGTTCTGGTCTCGCCTGCCGTGGCACACGAAAAGCCCCCGAATTGTCATTGTTGATTGTCCAGAATTTCCGGAGATTGCCCATGTCTGCATGGTTTGCCGGCCCTCAATCTATGCAGAACTGCCTTTCGCAATATTAACAGAAATGACGAAAATATCCAAAATACTGCCTTTTGTGTACACGAAAAATAGTCAAATCGTAGTCAAAATCTAGAGGCTGACTACTCGGATATTTTTAATACGCTCGAAGGCAATTATGTGTAAAATGCTATGACGACATCTTCATAGTCTTTATAGAGATTGTGATCTCAGTGAATTCACTATCTGTTTTCAGCTATGGAATAAAAGTCTGGCTTATATTCGTGGATTTCATCGTTTTACAACTATCCATTTTCCGTATCTATTACCGCCCTGACGTTCAATAATCTTCTTTTCTTTTAACGAAGTAAGTATTTTTCTTATATATCCATCAGAGTATCCACTTGCACTGACTAATTCTTTTATCGTGATACCGGAATTTTGGCTAATATAATCAACAATACGTTGTTCAGTCTCATTAATGCTTGCTGTATTCCCTGTCTCATTACTGACGGAATCCTGCTTAATATAATTAAACGGAATAGTAACATTAACAAAATTTTCCATAATATCAAAAGCCTGTTTTCCGTAATTGCTGATGATAAGAGGAATACCGTGACCTGTCTGTTCCACATATCCCAATTGTCCGAATATCTTTTGGAGTTTTGAATTTACGGGTTTACTTATTCCTTTATAGAACTCATCTTTATTTAAGTCTACTGGTAATCCCCCAGTGGAGATGATTTCTATTCTGTCAGAGAAAATATAAACTGCCGGTGGATTTCCTTTGTCCCATTTTGTATGGATACATGCGTTCTGCCAGGCTTCTTTAAAACTGGCCATATCGAACAACTTTTCTTCTGTTCGTCTGTGATTGCCCATCGTAACCATGGTTTCATTGATGGACTCCATGTAATCCAATACTTTATCAATAGAGGTAATCAGGCAGGTTCCGCCATACTCATTTCTTTTTATGAGTTTTGTCTTATCTTTTCCTGCAAAGGTGACTACTTTAATTGAAATATCATTTTCATCAGCAAGCAGAAAGGCCATTAGATTATATTTTCCATCGTTATTTTTCAGCCCTGTATTATCTTCGAAAGTTGACTGATTAACTGTCAGGCCTGCTGTTACGTATGCAATTTTAAGTTTATTAAATGAAAGTGTCTGAACTGGAGCAGGCACTAAAGTCAAAATATCTGACGTGGCTTGCTTGTCCATCAACTCTTTCAAGGCTGTCGGGCTTAATTCTCTATCTTCATCTGCTGAACGCATATAATACCGTCCGTATGCAGAATAAGGCTTTTCAGAACCGCGAACTTCAATCTTTATTACGTTTTTGTCATCTATCAGTTTATGTTCTATGGTAGGTATAATCTGAGGTTTAATGAAATTTGCTATCGCCTGGGATATTTCTCTGAGGGTTCTGTCTCCCATCTGCTGACCAACCACATCACCGTTATCTTTAACTCCAAAATACAGAATCCCATAGCCATTCTTGTTGAGCATTGAAGCTAAAGATGTTATTCCTTCTCGAAGCTCTCCTGTTGTCTTCTTAAATTCAATTTTTTCTGTTTCGACCCCTATATTCATCGCTACATCCCCCTTAAATAGATTATTGTTGGCTTTGCAATGGAGCTAATCTACGCTATTCTTAATAATACTCTATCTGTCCCTTATTTGCTACTCCATTTGCTACTCTATTTGCTACTCATATTTTCTTAGTGGAACACAATTATGTGCAGGTATGAAAAAAGCCCATGCCGCACAACGGTCATGAACTTAATTTCACCTCCGGCTACTAACAGCATAATTCCAGAATTACACCAAGCCGACAGTCCAAAACCGCCGCTCTTTTTATTTTCTAGAGCTAGATATTTCGTCTGTAAAAGCGTTTATAGGTTTTAATTGAAGTTTTGAATTATTGTTAAAAGCACAAATCACGAATAAAAAAATAATTATAATACGACAGAAGATTATTATTTCTAGGTATTATTCAGATGTATTGTCTTAAATGCGGAAAAGAAATATCAGACGGCTCTGTTTTTTTGTAAATACCGTGGTGCAACGTTAAATGATTCAGGCAAAAAGAAATCAACCGGAATCACCGCAGGGCTTGTTATCCTTGCCGGTTTGGGTGCGTTTACGGGATATCAGTATTGCCGTGAATATAGAGCACTGAATCCTGTAATTTCCTCCCCTGACGATATTACGAATGAATTAATTAAGAAAATTATTGATAACAGCATCAATTCTTTAACTATTGATTACGAATTTACCGAGTGTCCAACACCTGAGAAATATGATAAATGGAAAAAAGAACAGCATAGAACCAATCCTTTCGTGAGAGCAAACAGTGTTCAGTCTCTTAAGCGCATTGAATTTGAAATAAAGTTTACAGGTAAGAGTAATTCTCTTGCCTGTGCTTTTTACGAGTTAAGTAAACTTGAATATGTAAATATTCAAGATACATCTAATATATCTTCAATGGAAAGAATGTTCTCCTTTGCTGAATCATTCAATCAACCAATCGGACACTGGGATACCTCAAATGTTACAAATATGAGAGGGCTGTTCATGGCCGCCACATCTTTCAATCAGCCAATCGGCAGTTGGGATACTTCAAATGTTACTGATATGAGTTCGATGTTCAATGGAGCTAAATCTTTTAATCAGCCAATCAGCATCTGGAATACTACAAAAGTTACAAATATGCGTTCGATGTTCGAAAACGCAATATCCTTCAATCAGCCAGTCGGCAGTTGGGATTCTTCAAATGTTACCGATATGAGCAGGATGTTCAAAGGAGCAAAATTTTTCAATCAGCCAATCGGCAGTTGGAATACCTCAAATGTTACAAGAATGTACGCTATGTTCGAGGGTGCAAATTCTTTCAATCAACCAATCGGCAACTGGAATACCTCCAAGGTTATTGATATGAGCTGGATGTTTTCCTATGCAGAATCCTTCAATCAGCCAATTGGAGATTGGGACACCTCAAAAGTTACAAAAATGTTCGCTACGTTCCTAGGAGCTAAATCCTTTAATCAACCAATTGGCAAATGGGATACTTCAAATGTTACTGACATGAATTTCATGTTCGACGGGGCCAGTTCATATTCATACCCTAAGCCAAAAGGGGCAAAATAAGATCTAAACGGAATGCAGTCCGCTAATCTTTCTAATCGTTCCATTAGCCAGCTTTCCGGACAGGTTTTACAGGCAAGCCAGCGAGGATCTCCGAAGATAGAACCTCACGGGCTGAACAGCGAATATCTTCAAATGATTGATTAACAATTATGGCAAGAATTTACGAAGCAAGTTACTTCGCGATGAAAAATGGCGGATATTAAAGTCGATAAAAAATGGTGTTGACTCCCGTTGTTAACGCGCTCGAACTTCCTCTCTTCTTTGACTCTCTCTTTTTGATCTTTCGAAATATAATTTGTGCTCATCCTTGTCGCTGTATCGACAATCTGAGGAACTGAATCAGCATATCTTTACCGAATAATTCTGATAAAAACACGGCATAAGACTGTCTGTCACATAATCAAATCATCCGCCGGCATTTCTTTTTTTTTTCAGTGCAAAGTCACAAAGTGCGTGCAGATATTGCAAATTTGTGAAGTTGAACGTGAGAAGAGCTGGAATTGATACCAATATCCCACTTCAAGAAAACAAATCAGCATAAAATCGAACCAGCAGTAAATAAAATCACACAAAAAAAACGGTTGATTTACGATATATTCAACGCTCTGCAAATTTTTTTCTATTAATCCGGAGTTGATTCTGCAGGAGCATAATCGCGAACAGCTGTCTCCATTTACTCAAGAACTTGTAAAAAGCAAAATAAAATAACAAGGCTCTGTTGTTACAACAGAACCAATAACGAAACTTGAACAATTGAGAAATGCTTGAATTATTTGATTGGGAGCCTCATATGATGAAAAAAAGTGTAATCAGTACAGTTTTGCTTGTATCTTCATTTCTGATAGGTTGTAGTACTGTCGCTGATCAGGAAAGTTCAACCGAAACCCCGGCGGCAGTTACTGCTGACAGTTCTGCAGAGCGCTACGCCAAGGAATTCAATGCACCGCCCAAGGGATGGTCAGGACTTTATCTGTACCGGACCTGCAATATTATGGGAATGGGGTTAACAAAGGGGTTGTATGTTGACGGCCAGTACGTGGGGGACACACCTAGATGCGGCTTTTTTTACAGACTTGTTAAACCGGGCATGCATGTAATACACACTGGATCAGAGTTTGGCGAAAACGATGTATCGCTGACCTTTGTTGAAGGTAAGAATCACTACGTGAACCAGTATTTCAGACCGGGGGTACTGCTATTCGGCGCAGAGGTGGAAGAAATAGAAACTGCCGAGGCTCAGAAAGATATAGCGGAATATCATCTGGCAGGAGACAGTGATGAACCTAGAGAAAATTTAAAAATATTCACCAATAAACCTGGAACAGGATCCATTCCGGGACCGAAAAATGCAGCCGAAGCAAAAGCTTTAGCCAAATAACTAATGACGGATAAATCTGTTCGGGCGGAAAAAACACCGGTTTAAACACTGTGGATGACTGCCCGTTTTTTATTCTCAAAAATAAAAGGCTCAGTTGTAAATAGTTTAGTGATTCATTAGTTATGGACCACTTATTTATTAGATCTGTCAGCTCAAAATCAAATAATATCCGCATATTTAAAGTTCCGATCAGTCGGCAAACATATAAATGCCGATATCAAAATTGCAAATTATCCTCTTCCGAGATCAGTTTTTCTTTTTTCGCCAGATCAGTTTTCTACTTTGAGCAGATCATCTGATCTACTTCATTCAGATCACTCATTCATTCATTCTTCTCCTTCTGACACCCCCTGGGGCCCCTTCAAATTCATCATTTTTCACCTTGATTCAGACCTCAATTTTGAAAAATTCTCAGCCGGAACCGACAGATTTTCTCTGTTAAATGACGTTGTTCAATATTTATTCAGCTAAAGAGTTTTAGAATCGGAAGTAAAAGGGTTTTCGGTTTGGTTTTTGGACGGAGCAATGAGACAAAAAGAAAGTCACCGGAAGTCTAGCCACTCCCAGTGACACATTTGTCAATTTGACATTTATCAAACATGTTTACGCTAGCATTTAATCAATACATAGTCACCAAAATGGATAATGAAAGCATCAATTTTGCGATAGATGT
>JAEEGK010013046.1_pt1 | contig 18787 bp, 16 predicted proteins | sample 8958771 | NCBI WGS metagenome assembly JAEEGK01 (sample SAMN16246547, study PRJNA631951) | gut metagenome | biome: gut microbiome; feature: rumen; material: SC-attached | host: Bos | place: Iran: Karaj | collected 2018-10
AATTTGCTGATGATGCAAACTGATCAACATTGAGCAGCGTGACGCCGAGCACGGCACAGTTTGTTGTAATCAGCGGAAGATAGATGCCCAGAGCCTTGTGCAGCGGCGGGATTGCCTTCCTGAGAATAATCTCAATGAGCTGCACAAACAGCGCAATCACAAGGATAAACACCATCGTTTGCAGATAGGCAAGCCCCATCGGCGCCAGCAGCAGGACATAGATCGGGTAGGTGATGGCGGTAGAGCAGAGCATGACAAAAATGACAGCGCCGCCCATGCCGATGCTGTTGCCGATATCCTTCGAGACACCGAGGAACGGGCAGCAGCCCATAAACTTTGAGAGAACAAAGTTATCTGTGAGGATTGCAGAGAGCACGATCGCGAGAATACTCATTGCGAACATCCTCCCTTCGATGCAGCACAGGTGTCAGCCATCGGACAGCCCTGACAGCCGATATTGCGCGGAGCGGGTTTGTGCGCAAGCTTATTGACCACAGCAATGACGCAGCCGAGCACAAAGAATCCGCCGGGTGCAAGGGTCAGCACAGAGACAGAATAGCTGCCGTTCAGCGTGATGCCGAACCATGTGCCCGTGCCGAGAATCTCACGAAGCGAGCCGACAAGAAACAGCGCAAGCGTAAATCCGACACCCATGCCTGCGCCGTCCAGCACGGAGCGGAAGACATTGTTTTTGCAGGCGAACATCTCCGCTCTGCCGAGAATGATGCAGTTGACCGTAATCAGTGAGAGGAAGGTGCCGAGCGCAGAATAAAGCTCCGGGAAATAGCAGTGCAGCAGGAATTCGATCAGTGTGACGAATCCTGCGATGATGACGATATACGCCGGCAGCTTCACGGATTTCGGAATGACCTTTCGGAGCAGGGAGATCACGAAATTAGAGCCGATCAGCACAAATGTGGTTGCGAGCCCCATGCCGAGCGCGTTTTTCGCTTCCTGCGTGACTGCCAGCATCGGGCACATGCCGAGCAGACCGACGAGGTTCGGATTCTCTCGGATGATGCCCTTGGAAAATTCGGAGAACAGCGAGGGCTTATTCGGCATTTCGGATCACCTCCCTGTTGTCAAGATCGGTTTGCAGGGCAAGCGCGACCGCCTTTTGGATTCCTTCCGAAGATTTCGTCGCGCCGGAGATTGCGTTATAGCTGCGATCGGGCGCATCCCAGCCGATGAACTGTGAGAGAAAGCTGTCCTGCTGCACCTTTGCGGACTGCGTCGGGGAATCTTCGATGGAGACCACGCAGATGCCGCTGACGGCGCCGGCTTCGTCAAGACCGATCAGCAGATGCTGACCGTCCTTCTCATAGCCGGTCGATGTAATATCGTAAATAACATTGCCGCGCTTGTCGAGGATCACCTGATTGATGCCGTCAAATTGCAGATCGGGGACAGTATATTCCGCCTCTCCGAACGCATCACGCAGGCTTTCCTGTAAGCGCGCCTGTTCCGCTGCTGCAATGGCATCCGCGGTGAGGTCATTTGCAAAAACCAGTGCAGCACTGACGAGCCCGCAGATCAGCGTGAGCACGAGCGGTGCCTTGATCCATTCAGGCATCGGACCGCACCTCCTTTTCCCTGGGTTCCGTTGTGCCGAAGGGCTTTGTCATGCTGATGCGGTCGATGTACGGCGTCAGCAGATTCATGAGCAGAATCGCGAAAGAAACACCCTCCGGATAACCGCCGAACTGCCGGATCACAAAGGTGAGACAGCCGCCGCCGATGCCGAAGAGAATCTTGCCCTTTGCGGTGAGCGGCGTGGTGACATAATCCGTTGCCATGAAGATCGCACCGAGCAGCAGACCGCCCGAGAGAACCTGACTGAGCGGATCATTGCCGGCGAGCCAGGTGCAGAGCGCGAAGCTGCCGACAAAGCTGAGCGGTGCGGCAGGGGAGATAATGCCGCGCAGCCAGAGATAGATTCCGCCGAGAATCAGTGCGAGTGCGCAGGTTTCACCGAGACAGCCTGCTGTGTTGCCGAGAAAGAGATCCCAGTAGGATGCCCCTGTGACAAGCGGTGTTGCTGAGGAAACGGCATCCGTGTTCGGATCACGGAACGCGGTCATATCCGCTGTGAAAGAGAGCATCAGCACGATGCGCGCCACAACAGTCGGATTTGCAAAGTTTTGCCCGAGTCCGCCGAAGAGCTGCTTAACGACTACGATCGCAACAAAGCTGCCGACAGCCGCCTGCCAGAGCGGAAGATCGGGCGGAAGATTCATGCCGAGCAGAAGACCTGTCACGGCGGCGCTGAGATCGCCGACCGTCTGCTCCCGTTTCATGATGATGCGGCAAAGGAATTCCCAGAAAATCGCAGTGCCAACAGTAACACTGAGCAGCAGCAACGCACGGTATCCAAAATTGACGCACCCAGCCGCAGCCGCGGGCAGCAGTGCCAGCAGCACGCAGAGCATGATATGCCATGTCGGGAGTGGGGCGCGCTCATGCGGGGATGCCGAAACAAGCATCTGATTCATGTTGCAGCACCTCCCTTGGTTCCGGGCAGCAGCTTTGCGAGCTGGATGGATTCCGCGAGCGGGCGTTTAGCCGGGCAGACATAAGAGCAGCAGCCGCAGCCCATGCAGAGATGCACATGATGCTTTTTCAGTGAGACGACATCTTTCGTGCGGAAGCCGCGCTCAAGCTCCATCGGCATCAGATCAAGGGGGCAAGCCTGCATGCATCTGCCGCAGCGGATACATGCAGTCGCATGCACCTTCTTTGCGGCTTTCATCGCAAGCAGGCCGTTCTGCTGCTTTGTGACCGGCTGATCGGTGGAGTAGAGTGCCTGCCCCATCATCGGACCGCCTGAAAGCATCTGGTGTACGCTGTCCATGTCGCATTCCGCAAATTCGAGCAGTTCCCCGACGGGCGCTCCGATCGGAACACGCAGATTGCAGGGGCGCTTTACGGCATTGCCGTCCACAGTGACGCAGCGTGTGACAAGCGGCATGCCGGTTTTGCTGTAACGGTAGATGAATGCGCATGTGCTGACATTCATGACAATGACGCCGACATCGGCGGGGATTTTCCCCTCCGGCACAACCCTGCCGCAGGTGTGATAGACGATAACCTTTTCCGCACCCTGCGGATATTTCGGCGGGAGCGGCACAATTTTCACATCCACGAATTCCTCACACGCCTCCGAAAGCTGTGCGATGGCAGCGGGTTTGTTTGCCTCAATGCCGATGCGCGTTTCCTTGATTCCGAGCAGCTTCATCAGAAGACAGACGCCGCCGATGATCTCATCCGCTGCTTCTGTCATCAGGCGGCAGTCTGTTGTGAGATACGGCTCGCATTCCGCACCGTTCAGAATGAGCATGTCGATCTGATTTGTTGTATTGAGCTTTACATGTGTCGGGAAGCCCGCACCCCCGAGCCCGACGCAGCCCGATTCGCGGACAGCCCGGATCAGATCTTCCTTTGTTTCCAGCTTTGGCGGCCGGATCCCGGCATAGAGTGTCTGCAAGCCGTCAGGCTCGATCTCAACGCAGGGGACGAGCTTGCTGTTCTGTGTCTGATACTGTGAGATTGCCTTTACTTTACCGGAGACACTTGCGTGAATCGGCGCAGAGAATTCATGTATCATGCTGCCGATCTTCTGCCCGACTGTGACCGGGTCACCGGGCTTGACGCAGGGTTCACAGGGCGCACCCATATGCATAAGCATCGGGATGCGGACGATCTCCGGCATCGGCAGATCCTCTGTCATGCGGGATTCGGTGCGCTTTCTGTGCGGCAGCAGGATTCCGTTGAGTCGCTTCATTCGATAGAATACCTCTTTTCGTCAGCGGCTTTATAACAGTGTTATCTCCGACAGCATGCGGTTCAGGAATCATAGCTGCCGGAGATAGCGGTTTCATGTGAAATTTCTGATGAATTCTGAAATGCGAATCGGACTCAGACGGATGCTTTCGCAGTGAGCCTGCCCCATTGCATTTTTCAGAAGAATATGATATAATAGTATTACGATCTGCGCTGCTGGGGCTGAAGCTCGTCACGGGTACGGGTGATGCTGTCCTCGCTGATCTTGATGAGATTCAGCAGGGAAGAGGCATACTCCTCAAAATCCTCGGAGAGTGTCGCCGTCGTGACATAGAGCGTTTCCGTGTCTTCCACAGCGTCGTTTGTGCCGAGCGCAATGCCGCTCGAAGCTGCTTTGATGTTCGATTCATTCAGCGAGATGATGGAGTTTGCGCTGTCATTCGCAACGACCTTCGGCACGCGGAAGAGCTTCTGGTCATTGTGCGGGCAGGCATTATAAATGATGCGGAAGAGCTTGTAGACCGAGAGCATCAGATAAGATGATACCTCGCGGATCAGCGTCACGGAATTCGCACGCTGTGAGAACGAGAACAGCAGACTGATCGAATTGTTGATGATCTTGCGGTAGAAGCGGATTGCCTCATTGGAAGGCATTTCGTTGTTGCCGTCATCATCGGGAATCTCCTCGATGGTGAGGGTCTTCCCGCCGGGCTCCGGCGTTCTGCCGAGCAGGTAATCGCAGGAAACATTATAGTAGTCTGCGATGCGGACAAGGAAATCGAGACCGCATTCCCGGATGCCCTTCTCGTAGTGCGAAAGCAGCGCCTGCGAGATTCCGAGGTCCTTCGCTGCTTTCTTCTGACTGATTTTTCGTTCTTTTCTTTGCAGCGCAATAATGCGCGGAAAATCGTCATTCATCTTTCAGATCCCCCTTGTGATCGTCAGCGGCAATATAAATTGCCGCAGTGTCGTACACATCAATTATATAACATTCTGTATAATTTGTAAAGAGGAAATCGCAAAAATACCTGACAAATTTTTGACGAATATTTTGTGTATAACGTCAAAGCCGCGTACTGCGGCAGAAAGGAGCCATCATGCGGAATTATCATATCTCTCTGTATCGGCACGGCAGAACTGCCGCAAATGACAACGGACAGTACATCGGCACAACCGATCTCCCGCTCAGCGATCTTGGCAGAAACGAGCTCTATGACAAGAAGGATACCCATGTTTATCCGCGGGTGGAGCGCGTGTATACCAGCCCGCTCCAGCGCTGTACGGAGTCAGCAGAGATTCTGTTCCCTGACCGTGAGATTGTTGTTGCAGAGGAATTCCGGGAGCTGCATTTCGGCAAGTTCGAGGGCAGAACCGCAGAAGAGCTCTTGCAGAACGAGGATTACCGCACATGGCTGAAGGGCGGTATGGACGCGAAGCCGCCCGAAGGAGAAAGCGTTTCGGAGCTTTGTATCCGAACGTATCAGGGCTTCTACCGCATTCTGATCGAGATGATGCAGGAGGAGTTTCAGCATGTCGCGATCGTGACACATGCCGGCGTGATTTCCAATGCTCTTGCCTGCTTCGGGCTTCCGAAAATGGATCCGAAGCAGATCCGTATTGCGCCGGGCGAAGGCTTTGAGATCCAGATCAATCCGCAGATGTGGCAGCAGGCACAGGCTTTCGAGGTGCTCGGGCTGACACCGTTCCTGCCCGAAGAAGCGGATACTTTCTGAGAGGAGCATACGATGCTGCTTGAAATTGTGATTACTGTCGTTGTAATCGTCGGTATCTTGCTGTTTGTCGGCGTGCCGCTTACTTCGATTCTTAGCATTCTGATCATCGGGCTGAGCAGTCTGCTGGCGCTGAGCATCGCGCTGTTCGTGATTTTCTTCCTGTTCACGGATATTTCACTGCTGTTCTATCGCCGGACGGAAGCTGAGTTTGTGGAGATTGATGAAACGACCAGGTTCGAGCGTGCTGTTTATCGTGCGAACGGGGAGCGCTTTACATGCTCATTTCCTGCGGAGAGCGTTGCACGGCGGCAGATCTATGAAAAGCCGCAGCATTTCATCCTGATCCCGAAATCCGGCAAGCGCAGAAATGCTTATGACCGTCACAGTCTGTTTATTATAGCGGTCGGCAATGTGTTCGCGGTGCTGCTTACGGCTGCTGCGGTGTTTGTTCTGATTCGATTTCAGATATTCTGAGGAGGCTGTCAATGCACAGTGTATGCGAAATGATCCGGCGGCAGACGGAAGCAAATTTCGTCAATCTGATGATCGCGCTGAAAACATATGACCGGGAAGCACTGGTTTGCGGTGCTCCGGCATGGCGGTTTGCGTATCACACATTATGCTCTGCCGACCGCTGGTATTTCAATCCGTATGATTATACGCCCCGGCAGAGCTTTGAGCCCGGCAGTGATAATCCCTATCATCCGATCACACATATCTGGACGGATGAAGAGCTGCTTCATTTGCTGGAAGCGGTGAAACAGAAAACTGCGGATTATCTGGATAAACTGGATGATGCGATGCTGAATGAATGTCCGCCCGGATGCGAATTTTCGCGTCTTGAGCTGATTTTGATGCAGTTTCGGCATATGTCAGTGCACATCGGGCTGCTGAACGGGCAGACCGCAGAACGGACAGGAAAGTTTCCGCTCTATGTCAGCCCGCATTCTATGGACCGTCTGCGAAACGGTTACTGGGAATGAGCAATTCTGAATAAGAAAAAGCGTTCACATCATTTTCGGTGTGAACGCTTTTTTATTAGTTGAGCGGTGTGTCTTTCATGAGGGCGGCTCAGTTCAACGGAATGCGCGGGAACCGAATGCGGGTTTCCTCTGTGGAAGTCTGCGGCTGTGCCGGATCCGTGATCGTTGCCGTTGTATCCGCAGGAGGGGAGTTAGAGGCAGAAGAGATGCCTGTGTGAGCGATCGCTTGTGTTTCCGTTTGCCTTTGCGTTGCCTCTGTTCCGGCGGCGCTTTCCGTATTCGTTTGCGAGACCGTTTCCGCAGCACTTTCTTCTGCGCGCTCAGCGGTTCCGGCTATGCCGTTCTGCGATATGGATGTTTGTGCTGCGGTCTGTTCGGTCAGCACTGTTGTCTCTGCCGCAGTGACGGAGTCAGCGGAGGCTTCTTCTCTGACAGCGGATGAAGAGCCGTCGCCGCAGCCGGTCAGGATCACTGCGCATGTGCAGAGAAGAACCCACGGACTGCACTTCATGTGTAAGCTCTCCTTTCATAGAAGTACCGCACCGATCTGCATGAGATCGGTGCGGACAGTTTCATGATTTGACCGGAAGCCCGGCGTCATCCAGCACCGGAGATGTTGTGATCACATCCTCTGCTTCAAATGTGATAATCTCCATTTCGGGAGTTGTGTAGACCTCTTTCATGATCAGGACCTCCTATTGGTTATTTCTCAAACTGCACAGTACCGTTCTGCACGATGTTTGACACCTCTGTTGCAGTCATCTTTGTATCATAATCCTTCTCTTCGATCACCTGACCGAACATGTCGGTAATACGGAAGGAAAGAACAGACTGTCCGTTCGGTTTGATCACATAGCAGTTATCCTGCGTCTTGGTCAGCGCAGTATAGCTGCCGCTGCCGATCTTGACCTCGAACTTTGCAACAGGGTAGATCGTATTGCGCGGCTGTATCTTCATGTAGTAGATCTGACCTGCTTCATAATGATACTGGATCTTGGTGCCTTCCGCATAGCTGTTCGGCACGATGCGCCATGTGATGTCAAAGTCACCTGTGGTCTGACCGGTCAATGCCTTGAAAGCGTTCGGATCGAGATCGACATCGCCCTTTTTGCGGGTGGGATTGTCTGCGAGCGGCATCGAATCCGCAACGATTGCGCAAATGCTTTTGCCGTTGTAGGTGACTTCGATCATACCGCCGGCATAGGCTGCGTAATCGTCATCGGTGAGCGCGGCAACATAGGCATTGTGATCTGCGACATAGTCATCGAGATGTGCGTTTCCGACACTGTAATTATAAGTGGTGGCTCTGCCGGTTCTGGTTACAAAACTGTCGGACAGTGCTGCCGGAGTATCGTGCCCGCCGGGTGTGAAGTTCTTGGCGGCATCTGCATAGGCATAGAGTGCTTTGCAGACATTCGCGAGGGCAGTGTCACTGTCAGAAGCTGCCGCTGCGAGATACTGTGCAGGGCTGAATTCAGCAGAAATCGAGCCTTTTTTCAGTGTATAGCTGTCAGTCAGCTTTGCAGCAGGGACAGTCAGGGAGATTTCGGCGAATTTCTGACCGTTTGCTTTTGCGGAAGCTGCTTCTTCGCCAAAGCTGAAATTGCCGAGATAGGAAAGCGCCTCGGATTGCGTGCTGCCGTCTGCGACCTTAAAGAACAGCGTAAAGACCGTCTCAGATTTCAGCGAAAGATTCATGCCGTAATAGGTCACCGGTGCGCTGTCAGAGGCAAGGGCGGAAGCGAGCGCCGTCTTGTCAAAGGCATCTGATGCAATATTGACGCTGGAATAGTCCGCGCCGGTGATGCCGGCGCTTGCAAGCGAATCGGTATTGACTTTGAAATACGTCTGTGCAGCGCCGCCGTACATGAGCATGGATTTCGCGAGGGGACCGTAGTCGGCATCGTCAGTGAAGTTTGCGAGATAATCGCGGACCGAGATCGGAACACTTGTGTTGTAGCTCGAGTCCTTCGCCTTGATGACAAGCTCATGCGGTTTTGTCATGTTCATGGCATACTCGGATACGCTGAATTTCCAGCCGTCCTCCGCAGCGGTGACTGAGGGCGTTTTGTCGTCAAAGGTCACGGTGCAGTCTGAAAGTGTATCGCCGCCGGGCAGTGTGAAATACACATCCATACCAATCGCGGAGCCGCCCGCCAGAAGCTCCATGCTGACCTTCGGTTCTGACTGCGTATCAGCGCAGACAGTTGGAATCGCGCTGAACACTGCCGCAGCTAAAACAGCCGCTGCCGCTGTTAGTTTTTTTGTGTTTGCTGGCATAGTGATGAACCTTCCTTTCTTGTAGATGAATCGTGTAATCATGTGACACTGTGTATTCGGATAGTATTTGTCCATGATTGGAAAATACTGGAATGCTGGGTATATTATACCACATTTCATCCGAAAAATCAACTATTTTATAATATTTTTTATGCTTATTATTATATACGGCAGTGAAATAACAGAAAGGGGGGATTTGAAAACTGAGAACTGATTTTGCGATACTGTATTCAGACCCAGTATATTTTTTGATACCTTTGAACCAAACCAAGTACAGCCTTCTGTTCAGCGCGAAAGCAGAACATATGCATCGCATAGAATTCGTAAAACAAAGCATCTCCTGCGGTCTGTTTCCGGCCGCAGGAAATGCTGATATTACAGTCCCATTTCACGGAGCTTCTGTGTCACCTCTTCGACTCCTCTTCTGCCGAGATTGCGAATGTCGGAAAGGTCGCCGTGCATCAGAATATCTCCGAGGGTGTGAATACCAACACGTTTCAGGCAGTTGAAGCTTCTGATCGAAAGTTCAAGTTCTTCGATTGTCACATCCAGCAGTTTATCTGCACAATGCGGCGTTCGCCCGGCGATCTGCGAGCGATAACGCAATATTTCTGCCCGCAGTACACTTTTGCAGCGACAATAGGTTTCCTCGTAATCCTCAATACAGATTTCGGAGAAATCCTCTATCTCCTCATCATATGTATCTTCCGAAAAATACGATAGCTGATTCTGTTCAGCCAGATCTGCACGCTTTTCTTCGATCCGTCTTTGCAGCTCCTCTGTGAGCACAGTGAGGAACTGCGTCATTTCTTCATCCGTTTCAAAGGAAATGCCCATTTGCAGAATTTCTGCTTTTTCAAATGCGATCATTACCGGATCCCTCCTTATACTGCATGTTTCATCTGACTGTGTCTGTGCGTCCATTCATTCAGCCACTTCGGCTTCATGATCTTTTCGGGATGTGACAGTAAGCCCTGTATTTCAGCCGGAGTCAGCGCACGCTGTTTGCGGTACGGTTCGACCAGCGTTTCCCTGCTCCTGGCTTCGATCATTGCGGCAATCGCTTCGCCGTCCTTCTGCTGCTTCGGCGGAGAAATCTCCAATGTGAACGGCGCTGTCTGCTGCCCGTCCGCGCTGAGCGTCGTGACTGCCTGAAACGCATCCTGTCTTGCGAGATATGTCCGCATATTCTCATTGTCAAACCGGACGGATGCCAGTGCAGCATCCTTCGGCGAGAGCCGGAATGCGCTGAAGTTTGCTGAATTCGCTTCCAGTGCATCGCGGATTTCGTCAGAAAGCTGGCCTGTATGCTGGTGACAAAGCACCATTGAAATCCCGAATTTGCGGGACTCTGCCAGCATACGCGGCATCGGATTCGTCTGAAACAGTGCTGCTTCATCGACGATAACCATATGTGTAAGCGAACGCGCTTTCCGATTCAGGATCGCGTTCCAGAGCTTCATCAGAATCAATGTACCTATGACTCTTGCAGCCGAGGTGCCGATTGTCGGCGAGGCAAGGTCGATCAGTGTGACGGTATCCGTATCAATCGTGTGCTGAAAATCCAGCGCATTGGCTCCGGCGCCGAGTGTTCTGCGGAGCTGTGCGACGGATGTGAGCCGCTGGAATTTGCAGAGATACCAGCCCAGATCGTTGTGAAAATCTCTGCTGCTGTCCATGCTGTATTCCTGCCGGATCGTTTCTGCAATCTCCGGATAGTCGTTTTCAATCGCCTTGCAGAGCTTTTCCATATTATCCTGACTCTGTGAAAGAACCGCGATGCTTTCCAGTGACGCACGTTTGCCGAGCAGCGCAATGGATGCCTTTGCAAATACGGACAGCCACCGCTCATAGCGCGGGCCGACAAAATCCATACCGGGCGGATTGAAAATATCCCCGAACAGTTCACAGAGATCGGAAATATTCCGTTCCTCCTGCATGGGACTGTCGCTGTCCCAGATATTGAGCGGTACCGGGTTTTCGGCATCGCCGAGCCGTACAAGGCGGACTTTGTCTGCATATTGCGGCGGCAGTGCGCGAAGCACGGTATCTATGGTTGTGCCGTGCGGGTCGAAGAATGTCAGCCCGTGCCCCTGCCTGACTGCACTGAGAATGATCGTCGCGAGCAGTGTGGATTTGCCCGTGCCGGTTTGTCCGATAATCTGATAATGCCGCTTAAGATCCGTCTCGCCGAGTGTGATGGTCCTGCGTCTGCCCGCAGCATCCGTTGCTCTGCCGAGCGTGATCGCCTTGCTGTTTTTTGTGTTTTTATGGCTCGCAGGGAGCTTTTTTGCCGCCTCCCGGCAGACCCGGAACCCGACAACGGAGCGGTGCAGCTCCGGTTCCGGCATCAGAATGCGAGCGGCAAAATCGGGCAGTGTCGCTGCGTTTTTCAGCGGAGCATCCCAGATCAAAGCAGTTTCGGGGGACGACATTTTGCCGAGATGCCGCAGTCTCGCTTCAGCAACCGCTTCATGCAGAACTGTCCTGAGCTGCAGGGACGGCGTCTCTGGCAGCAGCAGAAGCACACGCTCTCGCACCGGTGTACCCAGGTATTCTGCCGCACTCGGCTTTGCATAGCGATATGACTTGCATACGGTTTCACGGCATTTCTGCTGTGCGTCTGTATCTGCCGCACCGACTGTCACGCGGAGAATGCCGCCCGTTTCTCTCATTGCCTCCGCAATAGCGGCTAAATTTGCTCCGAAATGCATCGGGTATTCCGATTCGGGAGCGGGCTTTGTCGCTGTGCCGGCAAACCCTATAATACTTGCTGTGCCCGAATTTTCAGCAGCGGGCAGGTACAGCTCGTACAGCTCCCATTCGGAGATACGGACTGCCGTTTTGTGCTGCATACTTGTGACATGCCCGGTGTTTTCAGCGATCCAATGCAGATCCTTGATAGAGACGGCATCGCTCCCGAAGAGTGAGACAGCAATCATTCCTTTTTTGGGAACTGACATCTGCCATCCGAGAAAAGAGCCGTCATTCAGCAGCGATGCACAGACGGTCAGGCGCGAAGACAGCCTGTCGGACAGCGCTCTTTGACCGTCTGCCAGATGCAGCTTGTCGAGCAGCACTGCACTGGCTGTGCCGGCGGGGTAATACAAATTGTTCAAAGTCATTTCATACATCTCCTTCACAATTCATCTGTCTTTCGGAAGTTCGCCGATTCGCTCCTGCTGTGCAGAATTTCAGCTGTGGGCGCGCAAGTCGTAAGACCGCAATGCACACTGTCCGCAGCTTGGTCGGCGAGCTTTGCTTTATTATTCAGTTGTCAAGATACAAAAAAATAAGGAATGGAGAATCGAATCGGCAAACATCAACCAGGCATACCTAGCCCTATGATTGATGCTTACAAACTCGATTCTCCATTCCTTATGATTGCACACGCCTTATGGCGCAAGCCTATTATAGCACAGTTGATCGGATTTGTCAAGAGGGGGGATTGCCGCACTCCTGAACGGCTCTGAAATACAGAAATATGATCAGATAATACGGAGAAACTGAAAGATGCAGAAAAAAACGCCGGATCATCTTCCGGCGCTTTTGACTTTGATCAGTTGTTCAGGAGCATCCGCTTGAGCAGTGTGAGATCCGCTGCGTTGATCCTGCCGCTTTCGTCAAGATCTGCTTTCGCAGCCTGTGCGTCCGTCAGATCGTTCTCTTTCAGCAGATACTGCATCAGCGCAACCGCATCCGCAAGGTCTGCGCTGCCGTCAAGGTTCACATCACCGCGCACTGCGGCCGGCTCCGTGACAGTCGTAGCGGTCGTTGTTTCGGAGGTGACAGAGGTGGTGGTTGTTGTCTCCGCCGGAATCACATCACCGCCCTGCGGTACATTCTCCGGCATTCTTCCGGCATAGCGCAGGACTGTTTCCTTCGCTTCTTCCGGCGTCTGCGTCTGATAGGCATAGAGGCTGCTGTCAAACTGATCATACCCCTCGCCGCCCTCAATGAGATTCGGGATCGACGGCTGCGCATTCCGCTCAGTTACAATCTGATAGGCGAGTGTGCCGCCCATATCGCAGTTCACAAACAGATCGTGATAGGATTTGATTGTGCCCGAATAGGCATCCTTGCCCATGTTGATCGCATACAGCGGATTGTTTGCACCTTCAAAATAGTTGGATTCCGAGAAGACCTTGGAATTATACGAGGCGCAGATACCGTATTCCGAATTCGACAGGAAATAATTGTTGAAGGAGTGGATATGTGCATTTCGCGCGCGCGGATTGCGGGATTCTGTGTTGTTGAACCAGTTGTGATGATAGGTTATATAGTCCTGCTCCTGATCAATACGCCCGCCGACCAGCGAGGTCTTGTGGCAGTTTACGAACTGATTGTAGGATACTGTGATATGATGTGCCCATTTCATATCCAGCGAGCCGTCGCCGTCCGCCTTGTCTGCATCGACATGTCCGTTGCCTGCAAAGGCGTTATATCCCTTTTCAATTGTATTGTTATGGATCCAGATATGCTCTGTGCGGATCTGTTCGTTGCCGGTCATTGCAATGCCGTCATCGGGATAATGCCCAAGCCACAGATTGCGGAATTCGCAGGAGGTGCAGCGCTTCATCTCGATCCCCCAGTCGATGAGGTTTGTGTTGGGGCCGATGCCCTCGACCGTTACTTCGGAGCTGTTTTGCAGATACAGCATGTTGGAGCCGTCGTTGTGGCTGCCGTCATTGGCGACCGTTCCTGCGGGAACATCAATCGTGCCGACAAACCGGAACAGCACTTTCTTCGGCTTCGCGCTGAAAAAGATGTTGTAGAGACCCGTTTTGCCGTTATATGTAATCGTATCCTTGTTTTCGTTTGTCACATAGATCACAGTGACATCCGGCTTCAGCGTGCCGTCATCCATATATGCACCGATGTCGCTGAACCCGTCATGTGCGTAGCCGGTGCGGTCATATGCCATTGTCTGCACGGTGCAGTCGGCACTGCCCGCTGAGCCTTCGATGTGCAGCGTATACTGCGTATTGCCCTTGAGCCCGGGAATATCAACTCTGGTGCCGCGGATCAGCTCTGCATCTGCCTGCTGAAAGGCGCCGCTGCCGTTCTCCGCGTAGCTGACGGATACATTGCCGCCGATTGCATTTGCATCCCATTCGGCATAGGCGGATTCAAACCAGCCGCCGCATTCCGTGACAGCACCTTGTTCTGCATGGATACCTGTCACAGTGCATGACAGCGCCGTGACGGCTGCTGCAAGCCCCGCAGCAAATGTCTGTTTCATCTTTTTTTCTTTCGATTTCATGATTTCCTCCCCTAAATAAAAAAAATTGCAGCAGAATATTCTGCCTTATTCTATCATACCATGCCGCGGTCACAAAGTAAATGATGTATAGTTCGCTTCTCCTGATCATAAATACGGTGGGATATTGATGCATGTTTTCGGATGAATTTTACTATAGTTTTCTATTTTGTCTTGAATTTAATGTGCAAATTTGATACTATATTAGTATAGCTCTCTTCTTTAATCAGAGGGTCCCGTGTTTCACAACCATAATCCATGCTGCAAAACAGAAAGGAAGGTGCATTATGCAAACAAGAAGGAAACTGCTGCTGAAGTTCACGAGTATAGCGGCAGCGGCTGCGGTATGCAGCTGTGCGCTCTATCCCTACGGAGGAACGCTCGGAGCTCCGCCGCTCAATGCGTTCTCGGTTGATTCCGAAACGGACGTGGTCTTCGATGAAGAGACCGGCATGCTGTATCTCTACGGCGATTTCAAAAAGTCAGATGTGCAGGCTTACAGCGGCAACGATGCGGTCAAGGGCGTGATTGCCGGTGAGTATGCGGTGCTGCCTGCGGACAGCAGCGGATTGTTTCAGGGCTTTCGCTATGCAAAGAAGATTGTCCTTGACTACGCCGATTTCAGCATAGTATCTGACATGAGCAGTATGTTCAGTGAATGCGAATCGCTTGAAAAGCTGGATCTCGGCACCTTTGAGACAGCCGCCGTAACAGACATGAGCGGTATGTTCTCAGGCTGCAAGGCGCTGATAGAGCTGAACATCAAGACTTTTGATACTGCGAAGGTCACGAATATGTCAGGGATGTTCCTTGCGTGCAGCAGTCTGGAAAGCCTGGATCTCAGCAACTTTGATACAAGTGCTGTGACAGACATGAGCAAGATGTTTTCAGGCTGCAATGCGTTAAAGGAACTGAATATCAAGAGCTTTGACACCGCACAGGTCACCAATATGTCGACGATGTTTTATGGATGCTCGGGTCTGAAAAGCATTGATCTCAGCAGCTTTGACACCGCACAGGTCACCAATATGTCGACGATGTTTTATGGATGCTCGGGTCTGAATGGCATTGATCTCAGCAGCTTTGATACTGCCGCTGTGACGGATATGAGCGGTATGTTTGCCTGCTGTTATTCGCTCACAGATCTGGATCTGACCGGCTTTGACACAAGCCGCGTGCAGAAAATGCTGATGATGATCTATTTGGACGGTTCCCTCAGCAGCATCACGGTCAGCAGAAAATGGGATATTTCCTCCTTGGTGCCGGAAGACGGGCTGGGGCCCGATTATGCATTTGACGGCTGCACTTCGCTGGTCGGCGGCGCCGGCACTGTGTATGACAGCAGCATGATTGATTCCGGATACGCGCACATTGACGGCGGCGCTGAATATCCCGGCTATCTGACAGCAGCAGCTGAACCCTGCGTCCGATTTGATGCAGCGACCGGCACGCTGTATCTCTCCGGCAATGTTGTTGTCGATGAGGTGCAGGCTTATGCGTATAACGAAGCCGTGCTTCATGTTGTCGCAGAGGAAGATACTGTTTTCCTGGAAAGCTGCTATGAAATGTTCAAAAACTACAAAAGTACAGAGACAGTGGATCTTTCCAAGGCGGATACAAGCCAAGTTGAAGATATGTTTGGTTTGTTTTCCGGATGTAATAATCTGACGGCATTGGATCTCAGCAACTTTGACACAAGCAAGGTCACGAACATGGGGTCCATGTTCCTTAGTTGCCAAAAACTGACAGCATTGGATCTCAGCAACTTTGACACGAGTAAAGTCACGAATATGGGTTCCATGTTTGGTTTGTGTTATGCACTGGCGGAGCTGAATCTCAGCAGTTTTGATACAAGCAATGTCACACGCATGACCAATATGTTTAATGACTGCGATACATTGACGAAGCTGGATGTAAGCGGCTTTGATACATCCAATGTACAATATATGAATAGTATGTTCAGACAATGCAGCAATCTGAAAAGGATTACCGTCAGTGATGCTTGGAGCACTGCATCTGTCACCGAAAGCGAGGAGATGTTTGCCGGCTGCACATCTCTGGTCGGCGGCAGCGGCACTGTCTATGATGCGGAGCACACCGATGCAGCCTATGCGCATTTCGACGGCGGCGCAGAGAACCCCGGCTACCTGACAGCAGCCGAAGCCGCGCCATCCTGCGTCCGCTTCGATGAAGCAACCGGCACGCTGTATCTCTCCGGCGATGTTGTAGTCTCCGAGGTGCAGGCTTATGCGAATAACGAAGCCGTGCTGCATGTTGTTGCAGAGGAAGGCGCTGTGTTCCCGGAGAATTGCGGAAAACTGTTCGCAGGTTTCTCATTCGCAGAGACAATGGATCTTGCATACGCAGATACTAAAAATGTCGTAAACATGAGAGACATGTTCTCTCGCTGCAAAAAGCTGACGCAGCTGGATCTGAGCGGCTTTGACACATCCAATGTCACGATAATGGGCGGAATGTTTTATGAATGCAATGCACTGAAATATTTATCCTTGGGAGACTTTGATACATCCAGTGCGGTACGCATGGATTATATGTTCCTTGGATGCAATGCTCTGACTGAATTAGATCTCAGCAGCTTTGATACATCCAATACGGTAGTCATGTATCATATGTTCTCCAATTGCACTGCTTTGACAGAGTTAGATCTCAGCAGCTTTGATACATCCAATGTCACGGGAATGGGGTACATGTTTAGTGACTGCCATAGCTTGAGTACACTTGACCTGAGCAGCTTTGATACATCCAATGTCACGGGAATGACTAACATGTTCAAGAACTGCACTTCGTTAAAAATGATTGCCGTCAGTGTCGCGTGGAGCACCGACTCAGTACACATGTATAACGAGCAATTGGAAATGTTTGAAGGCTGCACATTGCTGGTCGGCAGCAGCGGCACCGCATACGATGCGGAGCACATTGATATATCTTACGCGCACATTGACGGCGGCGCAGAGAACCCCGGCTATCTGTCTAATCGGGTGATTGTCTCCTTTGACGCAAACGGCGGCGCCGGCAGTATGGAATCCGTTGTAATCCAATTGGGCAAAGCCTTCACGCTGCCGGAATGCGGATTCACCGCGCCCACATATCAGAAGTTTACCGGCTGGATCGTCGGCGGCGAGCAGAAGCAGCCCGGCGACACAGTCACCCTGAATGCAGATACGGTTCTCACCGCGTCATGGGACTATGCACTGATCACCGTGACATTTGATGCAAACGGCGGAGAGGGCAGCTTTGTTGATATGACGCTGCTTTCCGGTGCAATGTTCGTCTTCCCGGTCTGCGAATTCCTCGCGCCCGAGGGAAAGACCTTTGCGGGATGGCAGTATGGAGAGCTGACCGCTCAGCCCGGCGCGCACACGACATTTGATACGGATATGACGGTCAAAGCAATCTGGACGGATCTGAGCGATACGATCCTTGTCGGCGATGTGAACGGTGACGGCACTGTGGACAGCGGCGACGAAATGCTGCTCTCGCGCTATGTCGGCGCATGGGACGGCATCGAGCTGGAACTCGCCGCAGCCGATCTTGACCGCGATGGAAAGGTCGATATCCGCGACGCGATGATCCTTTCGCGCTATATTGCTGCATGGGACGGCTACACGCAGTACATTATTGAGATTCAGAAATAAGGAGGCACACCATGAAACAGAAGATTCTGGCAGTGCTTCTCTCGGCAGCGCTTGTGTGTTCCGTTCTGCCGGCTGCTGCTTCTGCGGCTGACGGTCTGACGCTGGCAGCGGAAAATGCTTCGGCTGTATGTACGGCCGGGACGGAGATCACCGTGCCGGTCCTTGCGGAGCAGAACACAGGCTTTGCCGCCGGTACTGTTGATATTACATGGGACAGCTCTGCGCTGACGCTCAAGTCGGTCGATTACAGCGAAGAAATGCCTGCGATCAATCCGCCCGAAATCATATCAGACGGCAGCTACCGCGCACAGATCGGAAACTATCAGGCGACAGACAATTTCACTCTGACCGATGCACTTTTCACGATGACATTTGCGGTATCTGATTCAGCCCTCCCCGGAGATTATGCAGTGATCCCCGATCATGCGGTGTTCTATGATGCGGAGATGAATGAGATCCCGGTATTATGCAAAACGGGCGTAATTACACTGACAGGAGACGCCCCCGCGAATACGCTCCTTCTGGAAGCGGGCAGCGGAGAGGGGATACCGGGCGGCGAGATCCGCATTCCTGTCACTGCTTCGCAGAATCCCGGATTTGCCGCCGGAACCGTCGATGTGCTCTGGGATGCCGGAGCGTTGACGCTCACTGCGGTTGAATACAGTTCCTTCGCGCCGGATGACGGCTCTGCGGAGATCGTCAGTGACGGCAATTACCGCGTCAAGTTCGGCAATCATCTTGCAAAAGCAGATGTGACGGACTCGGGCGAAATGTTCACGCTGGTTTTCACAGCAAGTGCGTCGGCGGCAGGGGAATATGAGATTGCGCTCGGCAATGCTTCGGTATACAATGCCGCATTGCATGCAGTTCCGACGTCTGTGAAGTCGGGTATCGCAGTGATCACCGATCAGACGGAAACGACCGCATCTTCCGGCACAATAGAGACGACAGGAACCACTGATTCGACTGCTTCCACGGGCACAACGGCTCAATCCCGAATTTTGTGTAAACGCAAAACAGTGCATATTGAAAACATAGGTTGATTATGATGAGACCGGCAGATGAGATGTCGGTCTTATCTGCATTGTAGCATGA
>JAEEGK010013047.1_pt1 | contig 18787 bp, 16 predicted proteins | sample 8958771 | NCBI WGS metagenome assembly JAEEGK01 (sample SAMN16246547, study PRJNA631951) | gut metagenome | biome: gut microbiome; feature: rumen; material: SC-attached | host: Bos | place: Iran: Karaj | collected 2018-10
TTGATGTACCTTCAGATAATTATCGTGGGGACGGAGCTCCCGAAATCATCCGGACATATCATGCGCTGCGGAACCGCACCGTCAGCGTCAGCACATTTGCCTGCACGGCTGCGGAAACCGCTGCATTCTGGCGCTCGGCAAGCAGCCGCACGATATAGAGCCCGAGCCCGGCGCCCTGTCCGCCGCGTGCACGGTCGGCGCGGTAGCTGCGGTCAAAGAGCCGTTCGGGGTCGGGCACCTCGCCGGGCTGCACCGCATTCGCGAAGATGACCTCGGCAAAGCCGTCCTGCTGCGTGAGCCGCACCGTGAAGCTGCCGTGCGCATATTTGAGCACATTGCTCAGCAAATTGCCGAGCATCCGCTGCGTGAGCGCCGCATCTGCCTGTGCAAAGACCGCGCGCTCGGGCAGGTCGATCTCCGGTGTCAGCCCCTTCAGGCGGATCGCCGCCTCGCTGTCGGCAAGGAGCTGCATCAGCTCGGCGGTCAGGCTGACGCGGCTGAGCGGCACGGGCGAGTGATCGCTCTCCAGCAGCGCCATCTCGAAGAAGTCGTCTGCCATGCGGCGGAGCAGGTCGCTCTTCTCGGTGCAGACGGCGAGCAGCGCTGCCGTTCGATCGCTGAGCGATGCATCCTGCACAGCGAGCTGTAAATTGCCCTGCAGTGCCGTCAGCGGCGTGCGCAGATCGTGCGCGATGTCCGAGACCGACTGCCGCAGATTCTGCTCTGCCTGCTGCTGCCGATTGCGCAGCGCCGACTGATACCGAAGATTCTCGTTGCAGGCAGAAGCGAGCGTTTCGAGCGCGCCGTTCATCAGCGTGACCGTCAGCTGCCGGTCGTAGCCGGGCTCGCGCGTCCGTTCAAGCTCCCTTGCCATGCCGCGAAGCTGGCGGCTCAGCAGCAGCAGATAGACAGTCAGCCCGGCGCAGAGCACGCCGAGCGCGATCACAGCCGCGGTCATTGCGGCACCTCCCGCAGCCGGTAGCCGATGCCCCAGACCGTCTCGATGAAATCGGTGCCGGAGGCTTTTTTCAGCTTGGCGCGCAGATTGCTGACATGCACGCTGATCGTGCTGTCCTCGCAGTATTCGGCATTCCAGACCGCCTCGTAGAGGTTCGCCTTGGTGTAGACGCGCTGCGGGTGCTCCATGAAGAGCTGCAAAAGCTGCAGTTCCTTTCCCGTCAGCGGGAGGGGCTTCTCCTGCCAGCAGGCGCGGTGCTCCGCGGGGAAGAGCGTCAGCCCGTGATACGACAGCTTCTCGGGGGCATCGGCAGCGCCCGCCCGCCGCAGCACGACCTCGATGCGCACGAGCACCTCACTGAGGTCGAAGGGCTTCATGATGTAGTCGTCGGCGCCGAGGCGGAGCACGTCCAGACGTGTCTGCAGCAGCGATTTCGCCGAGATCACGATCACCGGCGTATCGGAATGCGTGCGCAGCTCGGTCAGCAGCGATTCGCCGCTTCTCTGCGGCAGCATCAGGTCCATGAGGATCAGGTCAAAGTGCTGTGCAAGCAGGAGCTCCGCGGCAGAATTGCCGTCGAAGGCGGGCGTGACGGTGCAGCCGTTCTGCTGCAGAAAGTCCGTCAGCATGCGGCTGATCGCCGGGTCATCCTCGATCAGTGCGATCGCGGCGCGCATGGGGCATCATCCTTTCGGTGGATTTGTGATCATTTCGGTATCGTGTTCCTGCGGAAAGTCAGACTATAGGTAGGAGGTAGGAGGGAGGAAGACGGGTCAGGAGTGAGAACTTGTCCGGTTCAGCTGCGCAGATGCAGTGCCTTGCCGCCCGCGGCTGCCTCTGCCTTGAGCCGCGCCTTGTCTGCATACATCAGCGCGTCTGCCTCCTGCATCATCGCATCGACCGGCTTGCCTGCCGAGAGCCCGAATGCACAGGAGTATCCGGCAGCCTGCACGTCCCGGCGCATCCCGTCGGTCAGCGCCTGCATCTCCTCCGCCGAGCCGCCGCGGCAGAGCATGATGAACTCGTCGCCGCCGACGCGGTACACACGGTCCTTGCCCGTCGATGCCGCCAGAAAGACCGCCGAAATCGCCTTCAGCGCGCGGTCGCCCGCCTCGTGCCCCTGCGTGTCGTTGAGCCATTTGAGCTCGTTCATGTCGATCGACACAACGCCGGTGATCGAGTCCTCCCGCTTCTGCAGATCGCTGTAGAACGACTGCCGGTTGAAGAGCCCGGTCAGTGCGTCGCGCTTGGTGGACTGCGAATAAACGTACAGATAGTAGAGCACAAGCTCTGCGGCAAAGGTCAGATTGACGGAGACCTCGCGTCCGTATGCGGTGAACAGCGATGCGAACGCCGCTGCCAGCGCCAGATAGAGCAGGATCAGCGCCTCCTCCGAATTGTGCATGGCAAACACGCGGAAGGAGCGTAAAAACAGCGCGAGCACATAGAAACATGTGGCAATATAGGGCGTATAGCCCAGCGGACCGCGCTGAAATGCGTTGTCCGCACTGAAGGAATAGGAAATGCCGGTGAAAAATGCGGAAAACGCGATCAGACCGTTCAGCACCGCGGGAATGAGCAGCAGCGGACTCTGCTTTTTGCTTGAAATCAGGACCAGCAGCAAAATGATGAGCGGGCGCAGCGTGTAGCAGACCGCCGAAAACAGCACGCGCCAGACCGTCGGATGGTCGAGCATACCGAAATAGCTCTCCGCATTGTCGACGACCGCGAGCACCGCGATCGAAATGATTGCGCCGCGCAGCAGATACAGCATCCGCTTTTCGAGGAAGACGTCAAACAGCGTCACAATATACATGCCGAGCAGCAGCAGGATCAGACAGTAATTCTGCCCCAGATAATCCAGTATTCGGTCCATCGGCAAGTCCCCTTTCATAAAAATGTTGCTCTGATAATTCGGAATGCGGAATAAGATGTGTCCGCTTTGAGGAAGGGTTCTGAATGAGGCAGGCGCCATGCCCATTGTATCGCTGAGGAAACGCGGTTCCCGCGGGGGTCAGCCGCCGAATTTTGCCTGCCAGAGCGCCAGTGCCGCGAGCGTGAAGCCGTCGGTCACGGCACCCGCTGCGATTTTTTCACGGAGCTCCTCCGCACCGAGCAGCACACAGCGCAGAATGCCCTCGTGCCCCTCTGCGCACTGCGGACGGCTCACCGTGCAGAAATAGACCTCAGCCTGCGTGCTCATCATGCCGCTGTCCGGCGCGACCGTGCCCAGCAGCATCACGCTCTGCACCTGCGCGCCGATCTCCTCGGAAAGCTCCTTGTGCAGATTCTGCTCGGCGGTCAGCCCGGGCTCGCCGAAGCCGCGCGGAAACGCCAGCTGCTCGCCGCGGATCGCATGGCGATACTGCCGCAGCAGCACAAATTTCCCGTCATACATCGGCAGACTGACGACCCCGCCGGTCTGCGCCGGGACCAGCCGCTCATAGGCAAAGCGGTTTCCCGCGCCGTCCTCCACCAGATCGACGACCATCATCGAATAGCGGCTCTCATAGACCACACCGATCACGCGGCCCGTGCGGCGGCAGAATTCCCGCACTGCCTGCTCGTCGGTGATGACCCGGAGCACATCGGACGCCGCAAACAGCGCCGGGCGCTCCTCCTGCAGACGGCAGTAGCGTGCCCATGCGCGCGCCTGCGCATCACTCTGCGAATTCGTGTGCATGTGTTGTCAACCCCTCCAGAATCTGATGATATGCCGTGCGCCCCGACTGCAGCAGAATGCCCTCGAACAGGCGCAGCTTCTCCATAAATGCGTCCTCCGCATCGCAGACGGAGAGATAATCGCCGCAGACAAACTCGATCACGAGGTTTTCGCGGAGATTGTCCGAGAGCTTCTCCTCATGCTCGCGCCGGATGCGGATGACATCGCTGCCCTCGCGGTAGACCGTGATGAGCCTGCACCCGCCGAAGGAATAGATCACCGACAGGCTGCCCGGCTCCTTTCGCATGCGGCAGTGCGGGAGCGCCGCGGCACATGCTGCCGTCAGCCGCCGGAAGCGCCGCCACACGACCTCCACATCGTGAAAGTCGATCTCGTTGAGGCTGGCGCGCTTGCGGGAGGCGTCGCGTGCCTCGAGATAGGCGGTCCATTCCGGCATCCGGCGAATGCATGCGATATCCGCGAGCGAGAGCGCAGGGCACTCCGCCAGATAGGATTCCTTGAGAAAGCCCGGCACAAAGTTGATGACGGCGCAGTAGAGCTCGTCTGCCGAGATCACGCGGAGATTCTGCTCGCCCCGCTGCTCGGACATGTAATAGTCCCACAGGCAGCTCTCATAGCTCGAGATCGGCGTGATGTGCAGTGCGGTCGGCAGATTGATCATATAGGTGAAGTCGATGATCTGCTTGAGCTCGCAGACAAAGGGCTTCGTGTAATCGAGCTGACAGTCGGTAACACGCGAGCCGCTCCGCACGAGAAAATCGAGATAGACGCTGTTGCGCGTATAGCTGCCCGGGCGCTCGTCATCGCGCGCGACGGCGGTGTCGCGCAGCCTGCGCCAGAGCGCCGCAAACTCCCCTGCGCGCTCCTGCGGCACGCCCATCGCGAGCCGGAAGGATTCGAGGCGGTGCCGGTCGTTGCCGGTCGTCAGCAGCAGATTCATCATGCGCATCGAGAGCGTCCGCGCGATCTCAAAGCTGTTCGCCTCGTCGTCCGTGTCGATGCCGTCCCAGCTCATGCGGATGCAGTAGACCGCGTGCTGCCGGCAGATCTCCCGCCAGCGCGCAAACTGCTCCTCCGCGACGTCGAAGCGCGGGCGCTCGACCGGCGTGCGCTCCTTCATCAGATACATGACGAAGGAGCCGTTCTGCAGCAGCTCGCAGAAGGCGCGCGCGTTGTCGCCGTCGCCCATGTACCAGTCCGCGATTGCCTCGGAATTGAACACCGAAGCACGGTTGATCAGCACCTGCCAGTTGTGCAGCAGTGCGCTGATCACCTCGTATTGCTGCATCTGTTTGCGCTTTTCGGTCAGCGACGGCGCACAGAAGCCCTCTGCCCGGAAAGCCGGGTCATCAAAGAATTCCGGCGGCACCCACTGGTTGTCCATGCAGATCGGGTAGACCGCGTTCGGGTCGGTCTCGCCGACATTGAGCGCATAGAACGTGATGCCGTCCTCCTCGCGCTTTTCCGGCAGCGCGTAGGGGTAGATGTAATCCGATTCGGCGTCGACCTCGCTGAGCCCGAGCAGCCCGCTCTCGGACTGACCCTGTGCAGCCTGCGCCAGCTCGTCGGGCGTCATGCAGGCGCTCCAGATGCCGGCACCGGTCAGCACCTCGAGAAAATCGACCGTGATGCCGCGGAAATTCGCGGCGGAAATATACTGCACGGTGTTGAACAGCTCAATGATATCGGCAAATTCCGGGCGCCCGAACAGATGCTGGATCGGCACGCGCTCGAGCATGATGACAAAAATCCTGTAATCGGGGTTTTCGCTGCGCTTCCCGATCGCCATGCGGATCTCGCGGATGATCTCGCCGCGCTGCTCGATGCCGTTCGTCATGAACAGGATAAAAGCGGTGCTGCTCTGCAGGCGCTCGTTGATCGCGTCCTGCCAGTCCGCGCTGTACTCGATGCCGTGGTCATACCAGAACCGTCTGCCGTTCTGGTTCAGCACGCGCAGCAGCGATTCGACCTTTGCCATATCCGCGTGGGAATAGCTGATGAATGCGAAGGGCAGCTGCCCCTGATACGCCATAGTGCTCATAGACATACACCTCCCGGTTGTTGCGCGGATGCCCGCATCTCTATTATACCATGTCTGCGGGGGGATTGCAAGAGCCTGCGCAGACGGTTCACAAAAAGCGGGACCCGCTGCAAAGAGTAATCCGGCAAACTCCTGCATATACTAGAAAAAAGAACAACCGGAGGGATGATTTTTGCAGTCAGAGCATTACACCAAAAAGGCACAGCAGATCGTCAGCGGGGCGCGGGCGCAGGCGGAGCAGCTCGGGCACAGCTTTATCGGCAGTGAGCACCTTGTCCTTTCCATGCTCGCCGACGGCAGCAATGTCGCGGCGGCGATCCTGCGGACACACCGTGTTCCGCTGCAGCGCTTTCAGCAGGCGGTGCTCCGCGAGATCGGCAGCGGCGCGCCCTGCTCCCTCTCCGACACCGAGGAGACCCCGTCGTTCCGGCGCATTCTGCAGCGCGCCGGGCAGGAGACGCAGATGCCCGTCAGTTCGGAGCGGCTGCTCTGCGCCGTGCTCGCAGAGGAGCAGTGCGGCGCGGCGGTGCTGCTGCGCGGGATGGGCGTCTCGCTCCACGCGCTGCGCTTTGCGTGTGCGGCGGAATCGGCGCAGGAGACCGGCTTTCCGGCATTCGACCGCAAAAGCTGCCCCAATCTTGCGAAATACGCCCGCTGCCTGACCGACCCCGATGTCGCCGTGAAATTCGACCCGGTCATCGGGCGGGAGAGCGAGGTGCGGCGCGTGCTGCAGGTGCTTCTGCGCCGCACGAAGAACAACCCCGTGCTGATCGGGCAGGCGGGCGTCGGCAAAACCGCGATCGTCGAGGGCATTGCCAAGCGCATCCTCGACGGCGATGTGCCGCCCGCCCTGCGCGGCAGAGTGCTGCTCGCGGTCGACCTGACCGCCATGCTCGCCGGCGCGAAATACCGCGGCGACTTCGAGGAGCGGCTCAAAAGCTGCATGGACGAGGCGGCGGCACACAGCGACACCGTGCTCTTCATCGACGAGCTGCACATGATCGCCGGTGCGGGCGCGGCAGAGGGCGCGATCGACGCGGCGAATATTCTGAAGCCCCGCCTTGCGCGCGGCGAGCTCCAGCTCATCGGCGCGACCACCGAGGAGGAATACCGCAGACAGATCGCGAAGGATGCGGCGCTGGACCGCAGGTTTCAGCCGATCCGCGTGCAGGAGCCCTCACCCGAGCAGGCGGCGGAGATGCTCGAAGGGCTCCGTCCGCGCTATGAGCAGTTTCACGGGCTGTCCATCGGCAGCGATGCGATCGACGCGGCGGTGCGCTGCTCGGTGCGCTATCTGCACGACCGCGCCCTGCCCGACAAGGCGCTCGATCTGCTCGACGAGGCATGCGCCGCCGCCAAGCTCTCGCGCTATGCGAACGAGGCAGCGGCGGAGTGGAGCACCGGCACCGTGCACGCCCCCGATATCGAATCGGTCGTTGCGGCGAAGACCGGCGTACCGGTCAGTGCGGTCAGCGCGCAGGAGGCGGAATCGCTGCTGCACCTCGAGGAAACGCTCGGGGCTGCCGTCATCGGGCAGGAGGCGGCGATCCGCTCGGTCGCGCAGGCGATCCGCCGCAGCCGTGCCGGGCTCCGCAGCGGCAGCCGACCGGTCGGGGCGCTTCTCTTTCTCGGGGCAAGCGGCGTCGGCAAGACCATGCTTGCCGTGCAGCTCGCAAAGCAGCTCTGCGGCGGCAGTCTCATCCGCACCGACATGAGCGAATATATGGAAAAGCACGCAGTCTCGCGGCTGATCGGTGCGCCTCCGGGCTATATCGGCTATGAGGACGGCGTGTCGCTCGCCGAGCAGGTGCGCCGCAAGCCCTATTCGGTCGTGCTCTTTGACGAGATCGAGAAGGCGCACCCCGATATTCTCTCGCTGCTGCTGCAGATTCTCGAGGACGGCGCGCTGACCGACGGACAGGGCGTACGCGCGGATTTCTCCGAAACGGTCGTCATTCTGACGTCGAATCTCGGCGCGGAGCAGCTCAGCGGCTGCAGCATGGGCTTTTCGGCGGAGGGCGCGGGCAGCGATCCGCAAAAGCAGCGCCTGCTCGGCGTTCTCCGGCAGACGCTGCGTCCTGAGCTGCTGAACCGGCTCGACGAGGTGATCGTGTTCCGCCGTCCCGATCTGCCCGACTGCATGAAGATCGCCGCGCTGGAGCTGGAATCCCTGCGCGCACGGGCAGCGGCAGCGGGCACCGCACTGACATGGACGTCCGAAGCGGTCACGCAGCTCGCGTCGCTGCCGGAGATCAGAACGGGCGGTGCAAGGGCGATCCGCACGGCAGTGACCGGAACAGTTGAGCCGCTGCTCGCCGACTGCATGCTGCGTCGGGAGGCGGCGGCTCTGGAGATCACTGCGGAAAACGGCGTCCTCGGCATCCGGCAGATGCACCCGGAGCCCGGGCTGGCGAGTTGCTAAAGCATCCCTGCTGACGGATTGTGAAGGCAGGAGTCAGGAGGGAGCAGGGAGGAGGTGTTCCGTCACTGTTGCTTCTGCTGTGACATTCGCTGGACGCGGGGCGGGGAGAATGCGGAATGCGGAATGAAAAGGAAAAAGCCGGGTGAGCTTATGACGGATACCCATATAGAAGTTTTACCCCGAAGCGTTTCAAAAGCGCTTCGGGGCATTGTATTTATTTTATCTGCTCAGATAAATCAGAATTTGCCGGATTATTTTCTGCATAAACAATGCAGAATCGTTCCGTCCTCCGGCTTATAAATGTTTCCTTTTTCACAAAGGAGAACCTCAAAGCCCGCCAGCTCTGCAAACTGTATCAGATCAGCCGCTTCAAATGCCTCCCAGTATATTACGGAATCGGCAAAAGGATAGAACCTGTGATCATCCAGACAATTTGGATAATGCTCCGTCAGAAACCTGTAATCATGTGCTGAAAAACTACATAATCCGCCTTTTTTAAGAACTCTTTTACATTCTGACAAATAGTCCTTCCTGAATTTGTTTCCATACAGCAATCCAAATGTCTGCGCCCACATAATTATGACATCAAATGCTTCTGCATCGAAATTCAGATGTTCCCCATCATATTCCTGAAATGAAATATGATATCCTTTATCTGCGGACAACTGTTTTACCTGTGTGATTACTTCATTTGAAATGTCAATTCCGACTACATTATATCCCAAATCGGATAATGCAAATGCTTCTCGTCCCAAACCGCAGCCAATATCCAATATTCTGGCGCCTGGTGGAAAAAAACTGATAACCGACCGTTCCCATTCTTTCAGTGCAGGATTCCAATTTCGCATTTCATCAACATTCTTTTTTTCTTCATACCACTCTGAAACAATGCTGTTCATATCACTTTCTCCCCCGTCAAATTCCGATTTATATTGATAATTAATTATATCACTACTTTGACGCATTGTCAATGGAAACGCCATAGTACTTCTGACTTTACATCAGAAATACTATGGCTTAATACTTCTATATGAGTATCGGCAGTACCGTTCCCCCGGCTTTGTTGTATCCAAATCAGCAGCAGAAACGAGGATAACGGAACAACTCCTCACTCCTCACTCCTCATTTCTCACTTCTCATTCTCCCCCGCGCCGGCGATTGTCCTCAACGCTTTTTGTAGAGCACCAGCTCCGGGTTTTCGCCGTTTGCTTCGTAGGTGCACACGAGAATGAACTCCATGTTCGCGAGCACGCCGAAGCAGCGCGCTCCGCCGAATTCGCTCTCGAGCTGATTGCCCAGATAGGTCGCTTCGTCGTCGAGAAACCGCACCGTGCTGCCGTTCGGGAGCCGGTAGGGCAGATTGACATAGCTGCCGACCAGCGCGTTCAGCCGCTCTACCTTCGGCATGCCCTCGATCTGCAGCGCATTGATCTCCGCAATCAGCTGCTGCTTGAACGCCTCGAATGCGCCGTCGCCGCCGAGCTCCGCATAGCGTTTCCAGTAGTCCAGCTTCGGCAGCATGTCCCGCAGATATGCCCGCACCTCGTCGGCGGGATGTGCGTCATCCGCCATATTCCGCACGCAGACCTCGATCAGCTCGTCCAGATCGCTGTACATGTATTCGCCGTCCGCGTAGCACCATTTGCAGTAGCGGTCATTCGGCGTGCCGTCCTTCTCGCGCGCGAACATCGGCTCCTCCAGCGGCATGCCGCAGCACTGACAGATCAGCTTGCGCGGCGCCCCCAGCAGCGCGTCGATCGAGACGCCGAACAGCGCCGAAAGCAGCTTCAGCGTCTCCGGACCCGGCACCGTTTCGCCGGTTTCCCAGCGCGAGACCGCCTGCCGCGTCACAAAGACCTTTCCGGCGAGCGCGTCCTGTGTGAGCCCCGCCCTTGTCCGCAGATCCAAGAGTATATCCTTTGTTTTCATGCTGATCCCTCCTTGCCTCCGATTATACCATGTTCTGCGCGTGCCGTCAAGCAACCGGCTGTTGCGGCGTCTACATGTGTTCCGCGGGCAGGATGCGGCAGACCGCGTCCGCAGGGATCTGCATCCCGCCGACAAAAAACAGCATCCGCGCCGCCGGGTCATAGTGCCGGAAGCGCCCTGTGAAGACGGCATAGCAGCCGCCCTCCTTGCGCGCATCGGGCTGGAAATACACCAGCGTCACGCACGGGCGCCCGGCGGCATGTGCCAGAAGCTGCTGAAACGCCGCATCGAGCGCCGCCAGCTCGTCCTCCGACATGTCCTCGCGCGCATCGGTCAGCCGCGCAGCCTCGCCGATGTCCTCATCATAGCCCGTGAGCGCGGCAAACGCCGAAAACTGCGCCGCGCGCGCCGCCTGCGGCATACGCTGCCGCGTCCGCGATACATAGTGCGGATGATCGAGAATATCCGAAAAATCGTCCGTCATGCCCTGTGCCCCCCAACCTGACCGTTCCGCTCGCGCGCGGTCGCGTCCTCCTCGTAGCTGATGCCGCGGAGAACGGCGTTTTTGCCGTAGCGCGCCTTGAGCGAGAGCAGCGCCTCCTGAAGCCGGCGCTCCTTTTTCTGCTTTGCCTGCTCCTGTTCGCGGCGGCGCTCGAGCGCCTCCACGTCGTCGAAGAGCCCGTACTGCACCGGCGCCTCGTCATGTGAAATTTCGCATTCGCGCACGACATGGCAGACCGTGACATTGATGCGCCGCACCGACAGCTCCGGGTCGGCGATCTGTGCGAACAGCGCGGCGGCGGCTTCGGTCAGCCTGCACGACGACGCGGTAAATCCGCCGAAATTCACCGACCCGTGCACCGGCTTCGGTACTTTCCTGCCGTAATGATTCACTGTCATCACGCCGCCGTAATCCAGCGGGATGCCGGTGTGATCATAGCCGATATCGAGCACGAGCTGATCGCATGTCAAGCCCTTGCGCACCAGATCGAGCGAGAGCTGATCGGTCATCTCGCGGACGATCAGCCGCGCTTTTTCCCATGAATACGGCTTCGGCAGCACCTGCCCCTGCGACAGGCTGCGGTTTTCCGGGCGATACGCCTTGACTGCCGCGATCGTGCAGGGCTCCCAGCCCCATGCGTGGTCGATCAGCAGCTCTGCCTTGACGCCGAAGATGCGGTAGAGCCGGTCCTCCCCGAACTCGGAGTATCTCGCGAGCTGCCCCATGCTGTAGATGCCCAGCGTCGCCAGCCGCCTTGCCGTGCCGCTGCCGATCATCCAGAAATCGGTGAGCGGCGTGTGCGCCCACAGCAGCCGCCGGTACGACATTTCGTCGAGCTCGGCAATGCGCACGCCGTCGCGGTCGGGCGGCATTTTCTTCGCGACAATGTCCATCGCGACCTTTGCCAGATACATGTTCGTGCCGATGCCGGCGGTCGCGGTGATGCCGGTCTCCTTCAGCACCGTGCGCACCATGCGCATGGCGAGCTCGTGCGCGGTGCAGCGGTAGGTCTGCAGATAGCCCGAGACGTCGATGAACACCTCGTCGATCGAGTAGACATGGATATCCTCGGGCGCGATGAACCGCAGATAGACCCTGTAGATCTGCGTGCTGACCTCCATATAGCGGCGCATGCGGGGCGGCGCGACGATGTAGTCCATCGCGAGTGAGGGGTCGCGGGCGAGCGCGTCGGCAAGGCAGGATTTCCCCGTAAATGCGTGATGCGGGGCGCGCGCCAGCCGCTGCTGATTGATCTGCCCGATGCGCTGCATCGCCTCAAAGAGCCGCGGGCGTCCGGGCACGCCGACCGCCTTGAGCGAGGGCGACACCGCAAGGCAGATCGTCTTGTCGGTGCGGGTCGGGTCGGCGACGACGAGATTGGTGTTGAGCGGGTCGAGCCCGAGGTCGACGCATTCCGCCGACGCATAGAACGATTTCAGGTCGATACAGACATACACCGCGATCACCGCCCTTTTTGAAGTGGGAAGTTGGAAGGTAGGAGGGAGAAGGTAGGAGGTAGGAGGTGCGGCGTGGAATGAGGCAGAACACGCGGAAGCAGCCGCGCCTGTGCGCGAACATCACCGCAAGCCCTGCTGCACCTTCCATGCAGCGACGGAACAGCTCCTCACTGCTCACCCGACTTCCTACCTGCTCCCTCCTACCTTGCAGCACAATACGCTGTCAGAAATTTTCTTTTCCCGTGATATCGCCGCCGAGAAACATTGCGTCCGGGGCATCGAGCATGGGGAGCGCCTCGCCGAACGCACGCAGAATTTCACTTTTGTAGATCACGAGCGATTCGGGCACGAGCAGCTGTGCGGCAGCCTCCGCGAGACTGCAGCCCTGATGCAGCAGATCGAGCAGCTCACTGTCGTCGATCGCCGCCTCCGCCGCGAAATAATTCGCGCGCAGCTCGGTGTGTGTCCGCATATTCAGCGGGTCCTGCTCTGTGATATAGCGCCCGTTGCGCAGCAGATCGGGATCGAGGACGATGTGCCCGAGCTCATGCCACGCGATCAGCCGCTGCAGATAGTCCGGCAGCTCCGAATTGACGCCGACCGCAAACTGGTCAAAAAAGCTCGTGCAGTAGCCCTTCAGCCCGCTGCGCGCCGTACCGAGCGGCACGATCTGATAGGGCACCTTCAGCCGGTCGAGGATCTCCCAGATATCGGCATGCCGCCACTGCCCCCGGACCGCCGCCGCCCGTTCTGCAATATCAATGATATCAGACATGGCTGCACCTCCGGATCAGTATCCGAATTTGTCCACATCTACGCCGTTTTCGGCAGCCTGCTCCCGGCATTTCAGATATGCCTCGTAGAGCGACTGAAAAAACGCATCCTTGGCGTCCTGCGGCAGTGCGCCGCCCGCGAAGAGCGCCGCGCTGCGCTCCCGGAGAAATTCGATCTCGCGGCGCGCCTGTGCCTCAATGTCGCTCTGCGGCTGCGGCGCAGCAGATGCACGGCGTTCGTCATCCGCGGGGGCGTCATCCGCCGGCGCATCCGCGCGGAAGACCGACAGCACGTCGTCAAAGCGGTCCTCGAGCAGATATTCGACCGGCACCTCGAGAATGTCCGCGAACTCCTGCACCTTGCGGCGGTGCGGGCGGCGGCTGCCCTTTTCGTATTCGATGATCATGCGGGGCGTCACGCCGAGCAGCTCGCCGAATTCCGCCTGCGTCATGCCGCGTGCCCTGCGGGCTTCCTTCAGCTTTTCAGAAAAGCGCTTCATAATTTCCTCCGTTTCTGCATCTGATATGAAATTTCACTTTGATATTTCACATTTCTGCTGTCATTATAACACAGATCAGCCGGTTTGTCAAGTGCATATCTAAAACTTTCACATGCAAATTTTCACAATCTGCAATTTCATATTCTGCATCCGCGCAGAAAAAGCCCCCGCAGCTCTGACACTGCGGGGGCGCGTTGTCTGTGGAAAAATCTCAGTCCTCGGGCTGCTCAGCCGGCGTCTTGGTCTGCGTCTGGCTTTTGGCGTTGGCATTGCTGCCGATCGCATCGTCGAGATTCAGCAGCAGCGAGGAGTCACTGCCGTTGACCTTCGGCAGCTGACCGTCCCACTTCTCGAGCATCTTGTTCTCGAGCACCAGCCCGGTCAGGGAGTTGTTCAGCAGCTCGTTGGCATCTGCCTGCGCCTGTGCCTGCGCGAGAATTGCCTCTGCCTCAGCCTTTGCGGCGATGACCTTCTTCTCAGCCTCGGTCTGTGCGATGACCTTCGCCTGCTCCTGCTCGGTCTTGGTCTTGAGCAGGTTCTGCTCGGCGACCTGCTTCTGCTCGATCGCGGCATTGAACTCGGCAGAGAAATCGAAGTTGACGATGTTGAACTTTTCGATCTGCACGCCGTATTCCTCGACCTTCGAGCTCAGCAGGTCCTTGATCTGCTCGCCGACGGAGCTGCGCTCGGTGATGAGCTCCTCGGCGGTGTAGCGCGCGGTGACCGACTTGACGCTCTCCTGCACGGCGGGCGTCAGCACAACTGCCTGATAATCGCTGCCGATCTTGCGGTAGATCTCTGCGGATTTCGCCGACTGGATGCGGTAGTTGACGGCGATCGTGCTGCTGACGGTCTGGAGGTCGCGCGAGACTGCCGGTGCGTCGATCTCATAGACCTTGATCTGGTTGCTGACATTGACAACATCCTGCACGAACGGCGCCTTCAGGTGAAAGCCCTCGGCGAGCGTGCTCTCGCTGACCTTGCCGAGCGTGACGACCACGCCGGTGTGACCTGCGGGCACGATCGCGGTGCCGGAAATTGCGACGATCAGAATGATGATCGCGACGATGACGCTTGTGATGATTTTTCCCATTGCGCCCTTGCGCTTGACGGTGTAGGTTTCAGTGACTGCCATGACGGACTCCTTTCTCATCGCCGCACGGGAGGTCCGTGCGGGGTTCGGGCTCTGCACCCGATGTTCCTATCATACCAGATTCCGCACCGGTTTGCAACACCGGGGAAGTCCGGATTTGAAACGGATTTTGAATTTTCATCGGGTTTCCTGCCGGAATCTTCTGTTTCCTCTGTTTTTTGCGGCGGTTCGTCTGACGGGCATTTCCGCGGATATCCGCCCTGAAAAGCGCATAAAATTGCGATTTTCCGCAGATTTTGCCCCACAAAACGGCTTATGTTCATTTTTGAAACGATATTGCAGTGCATATTATTTCCCCAAGCCGCATATCATGCAGTATCAAATGAAACGGAGGCGCCGCCATGCTGTCCCGCTGCCGCAAGCTGTCCGCCGCAGTGCTGATCGCGATATTCTTCGTATTTTCTGCAATTCCGATATCTGCCGAAGCCGAGCCTGTCGCGGTCTCGGCAAAGGCGTGCGTGCTGATGGACGCGCAGTCCGGCGCGGTGCTCTACGCGCGGAATGCCGACGAAAAGCGTCCGATGGCAAGCACAACCAAGATCATGACCACGCTGCTGACGCTCGAGAGCGGCGACCTCGACAGCGAATTCGTCGTCGACAGTGACGCGATCCGCGTCGAGGGCTCGTCGATGGGGCTGCGCGCGGGCGATGCGGTCACGAAGCGCGTGCTCTGCGCGGGCATGCTGCTGCCCTCCGGCAACGACGCTGCCAATGCCGCAGCGGTCGCGGTCGCCGGGAGCATTCCGGCATTTCTCACGCTCATGAACAAGCGCGCCGCCGAGATCGGCATGACGCGCACCTGCTTTGCCACTCCCTCCGGGCTCGACGCGGAGGGGCACGGCGCCTCTGCGCGCGATATGGCGCTGCTCGCGAGAGAGGCGCTGAAAAATGACGATTTCGCGGCAATCTGCCGGCAGAAGTCAATGCGGGTGATGTTCGGCAACCCGCCCTATGCGCGCACGTTATATAATACAAACAAGCTGCTCGGGCGCGACGAAACCGTGATCGGCATGAAAACCGGCTTTACCGACGCCGCCGGACGCTGCCTTGTCAGCGCATGTGAGCGCAGCGGCAGGCGGCTCATCTGCGTCACGCTGTTCGACCGCAACGACTGGAACGACCATCTCGCGCTCTATGATTACGGCTTTTCGGGCGCGTCCGATTTCACGGTCCCGATGCCCGATGCACTCGAAATCCCGGTCGAGGGCGCCGAAAAAACGGCTGTCAGACTGGTCCCGGAGCACGGTCTGACGCTGACACAGTGGTTCGGTGTCCAGCCAGTATATACCCAGACGGTGCGGATACCCCCGTTTCTGACCGCACCGGTCCCCGAAAACGAGCCGGTCGGCGAGCTGGTCTGCACCGGGGCGGACGGCACGGAAATCACGCGGATACGATTGTTTTCTGCGGAGGAAATACCGTGCGAGGAGGCGCCGCCGCCGGAATCCTTCTGGGATCGGCTGCGAAAAAAGGGAGGTCCGGGCGGGAAATGATTTTACACATAGTATATTCTTCGTCGATTTATACAACATTTCTGTGAGAGTTCTGTGTATATCGCTGATTTTTATAAAAATGCAGAAAATCACTTGACGGAATCGGGTTATCTTGCTATAATATAAACATGGCGAGCATCAGAGCAAAAGTTGCAGAATCGGCATCCACAATGCAGTATACGTCGTTGCACTGCCTAAGCATCTTTTCATGGTAAAAGTCATGCCCTCTCGCATACCCGAACACAAAACCGGCTTTCTCTTCGGAGGAAGCCGGTTTTGTGCTGTATTCAGGATTCGAGCTGCTTGCCGAGAAACTGCGAAGCGGCGCTGAGGAGCGAGCTCTGCAGATCGGTCGGAGCGGTGGGCTTTGCGGGGTCGGGACCGTCGAGAAAGGCGACCGCGCCGGTGACGTCGCCCGCCGTGATGATCGGCAGACAGGCGAAGGCGGTGCGGCTGAGTCCCTCCACGGGCTTGAGCCGCGGCGACTGGGCGTCCTTGGCGCGGTAGGCGCGGCGGGCTTCCATCAGCTCCTCCAGGTCCTGCGAGACGCGCCGCTCGTGAAATTCACGCTTCTGCGTGCCGGAAACCGCAACGACATGGTCACGGTCAAACACCAGAACGGGGCAGCCCGCCAGCCGCTGCATGATATCCGCGACCTGCGCCGCGTTTTCACTCATCTCACCCAGCGCGGAGTATTTGCGGAATACGACCTCGCCGTCGGCGCTCGTGTAGATTTCGAGGGGGTCGCCGTCACTGATAACATTGACACTGAGAATTTTGCCGGTACTTGTCGTAACAACGGCAAACTGTGACGATTCTTCTGTAATCCCAGTGTCATCGAGAAAATTTGCGGCTGTCTCCTCGTAATCGCGCTCCGGCATCGTGCCTGTTTTCAGCAGCATATCAATGTCAGGCCGCAGCTTGATGTCAATGTGATCTTCATAGACCGTGATGCGCTCGATGATGAAATCGACATCGGCTTTCGTCAGGCTGTCCTTGCTGAGAATCGTATCGAATACTTCCATGACCGTTTTCGCGGTGCGGTTGACATTGACGATCATGTTGTGCTTGTCGGCGGCAAGCTGCATCTGATTGCGCAGGCCCTCGATCCGGAGTGTCAGCTCGTCGATCTGCTCCGTGTAGATTTCTTCGAGCATATCCTCACGTTCCGGGTGCTTTGCAATGTCGCGGACATGCTGTCGTGCGAGCATCTTGATCTCGGCGCGGGTATCCTCGATCTGCTGATTCAGCACCTCGACAACCGACTTGCTTGATGAGGTTTCATGTTGTTCGCGGTCAATGGATTCCTGCAGCTTTTCAAGCATCGTTTCGGAATTGTCCCTGACCTTTTGGATAAACGCTTTGAGCAGACCATCGAGCATATCGCAGCGGGTGTGATGCGAGCTGCACCCCTTGCTGCCGCGCTTGTGATAGGTGCCGCAGCGGTATGCCGGTGCAAGGTCTGCACGGCTCATGGAGAACATCGGACTGCCGCAGTCGCCGCAGAACAGATAGCCCGAATACACATTGTCGTACTTCTTCACGCCGCGGTAATTGGAGCGCGTGCGCTGCGCAATCTGCTCCTGTACGCCCGCGAACAGCTTGTAATCGACGATCGGCGTGTGATTGTCCTCGAATACAAGGTGATCGGTCTCCTGCAGCTTCATGTCGCTGCCGTTAATCTTCTTGCGGCGGTATTTGCCCTGCCGCAGCGTGCCGATATAGAAGTCATTGCGCAGAATCTCGCTGACCGTGACAAGGCTCCATTCCGGCTTTCCGCGCAGGGTGCATTCCTCGCCCTGTGCCTCGCGGCGTTCCTTTTCCGCCATGCGCGGCGTGGGGATATGCCGATCGGTCAGATGATTCGCAATGCGCTTATACCCCCAGCCCTCGCTGTATAGCCGGAAGATCTCGCGCACGACCTCTGCGGCAGGCTCATCTACCTCAAACTGCATCAGCTTGCTGTTCGTCATGATGTAGCCGTAAGGAACCGCGCAGATCCAGCGTCCTTCCTCCTGCCGCCGCTTCACGACATTCCGCACCTTCTTCGAGGTATCCGTGACCGGCATCTCGTTGATGAGAAAGCGGAACTGGATCGCTGTCCAGTCGTCAAAGGTCGGGTAGTCGATGCTGTCCCCGATCGAGATGATGCGCATTCCGGCATCGCGCAGGTCTTCCAGCTCGACCAGACCTTTGCTGTTGCGGCGCGAAAAGCGTGAAAAGTCCTTGATAATGAGGATATCGTACTCGTGGCGCATCATCTTCCGCCGCAATACCTGATAGCCCTCGCGCTGCTCAAAGGTGTAGCCGGAGCGGTCGCGATCCTCGTAGAAATCGAGGTCTGCCGCCGGAAACTTCTTGCTCACATAGTCCGCAATGATCGCTTTCTGGTTCTCGATCGAGGTATTGTCGCGGTCAAGCTCATCATCGACTGAGATGCGGCAGTAACCGGCGATGTGCAGTTGGTCGCCCATGTCGTTCTCCTTTTCATACAATGTTATTTTGATGTTCCGATATATGCTAACATCATTGTAACATAAGCAGTGTCAAAATGCAATCGGCAAAGTACACAAATCTGCGTCAGAGATTTTTCCGCAGCAGACTGCTCATGCACTCGGTCAGATCGGCACTGCCTGAAAGGAAATAGACCACCTTGCACTTCTTCGGATGACCGGCATCGGCAAGAATCTGCGCGGTCAGCGCCTTGCGGTCGATCGTCTCCTGTTCTTCGTTCGTCATCCATACCTCGATGAATCCCTGTGCTTCTCTGTTGTAAATCAGCAAATTCTGCCAGCCCCTTTCTCAGTCTATTATCGGTTTCAGGTTGGTCTGTTATGCAAAATTAAGAAGCACAGGAAGAACATGAACCAGAAGAA
>JAEEGK010013050.1_pt1 | contig 18786 bp, 22 predicted proteins | sample 8958771 | NCBI WGS metagenome assembly JAEEGK01 (sample SAMN16246547, study PRJNA631951) | gut metagenome | biome: gut microbiome; feature: rumen; material: SC-attached | host: Bos | place: Iran: Karaj | collected 2018-10
TCCTGGTCATCATTGACATTGACTGTCTGGAAGTCTTTATTCATGATATCCGAAAGTTTTGCATCGCCATCTGCAAAGATTAAGTCATCTAAGTCGACAGTACCGACTAAGGTACGTTTTCTATCCATAACGAAGACGGTGTAAATGGTTTCCTTATTTTTACCTGTCTTACGAATTTCTTTAATAGCATCATCACAAGTCATGTCGTCGAGTAGTGCGACAAACTCGGTGGTCATAATTGACCCAGCAGTTGCATCTGCATAGTTCAAAAGACGATTAATATTGGCTCGTTTTTCTTTTGGAACGTTTCTTAAAACTCTGGTAACGATATTAGCAGGAAGTTCTTCGAGGTCATCGACAATATCATCGGTAAACTGAGATTCAAGAATCTCTGCCAATTGATCGTCTGATAAACATGCAATAATTTCTTCCTTAATCTCTGGTGGAAGATCGGTAAAGAATTCTGCTGTAAATTCGGACTTAACAGTCTTCAAAATAAAGACAATTTTCTTAACATCTTCAAATTCAGCGCAGGCTTCTGCTAAGTCAATTTCAGGGACAACCTCAAAAAGATGTCGAAGTTCTTTGACATTTTTGGTGTCTATTAACTGTTCAATAGTTTCAGTTAATTGCTCGATTTTTTCACTTAATTCAAGCTCTTCTTCCATCTTTTATTTACTCCCTTCTCTCGTAAGTTTACATTCTTTAATAAAAGAAATAAAGCAAAAAGAGTTAAATAGTGATACAATACATATCGCAAAGGATATATTTATATATGAAGAAGATATTAGTAGAAACAAGTGCCCGTCATATCCACGTTACTCAAGAAGTTTTAGAAATTTTATGTGGTAAGGGCGCAACATTAGAATGCAAAGCAATGCTTTCACAACCAGGACAATTCTGTTCCACAACAAAATTAAGTATTGTTGGTCCAAAGAAATCAATTGATGGTGTTTCAATTCTTGGTCCATGTAGAAAAATGAATCAAGTTGAAGTTTCTGCGACTGATGCAAGAACACTTGGTGTTGCAGCACCTGTCAGAGAATCTGGCGATATCGCCGGTACTCCAGGAATCAAACTCGTTGGTCCAGCTGGTGAAGTCGAACTTCAAGAAGGCGTTATTGTTGCAAAACGTCACATTCACATGACTCCAGCAGATGCTAAAGAATTTGGTGTAGAAAATGGTCAAATCGTTAAAGTTGCAACTGGCGGTGAAGGACGTAAAGTTATCTTTGACGATGTAGTCATTAGAGTACGTGAAGATTTCGCTCTTGCAATGCATATTGATACAGATGAAAGTAATGCTGGAATGTGTGGCATGAAGTGCGAAGGTGAAATTATCAAATAAAACACTAAAAAACCATAAAATCCTTGGGAATTCCCAGGGATTTTTATTATTTTTGCAAGAAAATTCAAATAATCTAATCAATTCAAATATATCTTTTATTGATATATAACGCACAAGAGAGTATTATTATTCTTGCTCTTATCAAGAACCACGTAATAAGGAATGAAAAAACGTGGTAGCAACTCTCCGCTATGAGTAAGTGCTCTTCCTGAGCAGAGGCCCACCCTCTGAACGATAAGATGGAAACCACATGACAAACGAGTGGCTTTCCTTAGGTGGGAAGCCACTTTTAATTTATAAAGGAAAACGCGTATGGAAAGAAAAAATTTATTTACTTCAGAATCTGTATCAGAAGGACATCCTGATAAGGTTTGTGATCAAATTTCTGATGCTATTTTAGATGAATGTTTAAAACAAGATCCAAATTCAAGAGTTGCCTGCGAAGTTTTTGTTACAACTAATTACTGTTTAATCGGTGGTGAAATTACATCGAAAGCAAATGTTAATTATGAAAAAGTCGCCCGTGATGTGATTCGTGAAATCGGATACGATAGTGACGAATTGGGATTCAATGCAGACACTTGCAAAATTGATGTAAAAATTAAAGAACAGTCACCAGATATTGCTATGGGCGTTGACGCAAATAAACCAGAAGAAATTGGCGCAGGTGATCAAGGCATTATGTTCGGGTATGCAACAGACGAAAATGAAGGATATATGCCTCTTCCAATTGTTATTGCACACAAGCTTGTGAGAGTAGCAACTTTGATGAGAAAAAGTGGTGAATTTGTTGGTGCAAGACCTGACATGAAATCACAAGTTACAATCGATTATTCCAATTTAAAAAAACCACGTGTTACTACAGTCTTAATGTCCATTCAACATGATCCAGATATCGATATTGACAAATTTAAAAAATTTGTAAAAAACAATATCATTCATCCAGTTGTTGAATCATTTGGACTAAATTCTGACTTTGAAATTTTAATTAATCCGACGGGAAAATTTGTCATAGGAGGACCTGCTGGTGATACCGGTGTTACTGGTAGAAAAATAATCGTTGATACTTATGGTGGAGCAGGTCATCATGGTGGTGGTGCATTCTCCGGAAAAGACCCAACAAAAGTGGACCGTTCAGCTTCCTACATGGCTCGTTATATTGCTAAAAATTTAGTCGCAGCAGGCGCTATGGATAAATGTGAAATTCAACTTGGTTATGCTATTGGAAGAAACGAACCAGTTTCAGTTCATGTCGACACATTTGGAACTAGCAAATTAAGTGATGATAGAATTGTTGAAATCATTTGCCAAGTCTTTGACTTAAGACCGGGAATGATAATTAAAAATTTCTCATTAACTAAACCGACATTTGAATATCATAAATTATCAAATTATGGTCATTTAGGTCGTCCAGATCTTAATTTACCTTGGGAAAAGCTCGACAAAGTCGAAGATATTAAGAAATTAATTAAGTAAGAGAGAACATTGTTCTCTCTTTCTTTTACTGATTTCGCTTTAATTATTTATCGTAATTTGCGATAATATAATTGAAATTAGCTTCATATCACTAATTTGGAAAGGAGACTTTTATGAAGAACCAAATTATTGGTAAGAACATCACAGTAACCGATGCCATCAGGAACCAGGTAGAAAAGAAACTTGGTAGACTTGAGAAGTATTTCGTTATTAACGAAGATGTTTCTTGCCGCGTCGTTGTCAGATCCTATCACGTTGGGGCAAAGGTTGAAATTACCATTTTCACCCAATATATGGATTTAAGAGCTGAGGTTTATGACAATGACCTCTATGCAGCCGTTGACCTTGCAATTGATAAACTTGAAGGCCAAATGAGAAAATTAAAAACTCGTATGGACCGTTCAAACGGCAAAATGTCATTAGGAAAGGCTTTAGCCTTAGACTACCTCGAAGAAGTTGAAGAAGTTTCTGATGAGGAAGACGAAATTGTCCGTATTAAAACAAAATATCTTGAACCAATGACAGTCGAAGAGGCTGTCGCAAGAATGGAAGCAATTGATCACCCATTCTTCCTTTATCTTGATGAAGAAGATGATAAAATTTCTGTCGTCTATAAACGTGAAGATGGTGGTTATGGTATCTTCCAAGCGGAGAACGAACTCAAGTAAGAAATATAAAAATCTTAAAGAGGGGATAAAAATCCTCTCTTTTCTTTTACTTGTAAATATATGACATTTATCATAAGATAATGTCGTGCGACTTTAGTGTCGATACAAGGACTCATATAGATTAAAGAAAGGATATAATTATGAATAATTATACAGCCGCAATTGGTAGTTTCATTAGATTCGATGTTGTTGTTTTTAACACTCTTGAATATGCAATGAAAAAAGATAATTACGATGTTAATGCTTATAGAGCACGTAAAGAAATCATTAAAACTGAAATTACCCAAAATACCCCACTTAAAAATTGTTGTGAACACTCTGGCGAAGCCGGAACAAAGTTAATTGAAAAGATTAATGAACTCTTAGACTTAGTTTATTCTGAAAATTCTACAATTGTTAGAATTACTCAGGACGGTAAAGAAATTAGAGTTGACTATTCCCAAGCAATCGCAATCTTCGAAGCAGTTATGCCAATTCACGAAGAAATTCGTAAGATTATTGCATCACACATGGTTGCCGCCAATAACGAAAAGAAGATGGATGAAGAAATGATTCCAGATGTTCTTAATAAAGAAGAATACTTCTATCGTGGACTTGTTAACATGTTAATGTTAGAAGAACTTGATCATCAATTCGCAGAATATAACAAAGCAAGACAAGAAGCAAAAGGCGGAATTACTGCCCAATCTAACTTCATTCAACAATATATCAATCGTTTAGTTGGTTTATTCCGTTTGTCTAGAGACAATGCCTCTGCAAGAAATGCTGAATATTATGAAATGATTGACCCATTATTCGCACTTATTGAAATGACTGGTGGTCGTAGAGATCTTCCAGCAGGCAAAAACTTCGGTGATATGTTCATTTCTGTTAAGAAAGTCGTAAGAGAAAAGACTGCTAAATGGGAAGGTGAATGGAATCAAGTTTATGGCCCATTTATGAAACACTTTGCAGAACAAATTGCTAAAATGCAGAGTGCAGCACATGAACAACCAAAAGATGAAGGAGCAGATGCCTAATGAAAAAAGTTACAACTAAAGAATTTATTTGGTATTTAGGCTGTGGCTTAATCATCTTCCTTGGACTTGTCTGTGTTGTCTTCGGAATTATTGGTTACCATATGTCATCAGCATCTGGTACAAACTTCATCGAAACATTTGAAGCAAAAATTAAGTTTGAACTTAGATATTTAGGTTTAATTCTTATCGCTGCTGGTGTTGTCTTATCTATCGGAGTCTTACTCTTCAATGCTAAAAAAGCAGACAGAGAAGTCGAAAAGAAGATTCGCAGAGAGCAAAGAATTGCAGCCCAAAATAGTAAAACTATTGAAGTTAAAAACGCTGTTGAAATTCTTGAAGTTCCTGCAGAAGAAACAAAACCTGAACCAGCAAAAGCTGAATAAAATAACAATTAAAGGTGCGTCGAAAGGCGCACTTTTATTTGTTTTTGAATTAAACAATAATGTGCAAAATTTGCACTTTTCCTTTACTTTTATATTAAAAGATATACTATGTATACGTAAGTGAGGTGCAAGTATGACACTAAAAGAAACTCGCAAAAATTGCAAATTAACTCAAGAAGAAGCCGCTAAGATTGTTGGTACTTCTTTAAGAACATATGTTACTTATGAAAAGGATGAATCTAAAGCTGATCATCTTAAACTTTCAAGAATGATTGAGATTTTGAATGAACACGCCGCTAAGGATACTTCCATCTTAAAAGATAAGGTTTTGCTAATCACTGGTGGAACAGGTTCGTTTGGTCACGCAGTTGTTGATAGATTTCTTAATACAGATATAAAAGAAATCAGAATTTTATCACGTGATGAGAAAAAACAAGACGATATGAGAAAAGCTTATAACAATGAAAAGCTTAAATTCTATATTGGTGATGTTAGAAATCTTCCAAGTATTATTGATGCATTTAAAGGTGTTGATTATGTTTTCTCTGCTGCTGCATTAAAACAAGTTCCTTCATGTGAATTCTATCCAATGGAAGCTGTTAGAACTAATGTTATTGGTTCAGATAATGTTATTACTGCATGTGTTCAAAACCACGTTAAAAAAGCTATTTTCTTATCTACAGATAAGGCAGCATACCCAATTAATGCAATGGGTATTTCTAAAGCCTTAATGGAAAAGAATGTTATTGCCCGTTCTAGACAACTTTTAAAGGATGACACAGTTCTTTGTTTAACTCGTTACGGAAACGTTATGGCATCACGCGGTTCTGTTATTCCTCTATTTTTACAACAAATTCATGAAGGAAAACCTATTACAATCACAAATCCTGAAATGACAAGATTTATGATGACACTTGATGATGCTGTTGATTTAGTACTTTATGCATTTGAACATGGCGAACAAGGAGACTTGTTTGTTCAAAAAGCTCCTGCTGCAACAATCGACACTCTTGCAAAGGCAGTCATTAATTTAACTGGATCAAAAACCGGTATTTCATATATTGGAACTAGACATGGTGAAAAGCTCTTTGAAACATTAGTTACTCAAGAAGAAATGCTCCGTGCAGAAGATATGGGTAATTTCTTTAGAGTTGCTGCAGATAATAGAAATCTTAACTATGACAAATACTTTACTAAAGGTAATAAACAATTAAATATTGGTGAATCCTATACTTCTCATAACACCGGTAGACTTGATGTCTCAGGTATGGAAAAATTACTTAAGAAGTTAGAATTATTTGGTGGACCAGTTAGACAACACGAATAAACAAATGAAAGTATTAGTTACAGGTTCAAACGGATTTATTGGTAAACATATGGTTAAGGCTTTAAATAAAGCCAGCCATGAAGTTTTGCCATACGATTTAGATAAAACAGAAGAAGACTTAAAGGCATACATTAAAGAAGCCGATTTTGTCATCCATCTAGCTGGAATTAATAGACCATTAACAGTTGAAGAGTTTTATGACGGAAATACGAATTTCACGAAAAAACTAGTGGATTTCCTTAAAATTTCCGGGAAAAACATTCCAATTATTATGTCTAGTTCTATTCAAGCAGAGCTAGATAATGACTATGGAAAGTCAAAGAAAATGGGCGAAGATTATTTGTTCGCTTCCGGTCTTCCAGTCTATGTTTTTAGACTTGCAAATGTATTCGGAAAATGGTGTAGACCAAATTACAATTCAGCGGCTGCGACATTCATGTATAATATCGCTCACGATCTTCCAATTGAAATAAGAGATCCTGAATATATTGTTCATTATAATTATGTTGAAGATATTGTTAATACATTCATAGAATGTATAAATGGTAGAATTAAACCATCTAAACAAACAATTATGGTCGGTCCAGTTTATGACTGCAAACTCGGCAAACTGGCATCTTTGTTAAAAGGATTTAAAGAGGCTGTTGAAAGTGAAGAACATCTTCCAACAATTCACTCTCCATTTGAATATAAATTATTTGTTTCGTTCTTAGATTATTTAAAAGATGATTCGTATTCTTATAACTTTGCAGAAGATCAAAGAGGTTCGTTTGAAGAGATATACAAAAATGCAAAATATGGGCAAATTTCCGTAAATAAAGCTTATCCAGGCATTTTAAAAGGCGGTCATTATCACACATATAAAAATGAGATATTTATGACTGTTGAAGGTGATTGTGTGACTAGACTTAGAAAAATTGGTACAAATAAGATTGAAGAATATCCGCAAAAAGGAAGTGAGTCAGTTAAGGTTAAAATTACTCCATATTACACTCACGATATAAGAAATGTTGGATTAGTCAATTCTTCAACCTTAATGTGGATATCTGAACCATATAATGACAAGACACCTGACACATTCAGGGAAGACGTTGATATCAAATAAGGCGTCATTGTGACGTCTTTTTTAATACTAATTTTTAGATATTTCTTGATATCTACATATCTTTGTCGTATTATTTAGGCATGGAAAAGCTACTCGAAATTAGAAAAAGAATAGGTTTAACACAATCAGAAGCCGCCAAAAAGCTTGGTGTTTCTTTAAGAACATATCAAAGATATGAAAATGGTGGAGAGGGAAACGAAAAGCTTTGTAATAAACTTCAAGAAAATGAATGTGTCAAATATGTGACAAATGAGTTTAAAGGTTTTAAAAATGACGGCAGAATTAAGTTATTGATCATTGTCGGTACTCGTCCAGAGATCATTAGACTTGCAGCAGTTATTAATAAATCCAGAGAATATTTTGATACAGTTCTTTGTCATACTGGGCAAAACTATGATTACAACCTCAATGGAATCTTTTTTAAAGATTTAGGAATAGAAAATCCAGATGTTTATTTAAATGCTGTTGGTAAAGACTTAGGTCAAACAATGGGTAACATCATTGCAAAATCATATGAACTAATGGCGGAAATCAAACCAGATGCAGTCCTAGTTCTCGGTGATACAAATTCCTGTCTATCTGTTATCGGTGCAAAGCGACTTCATATTCCAATCTTCCATATGGAAGCAGGTAATAGATGTAAAGATGAATGTCTTCCAGAAGAAACAAATAGAAGAATAGTAGATATCATTTCTGATGTAAATCTAGCATATAGCGAGCACGCACGTAGATATCTTGCAGACTGTGGTCTTCCTAAGGAAAGAACATATGTAACTGGATCACCAATGGCAGAAGTATTAACGGCAAATATAAAAAATATCGAAAATAGCGACATTCTTCAAAGATTACAACTCGAAAAAGGCAAATACATACTTCTTTCTGCACATAGAGAAGAAAATATTGATACAGATAAAAACTTCCATTCGTTATTTAACGCAATCAATAAAATGGCTGCAAAATACGATATGCCAGTTCTCTATTCATGCCACCCAAGAAGTAGAAAGAAATTAATTGCTTCAGGTTTCAAACTTGATCCTAGAGTAGTAATGCATGAACCTTTAGGTTTCCATGATTATAACAATCTTCAAATGAATTCATTCTGTGTCGTTTCTGACTCTGGAACTCTTCCGGAAGAATCAAGTTTCTATGCATCAATTAAAAAGCCAATTGCAGCAGTATGCATTCGTACTTCTACCGAAAGACCAGAAGCATTAGACGAAGCTTGCTTCGTTCTCGCTGGAATTGATGAAAAGAATTTACTTCAAGCAGTTGAAGTTGCAATAAAAAATAAACAAGGCTGTAAACCAGTAGAGAATTATGTCGATATAAATGTATCAGATAAAGTTGTGAAGCTCATCCAATCATATGTTGGCGTAGTCAACAAAATGGTATGGAGGAAAGATATATAAACAAAGAATCCCCCTTCTTTGTGAGTCACCTTAAGTGGTGACTTTTTTTATCATTTCATTTGATAATTGAGATACGGATGTTATTATATCTCGTTAGTTAGCCTTAACTAACTTAATTAAGGATTATAGATTATGAAAGATTATATATATGCAATTATCGGGATTTCTTTGGTGTTTTTATGCACTACACTAGGTTCTTTGTTTGTGTATTTTTTCAAAAACAAAAAGATTTCAAATACATTAAATAGGGTTTTTATAGGCTTTGCTGCAGGTGTTATGTTCTCTGCTTCATTCTTTTCTCTTATTAAACCTGCATTAGAAACAGAAACAAGTTATATGCCTATTTGGGCGATTGTTGGAGTATCTGTAGTTTTAGGTGCAGGATTCCTATGGCTTATTGATAAATTAGTCCCGCATTTTCATGTTTCAGAAAACAAAGATGAAGGTTTACAAACAAGAGGCTTATCCAAAACTGGTAAAATGTTTCTTGCTGTAACAATCCATAACGTCCCAGAAGGATTATCTGTTGGTATTGCTTTTGGTGTTGCCTTAGCTAATCCGGGAAATCATGCATTATTAATTGGTGCTTTACTACTTGCAATTGGAATTGGTATTCAAAATATTCCAGAAGGAGCGGTGGTAGCTTTACCAATTACTGCTGAGACAGGATCTTCAACTAAAGGATTCTTATTTGGCATGTTTTCTGGAGCAGTTGAACCAGTTGCAGCAGTTTTAGGTTTATTTTTAGCAATGCAAATACAAGCAATTATGCCTTGGGCACTTGCCTTTGCTGCTGGTTGTATGATTTATGTTGTTGGAGAAGAAATGATTCCAGAAATGAAAGGAGAAGGACATGACCACTATGGGGTCTGGTCCTTCATCCTTGGTTTTGTAATTATGATGATTTTAGACTGTATACAGTTCTAGTTAAGCATAGCTTAACGTTTCTTTTGAATACGACCTTTATTGCTTCCTTTTGAATTATGAACTAAGACAGTACCGTCTTGGTTTTTGGCCATCTTTTTAGAATAATCGAGAGCCTCTTTTTGAGTTGCGAAAAGCTTAATAGCCTTTTGACCGCCGGCGAATTTAACTTCCCATTTGCCATCACTACGTTTTACTAAGTGATATGTGCGGTAATTAACTTCTTCCTTCTTAGCTGGAGCTTTCTTAGCAGGAGCCTTCTTTACTGGTGCCGCTTTCTTAGCAGGAGCTTTCTTTGCCTCTACCTTTTTCGCAGGTTTCTTAGCAGGTGCTTTTTTTGCTGGTTTTTCATTCTTCTTCATAACTTGGTCCTCTTTAATATTATAGACACTAATGTTGATATTTTAATATCAAAAAGTTTTATTCAAGTAATTAAAAAATAAAAAACATGTATAAATACATGTTTTATTTTGCCTGGCGGAGAATTAGGGATTCGAACCCTAGCGCCCCTCTCGAAGCCTACGAGCTTTCCAAGCCCGCCCCTTCAACCGCTTGGGTAATTCTCCAGTTGCGAGAAGTATTATACATTATGCTTTTTAAAAAGTATAATTGAAAATGTGAAAAAGGTAGTCATTTCTTCTAAAGAAGCCAATCAAAGAGTTGATAAATATGTTAAGAAGTTTCTAAATGAAGCTCCTTTATCTTTTATTTATAAACTCTTCAGAAAGAAAGACGTTAAGATTAATGGTCACTGGGTTAAAGAAAATTATATTCTTAATGAAGGGGAAGAATTAACTATTTATGTTACTGATGAGCAATTTGAAGTTTTCAATAAACCTAAAGAAATCGAAAAGGTTACATTAAATCATCAAATAGTATACGAAGATGAGAATATTCTCATTATTAATAAACCTCGCGGACTTTTAGTACACGGAGATGAGGGTGAAAAGAAACTTACTTTATCAAATCAAGTAATTAATTACTTGTATTTCAAAGGTGAATACGACCCAAAGAATGATCACGGATTTACTCCAGCTCCTGCCCATAGATTAGATAGAAATACTTCTGGATTAGTTGTTTTTGCAAAGAACTTAATCTCACTTCAAGAGCTTGAAGATTTATTTAAAGAGAAAGATGAAATTACTAAAGAATATAAAGCTTTGGTGGTGGGTAAATTTAATGGAGAAAGAACGATTGATGCCCCACTTTTGAAAGATGAAAAAACTGGACAAGTTAAAATTTCAAAAGAAGGCAAAAATGCCGTAACAATCGTAAAATTTCTCGTAAAATATGGGGATTTTTCACTTGTTAATGTTCAAATCCTCACCGGAAGAACTCACCAAATTAGAGTCCATTTAGCTTCAATTGGCTACCCAGTTGTTGGTGATTCTAAATATGGCGATTTTAAGGTCAACAAAGAGATAAAAGATAAATATAAATTCGAAAACCAATTCCTAACTGCATACAAACTTACATTTAAAAATTTAAAAGGCCACCTAAGTTACTTAAGTGGCAAATCATTTGAAGTTAAACTTCCAGAAAACGAAGAGAAGTTATTAAAACAACTAAGCAAGTAATTTTTTAAGAGTGTAATAAATGCCGTTATGGTTGTTGTCTTTGACAGAAATCATAGTGGCTTTATCTTTTAAATCATATTTAGCGTTACTCATTAAAACGGCAGTGCCTGCTGCTTCAAACATTTCAACATCATTAGCAGCATCACCAAATACGATTAAATCTTCGACAGGTATTTTGTAATATTCACACATCTTTCTTAAAGCATTGCCTTTTGATGTTTCTTTATAGAAAAGTTCGAAATACGGAGATCCAGTCCAGAATCTTGCGGCAATTTGAGGGTAATTGACAAGAGCTTCATCGATATCTTTGCTTTCTCTATATTCGTAAGGAGTTTGAACAATGCATGTCATTGGGTTTTTATTCAAAGTATCTTTTAGTTCCCCATAATGAACATCCATGCCATCATACCAAAAATATTTATCGAGATACGGATCCTCTTTATCGACCCAAATTTCAGTATCTGTTTCACACATCACATTTTTTATGTGAGATTTGATTTTTCCTAACACTTCAATAACTACTTCTCTTGGAAATTCAAATTCAATAGTTGGAAAGTTTTTATCGTGTGGATTAAAAACATAAGCTCCGTTATAACAAATCATTGGAGTCTTAAGTTTTAACTGATTGTAATACTTATATAAAGACCTTGATGGTCTACCGCTTGCAAGAACTATGAGATGGCCTTGTCTAGATAATTTTTTGAGGTAGCACCTTGTTAGAAAAGAAATCTTCTTTTTGTGATTTAGAAGAGTGCCATCCATATCGAAGGCAATAATTCTACGTTCTATAGTTTTCCCCATTATTTATGATATAAACCAATTGCTTTTTGCACTCTTGAAAGAACTCCTGAAGCAATTTCGTTTGCACGTTTTGCGCCTTTTTCAAGAACCTCATCAACTAAGCCAGAATCAATAATTTGTTTAGCACGTTGTTGAAGTGGTTCAAGTTCATTAACTACTACATCTGCAACAGCTCGTTTGAAATCGCCATAACCTTTTCCATCAAATTCTTTTTCAATTTCATCAAAGGATTTTCCGGTTAAGCATGACAAAATAGTCATAAGATTAGAAATTCCCGGTTGTTTTTCAGGATCATAATGGACATGAGATTCCATATCTGTAACAGCAGACATGATTTTCTTTCTCATAACTGCTGGGTCATCTTTAAGGTAAATATCGCCTTTTGGGTCTGACTTAGACATCTTCTTTGTTGGGTCAGATAAAGACATAATTCTAGCGCCTACTTTGTTAACTTCTGCTCTTGGCATTACAAGAACATCACCATAACGGTTATTGAAACGTTTGACTAAGTCTCTTGCTAACTCAACGTGTTGAACTTGATCTTCTCCAACAGGGATAACTTTTGAGTCATATAAAACAATATCAGCTGCCATTAAAACTGGGTATGCAAATAAACCTAAGCCAATGGCTTCTTCTTTCATTTTGCTAGATTTATCTTTGAATTGAGTCATTCTTGAAAGCTCACCCATATAGAGATAGTTCTGAAGAATGATAGCTAGTTCGGCATGTGCTGAGACATCACTTTGAAGGAAAATATTTGATTTGTTTGGATCAAGACCTGCGGCTAGATAAAAAGCCGCTAAATCTCTAGAATTTGTTCTTAAAACTTCCGGTTCAATTGGAAGAGTTAAAGCATGTAAATCGGCGATGAACAAAAATGATTCGCCAGAGTCTTGCAACTTAACGAACTTATTAATGGCGCCAATATAATTACCGAGAGTTAATTGGCCTGTAGGTTTAATTCCGCTTAAAATGTGATCCATAGTAATTTTCCTCGCGTAATGGAAATATTATAAGTTAACTAAATAATCAGTGTCAATTTATTGACTTTATGTTATTTGTCGGTAGAATAAAAAGCATGATTAAGATTTATGTTTCCCCATCTTGCTCTTCATGCATCAAAGTCAAGAAGTGGTTTGATGAGCAAAAAATTCCATATGTTGAGAAAAATATCACAGGGCAAGGACTAAGTGAAAAAGAGCTTAGAGAAATGCTTGAAAAAAGTGAAAATGGTACCGAAGATATTATTTCTTTACGAAGTAAAATCATCAAAGAAAACAACATTAAACTTGACGACATGACTGTTTCAGAAATGATTCAATTTATCCGTCAAAATCCAACAGTTTTAAAACGTCCAATCATGGTGGATGAATCACACATTCAAGTCGGTTATGACACTGATGAAATGACCACTTTTATTCCAAGAGCAAGAAGACTCCAAAACTTTGTTTGTGATACCTGTGAGGACACTGAAAAATAGTTATGAAATTATTTGCATCTGATCCAGTTAATAACCCATTTAATAGTTGGTTAAAGGCAAACGGAATTTATGTAGCAATCGGTGTTGCTGTAGCCTTACTAATAATTGTTGGAGTGTTGTTCTTACTTAGTAAAATTAAAAAGGACTAGGCTAAGCCTAGTCTTTCTTTTAGAACCAATGAGCTTTTATGTCTTCGGTTGGTAAACCGATTACGTTATCAAAGCTTCCTTCAATATGATTTACTAAATCAAATTCTTGATCTTGGATACCATACGCTCCAGCTTTGTCCATCGGAGAACCGGTTGCGATGTAAGCATCAATTAATTCATCACTTAGCTTATTAAAATAAACATAAGTTCTAACTGTACGAGTTACTTCTTTTTCTTTTGAAATGATGGTGTAGCCAGAGATAACAACATGTTTTCTACCAGATAAATGTTGGAGCATTTTCTTTGCTTCTTCTTTTGAGTGTGGCTTTCCTAAAATTTGCCCATCAATAATGACAACTGTATCACATGCTAAAACCTTGTCGTTTGGGTATCTTGCAAAGATGTCATATGCTTTTAATTTCGAAAGTTCTCCAGGTAAATCACATGCTGGAATATGAAGAACGGATTCGTCAATATTTGCAGGAATTACCGTGAATTCCTTAGTAATTTTCTTAATTAACTCTCTTCTACGAGGAGATTCACTTGCTAGGATAATCATTTGTTTTCATCCATAACCACAGGTATAACAAGTGGTTTCCTTTCAGTCTTTCTTTCAATATAAACTTCGATAGCACGTTTAAGTGTTGATTTAATTGTGGCAAAATTTGGTTTTGTTGTCATTAATTCAGTCAGAGTCTTATTTGCTAAATCTTCAATCTTTTTAACGATGTTGTTGTCGTCTGCTGTAAATGCGCGAGTAATACATTTTGGTGGGACAATAATCTTTGAGGTTTTGGAATTGATGGCTACAGCAATAGTAATCATTCCGTCTTCTCTCATAATTTCTCTATCCTTGACAACTGCCTCGTTGGTTCCGCCTACATTTCTACTATCAATATAAATTGGATCAGCTGCATAGTGAGGGCCAGTAATAATCTTATGCTTTGATAAAATCAAAGAATCGCCATTTTCCATAACAAAAACATTTGATTTTGGAACTCCGAGTGATTCGGCAATTTCGCCATGAATCTTAAGCATTCTATATTCACCATGTATAGGCATGAAGTATTTTGGATGAATGAGGTGGAGCATAATTCTAAGTTCTTGCTTAGATGGGTGTCCCGATGAGTGGACTGAATAAAGAATAGAATTAACTAAAACGTTTCCGCCTTTCTTAACGAGCTGGTTAACGACTCTTTCAATAAAGACACCATTTCCCGGAATAGCACTTGATGAGAAAACAATGGTGTCGCCAGGAATAATTCTTAAATCTTTATGCTCTCCATTTGCGATACGTGAAAGTGCAGCCATTGGTTCACCTTGAGAACCTGTACAAAGGATACAAATTTCGCTTAATTTATGTTCGTTAATTTCATTAATAGGAATAAATGATGTGTCTGGAATTTTGATATAACCAAAGTCTCTTGCTGCATCAACAGCATGTTCCATTGATCTACCAATAATGGCTATTTTTCTATTATTTTCGACTGCAACTTCACATATTTGTTGAATACGCGAAATGTTAGAAGAGAATGTTGAAAGGATTAATCTTCCGGTTGCGATCTTAAAGATGTCTTTAATTGATTGAAGAACATTCTTTTCACTTGGTGTATAACCTTCAATTTCAGCATTGGTGGAATCACTTAAAAGTAAATCAACTCCAGAATCACCAATCTTAGCGATCTTTGATAATTCAATCTTTTGACCAACAGGAGTCAAGTCAATCTTAAAGTCTCCGGTATGAACAATTCGACCCTGTGGGGTGTCTACCACGATTCCATAAGAATCAGGAATTGAGTGAGTAACTTGAAAGAAAGTAACCCTAAATTCGTCAATATTTACTACTGAATCCCCGTTATATTCCACGAATTTTACTTCTTCGCGGATTCTCATATCTTCTAATTTATGTTTAATAAGTAGGATCGCAAGTCTAGGAGCGTATATTACTGGAATATGTAAATGTTGGAGTAAAAAAGGAATGCCACCTATATGGTCTTCGTGGCCGTGAGTAATAAATAATGCTTTAACTTTTTGTCTTGAGTTTTTTAACTTTGAATAATCAGGAATGACATAGTCAACGCCTGGTAAATCGGCACCAGGAAACATAACACCGGCGTCGATGATAATAAGGGAGTTTTCACTTTCAATACAATAAGTGTTTTTTCCAACTTCGCATAAGCCCCCTAATGCATATATGGAAATTGGAGATTCGGAAACTGCCATCGATTACCTCCAATAAATGAATTATCTTCGTTTTGGATTAAGCTATTAAATATTTTATAAATAAAATTCGTCTCGGTCAAGATTAGAGACGAATTGCATCTTCCTTTTGAAGGAATGGGTTCTTTTTATCAATGTGGTCGTAATATAGAATTCCACTTAAATGATCTATTTCATGTTGGAGAACAATTGCCTCGTAACCACGTGCGGTAATTACTTCTTCTTTCTTTGTTAATGCGTTAAATGCTTTAACTTGAATCTTATTATGTCTATAGACATATCCTTCATGAACATCATCTACAGATAAACAGCCTTCTCCGCCAGAAAGATAAACTTCTTTAACAGATTCAAGGATGATTTTTGGATTAATTAAGCGGTGGTCTATTACTTTTGTTTCACCGTTTTCTTCTTCCTCGAAATAGACGACTAATGCGCGAATATTTCTTCCAACTTGAGGAGCGGCGAGACCAACACCTGCTCTAATGTTATATTTCTTAGAGATTTCTTCATCTTGAGATGCGACTAAATAATCGTGCATTTCATTCACGAAGTCGATAATCTCTGATGTTATTTCTTTAACCTCTTCACATTTCGCTCTTAATGAAGGGTTAGAATCCTTAACGATTTTGAAATACTTTTTCATAAATCAAATTCTATCATATATGATTATAATTTGGTATCATAATTGCATGAATCAAAATCTCCTAGAAAAAGCATCTGAAATTAAACAAGAAATTGAATCTCTTCCTGAAGTAATTGAACTAAAAAGATTAGATAAACTTTTGAATGAAAATGAAGAGGTCATGAAACTTTGCTATAAGAAAGATGTGGCAGCGACAAAATTTGAAGATGCAGTTAGATATTTTGGCAAAGAATCTGACGAAGCTAATGAAGCTCAAAAGGTATTATATCAAGCAAAGCTTGAATTAGACCAAAACGCATTAGTGAAAGCTTATAATGAACAATATAAAAAAGTTCGTAAAATTTATGATAAAATTAACGAGGAAATTTTTAATCCTTTTAATTAAATATGATTAGAATTACTGGTGGAGAAAATAGATCAAGATTGTTAGAAACTCCTAACACAACTTTAACTAAACCAACAATGGATAAAGTTCGTGCTGCAGTTTTTAATGCTCTAGGAGATTCAGTTAAGTTTGCCAGAGTTTTAGATTTATTTGCCGGTTCCGGCTCCTATGGATTTGAGGCATTATCGAGGGGTGCAAAAGAAGCAACATTTGTTGATGCCTCCTATGAATCAATTAAGGTAATAAAGAAAAATGCTGCAAATTTAAATAGGGAAAATGTAGAGATTTTAAATGCTGATGTTTTATCGTTTTTATCCCAAAATATTGGGGATTTCGATATAATTTTCGCTGATCCACCATATAAATTAGATGTTTATGAAGCTGTTGTGAAAACGCTTATTGAAAGAAAAATAGTAAATGATGGTGGTATAATCGTTTTAGAAAGCGAGAGGGAACTTAAAATCGATGAGTCCTTATTCAAATCGGTTCGCTTCTATAAATACGGATTAGCAAAAATCTATATATTAAGGAAATAAATATGAAGAAAGCAATTTACCCAGGTTCATTTGATCCAATTACGAATGGACATTTAGATATTCTTAAAAGAGCACTTAAAGTCTTTGATGAGGTAGTCGTGCTTGTCGCTGTTAACCAAAATAAAAAACAAAGGTTTACAGTCGAAGAGCGTGTCTCAATGATTAAAGATGCTGTTAAAGAATATAAAGGCGTTACGGTTGATTCAACTCATGGCTTAACAGTAGCATATGCTAAAAAGGTCGGAGCCACACATTTAATTAGAGGATTAAGAGCTGTCACAGACTTTGAATACGAATTCTCATTAGCAGATGCCAATAGATTCATTGATAGTTCAATTGATATGGTGTTCTTCATGGCAAACCCAGAACATTCATACATATCTAGTAGTGCTATTGATGACATGCACAAGGCAAATGTTGATATCTCAAAACTTGTGCCTGAATCAGTTATAAAAATGTATCAAAAAAAGTAGGTCATTGACCTACTTTTTAATTTCATTAAATCTTACTTAACTTCTGGGTTATATGAGAACTCACCAGTGTGATTCCAACAATCAAGTAATGTTCTTGCTTTTGCGTTCTTATCTGAACCATCAACACCGAACATAATTTCTGTGACGCCTGCATCAAGACCATGTTCAGAAGCTTTTGCCTTAAGTTCAACTAAGAAGATTGTTGGAGTTAAGAAGTTGTCTGGATCAGCTGTTTCAAGAGCTTCAACATCAGAATCATTGAGCTTACCATTTTCATAATATGGTGTTGTGTATGCAACTGCGCCTGCATCTTCGAATAAGTCTTGATGTCTTTCAAGATACTTAACGAATGCTGTTTGAGTCTCGGTGGTATCGTTGTTTTCATCATCTGTAAAGATGGTAACTAAGTGATATTGTTCACCGGAATCCTTTGCACTCATATATGATTCGTTCTTATTGAACTTCTTTTCAAATGTTGAGAAACCTTCTTTTGCATCTTCACATTTATCACAGTCTTTTGCGACAAAGGCGACAAAGAACTTATCACCTAAATCACCAAAGTCTTGCTTGAAACCTTCTTCGTTACCGTTGAAAACTTCTTCTAATCTGGTAGTAAACTTATCAGCTTTTGATTCACCTTCGCCTTCAAGTGAGTATTTGAAATTATGGTAGTAAGTATTGTAAGTTGCTTTTTCAGATTTGCCTTTTTTAACGGCTTTAACAATTGATGGAATTGAGAAAATAACACCAAAGATGATGCCGACAATTAATAATGGTTGGATCCATGCTGTATTCTTAATCCAATCCCAAATCTTTTTAAAGAATCTACCTATTGCTGATAATACGATCATATATTTCTACCT
>JAEEGK010013051.1_pt1 | contig 18786 bp, 8 predicted proteins | sample 8958771 | NCBI WGS metagenome assembly JAEEGK01 (sample SAMN16246547, study PRJNA631951) | gut metagenome | biome: gut microbiome; feature: rumen; material: SC-attached | host: Bos | place: Iran: Karaj | collected 2018-10
TGCTGTCATCCAGTGCGACCGTGTCCCCGTTGGGGAGGGACACCTCTTTGGCATCCGTGTGGCGGACGAATTTCTCCAGTTCGCTTTCGAGGTGGGAGACGAGCAGCTCCGTCCCGCTCCATGTCAGGGAGTCCCGCTCCTCCTTGGGGAGGTCGTTGAACGGGATGGTTCTGGTGAGGTCGCTGTAGATGAGCTCCCCCTCCTTGTTGTCGATGACCTTCCCGTCGTAGAGCGCCAGGGTCTGCACCTTCGACGCCTGCATGAGCTGCTGCAGGTATTGCGGGTAGGTCATCCTCTGGCTTTCGTCCGGATTCTGGGCCTGTTCCGCCTCTTTTTGGTTCAGTTCGCCGACCATCCGCACGGCATTGTCGATGACCGTGATGCGGTCGGGCAGGTGAAGGTTTTCTATCGGGTATTCCTTGTCCTCGTCGGTTATTACCCTGAGTGCTCCCTCGTCATCCATCCGGATGGCGTTGACGATGATGTCCCGCCTCTCTTTCGGGTCGGGGACATGGTAGAGCGTGGCCACCGCGTCGTCTATGTACAGCTTGTCGGTCTGCATGTCCACCATCATCGCCGCCAGTTTCAGTTCTTCTCCAGCCAGCCTCTCCTCCATTTTCTGGATGTTGTCGGCCACATGGTTGAAGATGTCGGACTGCCTGCTGTGTGGCAGGTCATTGTAGCTGTAGTCCGCCGGCGTGCCGTTCGTGTCGTGGCCATGCAGGGTGAGTCGGCCGCCTTTGAGTTCGATGGACTCCCCGTCGGGCAGTTCCATTCTCCCGATGCCGTAGTCGCGCATCACCTCTCTGAGCGCTTCGTGGGCCATCTGCATCCGGCTTTGGCTGATGCCCATCTCTTCTTTGAGCAGGTCGTTGACCTTGTTGAGCAGGTAGGTCTCGTCCGTCTCGGTGATGTCGTAGGAGGGGAAGGTGTTCCCTTCGGTGTCCGTGACCCTGAAGTGGTTGCCTTCGATGTGGAGGGACGCGACCTGGTGGGTGTCGCCCGTCTCCTCCCATCCTCTGAGCCTCACGGTGAGGTCGCGGTCAGGCTGCAGCGTCGCCTGGTTGACATCCGCCGACTCCATGTTCTCCAGCAGTTGCATCCTCGCTTGGAACACATGGACGGTCTGGAGCGCCTCCTGCAGGTCCGTCTGCTGGACGTGGGGTCTCTCCTCCGCCAGGGGGATGTCGTACTGCCGGCCGTTGTGGTCGAAGTCGTTGATGCGCAGCTCGCCGTCTTTGAGGTAGATCTCCCCGTCTTTTCCAACGCTCAGTCTCACCTCGGGGAACGGGGCGATGAAGTGCATGAGCTTCTCGTCCTGCATGAGTGTGAGGAGCTGCTGTCTCATCTCGGCGAGAGCCGGCTCCATCCGTTCGCTGTTCTGCCGGACGAGCAGTTGCTGGGTGCCGTCCTCGATGGCCTTGTCGGCTACTTTGTTGAAGTCGTCGCTGTTGACGTAGAAGGGGATGTAGGGCTTGCCCTCGTCGGAGACGAGGTAGGTGTCGTGCCCCGGCTTGTCCTGCGCCACGGCGGAGATGGTCACCGTCTCGCCTTTTGTGAGTTGGACGGTCATCGGCTCCTCCAGGGTGATGCGGTCGGCGTTCAGCTGCTGCAGGAGGGACTCCACCTGCATGTCACGGTGCAGCGCCGTGGCGTTCTCGATGCCCTCGAGGAGGATGTTCACCTGCTGGTGGAAATCCCTTTTCGCCAGGTCGTCGGTGATGAACTCCGGCTGTTGGCTGCCCTCGGGCATGTGGTACCACCCGAGCTGCAGCTGTCCGTCTTTCAGTCGTAGGATGTCGGCCTCGCTGATGAGGACCACGCCCTCCTCATGCTTGTGGAGCCACTCGTTGAACCGGGGTTCGGAGAGCAGGTCCGTCAGCTGACGGGTCAGGTTCTCTATGGAAGCCTTCTGGATGAAGGCCGCGTAGTCGTACATCGTCTTAGAGATGGCCATGGACGCGCCGTTGCTGTCGTACTGCACGTGGTAGTACATCTTCTTCGGCGTGTTGGCGTCGATGATGGAGTCGATGGCCGCCTTCCTTGCCTTGAAGTACTCCTCGTTGGAAGGCTTTTCCTCGTTGCGTGCCGGGAACATTCTTTGGAGGAGCTGTTCGTAGGCCACCATCTCTGGCGTGGGTCTGTAGTAGGAGCCCAGTTTGCGCCTGACGATGTTCTCGTTGAAGCCGCTGAAGGCCCTCTCTATCTCTGCGGCCTTCGCCTCGGGGAAGTTCCCCTTCTCTGGCGTGGCCGCCACGGTGAGGTTGTTGTCGAGGGCGTATTGGATGAATTCCGCGTTGGTCATCACGCGGTTGGTGCGGTCGGGCATTTCGAACCTGACCATCTTGTTCAGGTTCATCTCCGCTTTCGCCGCCTGCAGCTTGGACTTGCCGTCGAGGAAGTCCTGCAGGTAGTCTCGGTGTTGGTCATGTGTAGGCATGGTGGTATGGTTTTTGGGGTTGTTTCTGTTGGTGTCTTGCTGTTCGTTGGCGGAGAGCAGGTAGTCGTAGGAGACTTTCTGGAACATGCGTGCGACATCCTCCGTGCTCTCCGCGAGCGTGCTCTTCCTCTTTTCCGGTGTCATGTCCATCCTCGTCCTGACGTTGCGTGCCTCGACCTCTCCCGCGCTGACGGTATGGTTCCTGTCCGGTGAGGACATCTTCTTGTCGATTTCCACCATCTCGTCCATCATCTTCAGCATCCGCTCCTCTTTCGTTTCGATTTGTTTGATCAGTTCGACCCCCAGCCGGTAGACCAGGGGCTGGGACTTCCTGAGGTCGTCGATGAGCTGCCTGGACAGTTTCGGATCCGCTTTCAGGATGTCGTCGCCGAAGCCCTTGTGGTTCTCGTTGGTCACCTTGTAGTAGGCGATGTGCGTCCTCTGGCTCCATCCCGGGAGGGAGTACAGCTGGTGGAAGAGCGTGGCCTTCTCCTTTCCGATGTAGTCGATATCGTCCTCCAGCCTGTGGAATTGCCGCTGCAGTTCGGCCACTTCGCTTGCCTTCCGGAGCGGAGCGCCGTATGCGAACCCCTCCATGTATTGGATGGCATGCTGTATCTCGTGGGCCAGCGTCCCTGCGATGCTCCTGGCGTCGGGCCTGCCGTAGAGGTTGAGGTGTACCGTGTCGGTTCGCGTGTCGTAGTATCCGCCCCCGCCTTTCCCCGAGTTGTAGATTTTTAGTCTGAAGTCCCCTATCTGCGGGTAGGCTTTCAGCACGGGGGAGTCGGGAGACAGGATGTCCCTCAGCCTGTGCTCCTTTTTGAAGTTCTCATAGAGCCTGTCAAGCTGTTGGGTGTAGGGCTGTGTTGCCGTGCGGAAGTTCTCCGCGCTGCTGTTTCTGACCGCGTTCCAGTATTTGTTGTATGTCTCGACCCATTGTGTCGCGAAGTGATTGGGGTTGATCTCAATGTCGGGGATCTCATGCCTCCACTTGCCGTCGGCGCCCCTTTCCCATCCCGTGGCGATCTTTATCTCCAATGGGCGTTTGTCTTGTTTCTCCATGACCATCGCCATCATGAGGTCATCCAGGCGGTCCCGCCCGTCGGAGCGGTCCATCTCGGCAGCTCCCTTGGTGCCTATCAGCTGGAACTGGAATCCGCTTGGTCGCTGTGATGGGATGTAGGGCGCCGCCATGTTGTCGGCGGATGGCGGGAGGGCGGAGAGGGGTTCCTTCTCTCCTTTTCCCGCAGTTTCTTGGGGGTGCTTGTCGGCCTTTTCATGGGTGTTGGCGAGAGGGTTGTCCCGCTGTCCTCCGGCGGCCAGTTCGATGTGGTTGTCGAACAGGTAGAAATTGCTGGTGTTGCCCAGTACGGCGATGCGGACGTCGGTCTTTTCGCCAAAGGCTCTCGCTGCCGCGACGGCGGTGGTTCCCGTGTCCAGCACGTTGTCTATGATGACCGGGATGCGGTCTTGGAGCGTTTCCTTTGTCGCTGCGGACTCGTCAAGCCGGAGCTGGGGTGAGGGGAGCCTTTCGATGCCCCTTGACTTCTTGAGGTCATAGAGGGAGGGATGGGGCGTGGCATGCAGGCAGTCCGCCGTGCGGGATCCTGTCAGCCTGGCTGTCTCGTCGGCAAGCGCTTTTGTGTAGGTGGCGTGACCCTCGTGCGAGGGCATCGGTACGAGGATGATCTTCTCCTTGTCGGGCATGGCGTTGATGATGCCGGCCATCCGCTGTGCCGCCTCCTTGATGGCCGCTGTGTCGCCCTCCTTGATGCCATGGGCGAGAGCGCGCACCTCGTCGTAAGGTGCGGTGGAGTAGGCGAGGATGGTGCCGTCAGGCTGGGTGTTGTGCCGGGTGGGTTTGTTGGTGGCAAGAGGGGAGGAAGCCTCTCTCCGTCCCTCTCCAGTAGAGAGGGAGTTGTCAGCAGAAGGGGAGGGGATTTCTTCCCCTTTGGGTTGTTGCGACGGAGTGGTATGGGCATGAGGGGCGGGCTGCTGTGGTATGGCAGCATACGGGACATTGTTGCTGGTCTCTGGAGATCGGGCGGCCATTTGGAGGGAGAGCCGTTGCGGGTTCACCTGATGCAGGAGGTCGTGCATGACACGGCTGGCCACCTCGTCTGCGGAGTGGTAGTGGATGTGCAGGAAGTCCGCCGTCTTCTGCCAAAAACGGTCGATGGCCGCCTTGATGCGGTCGAGGATGTCGCGGGACTGCTCGTCCGAGAGCCCTGGGGCATGGCTGTTGAGGGCACGCTGCAGTTGTTTCATGCCCTGCCTGCCCGAGTACTGCGCCAGCACCTCTTCGGCGATGTCGCTGTCTGAGGAGAGGTGGGTGTATTGCTCCCTCACCATCTCCCAGACAGGGGTGACTTGTTTCATCATGTTGATGATGTTTTGCCACTCCTCCGGGTTGTGCTGCCGCATGGCCTGTGCCCAGAGATGGGCGTACTCATGGATGGGTGTCTCGCTGGTGGCGATGCGCGGGTCGATGTAGATGGTGTCACCGTGCGTGAAGCCGTAGGCGTCACCCTGAGACGTGAGGAAGAAACGGATGCCGTTGTCGTCGGCTTCGGTTTTTTGAATGTTAAAATCGGATTCATCGAAATAGGCTCGATGATCTTTTGGTATATTGCGGGTTTTTTCCTCTGCGTTTTGCAGCCTGACGTTGGGACGGGCGGCATCCAGTACGGCCTGCCCCTCCCGCCAGTCGGTGTTGACGGGGATGCCCGCATGCTGCATGAGCGAGACGAGCTTGTCTCGGAGGATGATGTCGTTGTGGAGCAGCGCTGACTGCGGTTCCCGGATGAGACAGCTGGCACCTGAGAAGATGACCCTCTGGCTCTCCCGTGCCACGTCCTCGGTGGCGGCGGCGAGTGTCCTGCGCCGCTCCTCGGGAGTCATCCCGGCACGGGCCACCGTGTTGCGGGCTTCCACCTCTCCGGCCAGGCTCCTGTAGTTCTGGTAGTTTTTCTCGGAAAGCCTCCCGGCGACCAGGTCCAGTTCGGCCATCTCCATCTTCTGTCTGGCGAGGATGTAGGCCTTCAGCTCTTGTTCGTGTTGCCTCTCGTATCGGTCACGCTCCTCGTAGGCCATCAGCGCCTCATGGGTGTCGGCGCTCAGCGTGCGGAAGTCGATGGTCTCGTAAGCCTTGTAGATGTCGTGCAGCGCGGCCATCTCCTTCTCCGCTTCGAGCCGCTCTTGGTTGGCCACCGTCTGGATGTTTCCACCAGTGGCGAATCCCTCGGCGTGCTGTATGGCATGCTGGATTTCATGCAGCAGCGTTTCAGAGACGCTCATCGCGTTGAGGTCCTCGGTGTCGAAGACATGGAGTTCATTGACGCTGATGGTGATCTGTCTTGTCTCGCGGTTGTATGCCGCTCCTTTGGGCCGTTCCCTATCCGTGATGACTGGCATGGACGCCATGTCGGGATATGCATCCAGGAACGGGGCCTGTGGCATGAGGTCGCCCAGCGTCACTGGTCTGCCGTCGGCATGGCCGTCACGCAGCAGCGAGAGGGAGTATTCCGGCATCTGCATGTCGGGAAGCTCGTATCTCCATTTCGCGTCGGCACCCTGTTCCCATCCCGTCGCCATCTTGACGGAGAGGGCGTCTTTACCCGCCACTGTCATCTCCTTCGCCGTGGCGAGGGCGAGGAGGATGTCGAGGGAGCGGGCGGCGTTGTCCAGCTGCGCAGCACCGAGCTCTCCGATGAATTGGAAGCGGGTGTCCGCTGGCGGAGGGATGAGGTCGTCATCTCGCATGTTGGTACCCGTGGCCTCTTTGGGGGCGTTGTCCGACAGCCTTGTCAGGACCGCCTTGATGTCCGTGACCTCGTTGACCGGCAGGGCAAGGGAGAGACGCTCCGCTGCGCTGCGGTCTGTCTGTGCGAGGGAGTGGATCTGCTCGAAGCGCTTGTTGCGGTAGTCGATGAGTGCCCTGTGCGCCTCGTAGAAGTCGATCATCTGCTTTTCGTCGCTGAAGAGCATGCACCCATGGTCGTAGTACTCGTCCAGTTCCTTGTCGCCGATGCCCTCCCATGCGTCCGCGGCACGGTCGTAGGAGGACACCGGGACGTCGAGCAGGAAAGACTCCTGGTAGGCGTTGTCCGCCAGCAGGGCGAAGAGGTTCCCCTCGCCCGTGCTGAGTGTTGCCGTGGCAAAGCCGACGGGCTTGTCATCATAGAAGATGTTGCGGATAAGATGCTCCTTGCCACGCACGCCGCCATCGGAGATGGTCTGCGAGTATCCGACGTGAGGATTGTCCTCGTTCTTGTATGACTGTCTGGCGAGGATGTCGGCTATCTTATCGTCATCCCGGGTGATGATGATCTCGGGCGTGTCCGGGTTTTGGAGATGGTCGGGAGTGGGCATTTCTTGATTTTAATGTTATATAATTATATATTAAAATAATTATTTTGATTTTTATATTATAAAATAATATAATATTGAAATGTGCTGTTTTGCTTGTTGTAATTCGCTTGTTGTCAGTGCTTTGGTAAAAGTGCTGTGAGCGTGTTGCTTGTCTTTTTGGAGGGGTTAGCGCATTCCTCGTCCTTTGTGATGGCTCTGTTGCTGCTTGTCGGAGAGCATGTCGCCGTAGGATTTGAGGGTGAGACTCTCCTGGCTCATGCGGCCGTGTTTGTACTCCACCACGTCGTTGTGGGGAACCGATATCTCGGGCATCTTCTTGCCGTCGATGCTGGCGGAGAGCCGCCAGTCGCCTCCCACGTTGCGGAGGAAGAAGTCCTCGATCTTGTGGGCAGGGGTGGGGGTGTCCTGGCTCATCGGGAGGGCGGTGCCCAGTTTGGCTTCGGCATGGCTGACCAGCAGTCGGACGGTTTCCGGGTCCACCTTGACGGGGCGGCTGCGGTTGCTCCAGTCATCCCGCAGCAGGACCTCGTCCTTGAGGTCGTCACCGAAGGTGAACTGCTTGAAGCCCCGTGGATAGGCGCCGTTGCGCCCTTCCGGGTCGTTGATGGTGGCGACGTACCGTCCGTCGGCGATGTCTTTTTCCACTGCCACCTTTCCTGACTCGACCTGTCTGAGCAGTTCCTTGACCAGGTTCTGTGGAAGGAGCTGCTCGGCATTCCTGACGGCACGCTCCACCTCGAAGAGGTTGTTGGTGTCCATTCTGGCGATAGGGTAGTAGCCCTCCTCGCTGTTGCCTGCGCGGTAGGAGCCGTCCTTGGACTTCTTGATCTCCATGAGGGCGACCTCCTGATGGCCGAAGCGGTGGGGGATGGCCAGCTCCGGTCTTGCCGACGGATGTTCGTAGGCCTGTGGGACGGCGATGGTGTCGGGGTATCCCATCCGCTGCAGCGTCTCGTTGATGGCCTGGATCTGCCTGGCCTCCGGCTTCAGGGAGTCGAGGAAGGCCTTGCGCTCCTCCTTGGTGTAGTCGAGGAAGGTGTCGTTGCTGATGCGCCTGCCCGTGTCGTCGATGATGACGGGACGGACGTTGCTGGCCATCAAGTCTGCGCGGACGGCATCGAGGTTCCCGCCCTTGACGGTGGCGTAGGGATGCCGTTGTCCGTCGATCTCGGGGCGCATGGCCGCCACGGAGGAAGAGACCTTCTCTGACAGGCGGTCGGCATCCCTGCCGTATGCCGTGTAGGTGTATCCTACAGAGTCAGGGTTGAAGTCCCTGACGAAGACGATGTCGGAGGGGCGCTCCTTTGGAGTATGTGCAGCCAGTTCCGAGAGGGAGCGGATTTTGTCCTCGAGTTGCTGCCTGACGGATATCTTCTCCATGTCGCCTTCCAGGACGTGGTTGTAGACCTGTGGGATGAACTCGGGGAATTCGCTGAGGTCGAGTTCCTGGTTGGAGCCGCCCATCTTGAAGGTGATGATGCCCTCTGTGGGGTGTTGCCACACCTCTGTCAGGCGGTTCTTCTCGAGGTCGGACAGTCCCATGTCCTCGTCGGTCTCCAGGACGAGGATGTCGTCCTCCTTCGCCTTGAGGTGGATGTCCTCGCTCGTGTCCATGAGCAGGGCACTGAGCTTGTTCCATGTCATTTGTTCAGGAGATAAGGGATTCAGGTCGTCGTCGAGCCTTTGCCATTTTTCGTTGAGAATGGAGAATTGCCTGCGGGTGTAGTCCTCGTCGACGAAATTGGTCCACCCGTGGCTGGTGAATTCTCGTGCTGCTTCATGGAATGAGATGATGCCGGCGGCATATTTCCAATACAGGGACTCGTTGACCGTGGGGATGTCGTAGGACCCGTCTTCCGACTTTGTATGGGAGAAGGGGTATCCGATGGCTTCGAGTTTTTGCCGCTCCGTCTCTGCCGTAGTCTTCCGGGAAGCCTGTCGGGCATCGGCGTCAGGGGAAGGGTGTTCCTCACCTTTTGGGCGTTGCGTGGGGTTGTCTTGGGATTGCATATCCCCGTCTCTTTGGCCAGTGGATTGCGGATCCGATGGAGCCTGGGCTTCACCCGGCTTGGAAGGCGGCATCAGCGGTTCCGCCACCGACATTCTCGGCTGTTCGTCGATGGCGGGGTATGGGGTATGGGACCCGGGGGCCTGTGACCTGGCGGCGGTGGGTGTTTGCGACGGCGCGGCCGTCACCTCCTGGGAAGGCTGTTGGGCGGTTTGTGCAGACTCTCTCGTCTCAGCGGAAGGGGAAGTGATGGCTTCGCCTTCGGGTTGTTGGGTTTGGGCGTTTTGTGTGGTCTGGGAGGGGGATTGCAAATCCCCGTCCCTCTGGCCAGCGGATTGCAAGTCCGCTGGAGCTTGGGTGACTTGGGCGGTTTGTTGGGCGGTCTGTTGCTCCGCCTTTTGTTCATCGGCGGCGGAGCGTCTGAAGATCGGTTCTTGTCCGACTTTCACGCGGGCTTCGTCGATGATCTCGCCCATGCGGTTGACCGTCTTGTTGATGTCGGAGATCAGCTGCTGCATCTGTCGGGTCTTCTCCTGGATGTTGGCCGTCTCGTTCCAGCCGCGGACGTAGGCGGCGGAGTTGATGAACATGTTGGTGGAGTAGCCCATGGCCGAAGCCACCATGGCCGTGCTGCTCTCGACCCTCATCTCCTCGCGGGCGTATCCCCGCTTGTCGCCCGTGGCGTTGAGTTCGATGTTGAGTTCCTTGTGCATGGAGTGCGCCCCCTCGTGGAGGAACGTCGTGTAGTAGTCCTGTCCGCCGATGATCTTCGCCTCGGTGTCCTTGACGGCGATGACGGCGCCGCGGTCCGCGTCGATGGCGGCAGCGACCTGTCTCGCGTAGTCGCCGATGGTCTGGCCGTCCTGCCTGAGCATCCCCAGCTGGCGTCCAAAAGTGTTCTCCAGCATGACGGTGGCGCGGAGTTCCGTCAGGTACTCCTTGTTTTTCTTCTTCTCTTCCACTCGCACCATCTGTCGGTCAGCGTCGGAGAAGTCCGTTATGGCGGGCTTCATGGAAAGTGCCGGTGAGACATGCTTGGTGATGTCGCGGTCCAGTTCCTTCTCCGTGTAGGGGATGTTGTACTGCTCCTTCATCGGCACGGTGATGGTGTCCCTTGAGGGGCTGTAGAAGGCATCCTTGCTCTCCTTGTCGAAGACGATGGGGCATCGCCATGATTGGTTCTTGAGGATATGGTCGATGGCCGGTTCCTCGTACATCCCCAGGGTGTCCTGCCGGAAGGTCTGTGCCTGCTTGGGCATCATCCGCTCCACCAGCTTCTCGTAGAGCTCCGGTCTCACCTCCCGCATGTTCGTCTGGTCGATGTTGAAGATGACGTGCGGGATCTGCGCCCATATCTGGTTGTATTTCTCCTTCTCCTCCTTGGAGAGTTTCTCGTATTCCTTCGCGGTCAGCGGCTTCTCCTTCGGCTTGTCGGGATTGACATACAGCGGCGTGTTGAAGACGACGATCTCCGCCTGCTCTCCTTTCCTCACGTGCACCGCCTCGTCCCATTTCTCTTTCGGGATGCGTCCCTTCTCGTCCATCAGCTTCTCGTTCATTTTCTGGATCTGGTTGAACGTGGCGTAGATGGGCGCCGTGTGGTTGTTGGCCATGGTCGCCATCATGAGGTAGAACGAGTTGCCGCCCGTGTATTGCCTTCCGCTGATGTTCTGCGGGAAGCCGTGCCAGGAGCGTTGCGTGCTCGCCCATCCCATCTTCCAGTCGGAGCCTTCGATGACCTGTGCGTAGGCCATGAGTTTGTCGTACATGTTGGACAGCGCTGTCGGTCTCTGTTCGCCGTCCTGTCTTTTGGGGTTGTATTTCTTAGCCATGGTTTTCTTGTTGTTAGCGGGTTGTTTTTGTATCTTTGGATTGTGTGCTGCCGTCGGGCCATGCGGTGTCCTTTGCTGCCGGGTGCGGCAATGGCGTGGGTTGGCGGAAGGGAACGGGAGACGTGTCCCTGCCTTCGCTTGGTTCCTGTCCTGTCCGTTCATCTGGCCGTCGGGAAAGCCGTCAGCTTCTCGCGGTTGTCTTCATGCCATGTCGGCATCACTTCCGGCGTCCTGCCGCTCCGTTCTGACGTAGTCAGCTACGCCTTTGGTGGAGTAGATGGCAAGCCACTCAAAGCATTTGCTGTTATGGCATCAACCCAGATTTCCGGTTGGGATGGGGAGATTAAAGAAGGGGAATTAAAGAATGTGGTATTAAAGGGGGGCCGCTGTGGTGTCGCGGTTGGTGGATTATGGGGGGAATCTCTGCGTGGTCATCTCCTGACGGAGTGTCTCTCGCTCCTTTTCTCTTCGGGATTCCCTTGCTGGGCGGGAGGTATGGTGCTGGGCCTCACCTTGGTCAGGTTGGCCTCCGTCAGGCTGTCCTGCGCCGACGGCCTTGCCAGGTATACGTTGCTGTCGGTCTCGTACAGTCTCTTGTAGTCATCGACCGTCATCCTCGTGAAGGGGACGGTGAGGTATCCTTTGTGGTCGGAGCGGTTGTACAGCGGCAGTCCCAGCGTGCCTGCCACTTTGATGGCGCTGTCGGAGAAAGCCTCGATGAACCCCCTCTGCTTGATGAGGATGATGGTGTCGGGGTTCTCCCTGGAGAGGTGGTCGTTCTGTCCGATGAGCGTCACCAGGTTCTCGTCAAGTGCCTTTCTGGCAAAGGTGTAGTCTTTCGTCGCCTGCGCCAGGCTGTCGAAGTTGCTGTTGAAGAAGTCCCGCAGGCTGTGCAGTTCCTCGGCCTCCAGGTTGGTGAGGTAGGACTCGCTCTGTCCGTCTGCCGTGTTGAACAGCTGCAGGGGCACGGCAGTGAGTTCCATCCTGTCTTCCGTGTCGAGGGACGTCACGAGGAAGAGTCCGTTGCGCAGTTCGATGGTCTCCTCGTTGCCGAAGATCTTACCGCCGGTGTGGTACCTCACCGTGTCGCCTTTGGACAGCACGGCGAGGAGACCCATCTGCGTTAGCAGGCGGTTCCCCTGTGCCACGTCGTTGTCCTCCTCATAGGCGAAGGCGATGTCGGTGGCGGGTTCAGTGATATGGTAAGGGATGTTGTTGTGTTCGAGCAGCGCGACGCCCGGCCGTCCGATGTTGATGACGGGGATGTCGCCCAGGGTGTCGTCAGGCATCAGTGCGAGTTTCTGTGCGATGGCCTTCGCGTCTTCGCCCAATGCGGTGAAGTTGCCCTCACCGTTGCGGAAGAGGATGGCCGGCGACTCTGTCAGCGCCGACCTTGTCCTCTCCGCCTGAGTGGTGATGGCGTTGAGTTTCTCGTTGATGATGCGTGGGTGCTGTTGTGTTTTCTTCAGAAGATCCGAAAGCGATGCTTCGTCTGTGTTGCGTATGATGTTGGCCAGGTCGATGGCTGTCAGGTCTCCCATGCAGCCCGTGATGTGGATGTTCTCCGCCCAGCTGACGAGCTGTTCTGCGTTTGCCGCATGGTCGAGACGTGCAAAGTCCTCCCGCTCGTCAGGTGAGAGCGAGTTGGCGTTGCGGACATAGAAGGTCATCATGTCGGCAAACAGTTCGATGGTGAATTCTTCCTTTGGAGTGGTCACGTCGGTGTGGTGGCCACCGTAGTCCAGTGTTTCCATTTTTGAGAGTCATTTGCATTGAAGCGTTCAGTGGGCAGGGAATATGGGGAGGGCAGTTTTTCCAGCCCGCCCTCCCCTTCGGGGTTTATCCCCCCAGAGAGTCATCAGGCGATGTCTGCGCCACTTTTTGTCGGACGTGCCGTCCCCGCGTGCCGGTGAAGGCCATTCGGGATGCCGGCTATGGGGAGCGGCTTGTCCGTCTTTCCCGCATTGGAGAACTTCCAGTTTTCTCTTCTGCGGTGACAGGGCCATTCGGTTTTGTCCGGATGTCCCGGTCGGTGTCGATCCATTAAGGAGTTTCCAACGTATGAGATCTTTTAATATGAGTAATATGGCATCTTGTAGTATCTGCAGGCCGGTGCCTGCCGTGTGGTCATCCTTTGGGATGTTTTCGGGAGTGCCGTCCGTCAGATCCTGATGGAAGCCCCCTGGTTCTTGTTGAGTGCCTCGTCGAGGTCGATGTCATCGTCGAGCGCATACTGCATGTCGATGTGCAGCTTGCTGTCGGAGAGCTCCTGGTAATCCCATCCGTTCTCGTCGGCCAGCCAGAAGCCGATCTCCTCCGGGTGGACCTTGTCCCATTCCCTTGCAATGGCTGCGTCCCAGTCATCCCTCGTGCCCTGCAGCACGCGGTATCCCGACGGCTCCGTCAGGTCTATGCCGATGGTGTAGGGCGTCCCGTCGGCGTCTATCTGCACGGGCATCCCGTTGCGTAAGGTTTCCCGCATGTCCATGTTGATGTCCACGTCCTTCACCACCGACGGTATGGCCACGTCCCTTGCCCTGACCTTGAGGATGGCGTTGGTCTCCCCGTCCAGCTGGGCGTAGTACGTCGTCTTCTTGTTGAAATCGTCGTAGACGTTCTTCTTGAGGACCAGTCCGTGCCTGAGGTGTTCCATCTCCGGTTCGTCGAGCCTGAGGTCCTTGTCGTTGGGTGTCCGTGTGCGCAGGGGCAGCACGTACAGTGAGACGCCCCCCTTGGGTTCGCGGCTCATCCTCAGCTTCCCCAGGAAGATGAAGGTCTTCCCGTCTCCCTCCACCTCCATCTTGAGCAGGGGAGTGAATCCCCCGGTCATGAACGTGGAGAGGATGTCCTTGTTCAGGGCAAGGATGCTTTTCTTGGAAATGCCCAGCTTGTCCAGCTGCCTATAGGGGATTTCATGCTCAAGAAAACTGCGGTTCGATAACATAGTTATGATATTTTTGTGTATCTTTGCCGCAAAAATAGGTAAAATATCATAATCAGCATAATTTATGAGAAACTTTGTTTTGACTTTAACGTTTGTTAGCAGTTTGTTGATGTCCTTCTTGCCATGTCGGGCGCAGTTCAACACCGTCAGCAGGGACACCGTCCCCATCCGTCTGATCGGGCAGCCGGCGCCGACCGGGAAGGTCGGTGCGGTATCGGGTGAGGAGCATGGTTCCACCGGTGTGTCTGTTGGCCCTGTAGCAGAAGGGAGTGAGGAGAAGTTCTATGAGATGCCCGTGATACCTGGTGTGGGTCAGGGAAAGGGAGGAGGAACACAAGGGAAGGAGGGAGCCGTCAGCCAGGATGGTTTCCATGGTCTTACAACCGATGCTTATGGGCAGGGAGTAGTCGGTCAGGGGCAGCAGGACAGGACTCAGGATGCCATGGGGCAGGATGGACAGCAGGAGGGAAGGAAGAAGGGTTTCTTCAGGCGGCTCTTCGGCAAATCGTCCAAAAGGGGAGATGATGGCGGGAACCGTTCCCGTGGCATCTTCGGAAGGAGGAGACGTCAGGCCCCGCAGGTCATCATCATGCCCGTCCAGACCGTTGTTGGTGGTAATGCCGATGATGGCGGAAGGAAAGGCAGGGACAGGATTGACGATTACACGGAGGAAAGTGAGGACGCCCTGCTGTTCAGGGAGATGAAGGAGGAAGACCTGCGCCGTCTGGACCTGCTGAGCCAGCGCAGCACGGTGTCGATGCCCCTGCAGCGTTTCTATCTCACCTCGAAGTTCGGCTACCGTAAGGACCCTTTGGGACAGGGCACTCGTTTCCATGACGGCGTGGACCTCCGGTGCAGCTATGAGCCTGTCTATGCGATGCTGCCCGGTGTGGTGACGAAGGTGCAGCACGGCAACACCGGCTACGGCAACTACGTGGTGTTGAACCACGGGAACATCGAGTGCCTTTACGGGCATCTGAGCGATATCGGCGTGGAGGGCGGCGAGGCGGTTCAGGCAGGCGACGTGGTTGCCATCAGCGGGAACACCGGCCGCAGCACCGGTCCCCATCTCCATGTGAAGATGACCTACATGGGTCAAAGGGTGGACCCGCTGGTGTTCATCGACTACATCAACGACTACATCCACCAGCTGCAGAGCCAGCTGTATGGCGGGAGCAGTGTGGGGGACTATACCTACGCTGAAGGGTCGGACCTGACCATCGAGAACCTGATAGCCACGATGGAGCATTACGGCATCCACCACCAGAGCGTGGTGCTGGCCCAGGTATTGCTTGAGACAGGGTACCTGAGTTCGTCCGTTTGCCGGAACAAGCACAACCTCTTCGGCCTGACCCGCCGTGACGGCCAGTACTATGAGTTCGCCACCTGGCAGGAGAGTGTCAAGGGATACAGGGACATGATCCAGTACCGTTACAAGGGCGGCGACTATTACGAGTTCTTAAGGAGGATACCGTATGCTGAGGACCCCAACTATATCTATAAGGTGAAGAAGATAGAGAGTCAGTTGGGAGGATACGGGTTGAGTGTTGGGGAAGGCGGGGAGTGAAAGTGAATGTAATCAGCAGATGCAGGGCGCATCACTGCGCCCCACATCTGTTCCCGGGTGTGATTGAGTTTATGTGATTTGCTATGTTACTGATTTTTATGGTTTTGTTCCTCGTGAATTATTCAGTTTCCTGGCCCTGAGCATCAGCAGGTCCCCGACATACGTGTCGTTGAAATTTTCTGCGATGTTCTTGAGGCGTACGATGCAGACGCCTTTCTCGTCTTCGTCCAAAGACTCGGCGTTCTTGCAGAGTTGGAGGATGATGCCGGCAGCCACGATGAGGTCGTCCTCCGTATTGTCCTTGTCAATCATCTTTTGCGTGATGAGTCCGAACAGGCGATGCCAGTCCTTGTTGCTGAGATGCTCAACATGGTCAATGGCATTCGCCATCCATTCCCCCTTGCTGCCGGTGGAGGGAAGATCCTGCGCCTTGCCATCCGTCTGCGTCATCTTGAATTGCTGTGAATCCTTGTCCCAATGGAGACTCGGTCCGTTCTTTACTACTATTCCAGGCCATTCCATTTTCGGCAACTCCCGAATTCTTTCCATGTTCCCCACCCAACTGGTGTCAGGGAGCATTCTATAGAAAGCAGTGTCCACGTTCAGGATGTTGCCCATGTTGAAGGATGGGGAGAAGCCGGTCTGTGCCTTCGGCGTCTCACCATAGGCCACCACCAGGAATCCCTCATTGATGTTGGAATCGTCGGGGTCGTTTGCGTCCCACCATTCCGCTGCATAGGCGAAACGATATCCTGGATGATCCTTGTCGGGGAAAGTAAGGATGAGATAGGAAGATTTCTGCTTGTTTCCAAGGATGATGGCGGAACTGTTTTTCTGGACGATCTGATAGTGGTTGCGTGGAGCATCGGGAGATGTGTTGATGAATGCCGTCTTGGCCTTGCCCTTGTCTTTTTCAAAAGCATCCTGAAGGATGTTAGTGAGGCCGTTTTTCATACTGCCGACCTTGAATCCCACATACCTTGTCTCACTGATGACCCTTCCGTTGGAGTCATGCTCCTCACTCGTGCTGACAGAAGGAAGGATGCTTGTGGATTTCTCGATTTTCTCGAAAGCATCCTGTATGTGTTTCTGTGCGTTGGCCAATACAGGAACCAACATCAACAATAGGATGGAAAGATAATTTTTCGTGTTCATGATTCTATGTTTTTTTGTTCTACAATCTGACGGGGGACGGTTGGGTGTCGTCGGTTATCACATAGTCACCCTCCTCGTCGATGACCAATCTGAAGTTGGGCTTTTGTGGCAAGGCATGGAAGGAAGCCTCCATCACCTCATTTCTGATGGCCTGGCCGCTCTTCCTGATGGTCATCTCACAGTCCTTGAGCATTTCCTCAGCCAGGACGATGTTTTTCTTGCTTTGCCAGATGCCGTTGCCCAAGGTGTCCTCATAGAGGGTGTCGGAGATGGACGCCACTGTCTCCATGTGTGTGGTAGTCTTTTGTGTGATGGAGAGCCGGTGTTCCTTCATCTTCGGTGTCTTCTCAATATTATTGACAGCATTTTGTTCTGGAGACTGTTCTAGGGTTGCAACATGGTCTTTTGCTGGTTCGACGTGCGTGTTTTCCTTGGTGCCGTTCACCTTCTCCTGCTTATGTCCTCTCACGGCCAAGGGTTGGTTGCCTTCCTGTCCTTTCGGCCACGCAAGCAGCAGAAGGAGCGCAAGCGAGGCAGCCACGGCCAAGGCTGTCATCCATCCCCGGGGCCTTTTGGGGGACGTCGTGTACGAAGGTGCCTGACCTTTGGTCATCATCTCGTCATAGGCAGCCTCTCCCATGGCCAGTTCGCCGAGCATCATCTTAATGGCCTCCCATTCCAGGGGGACGTCTGCGCGTGACAATTCCCTGGCCAACCTCTTCTCCTCTTCCGGTGAAGTGGCTCCGTCGAGGTATTTGTCAATCAATAATTGAATATCCTTGTCTTTCATTGCCGGAGTCGTTTGAGTAATTCTTCATACACTTTCTTTCTTGCAGCAGAGACCATGGCGGAGACGGAACTTTTCAGGATGCCTGTCTGCGCTGAGATTTCCTCCGTGGAGAGTTCTTCCATCTGTCGCAGTTCAAACAGTTGACGTTCCCGTGGTTTCAGTCTTGCGATGGCCTCATGCATCATCCGCCGCGTGTCTTTCTCTTCCAGCCGTTCCTGGGGAGACACCGAGGGGTCTGGGAAGGCAGCGAGGCAATCGTCCAAGTTCGCATGCTCCTGTCTTTTCCGCCTGTGATGGTTGACACAGCAGTTTTTCGCCACACGCACGGCCAGGCCCGTGACATTGCGCCCGGAATCGATCTGTCCGCAATACCGCCACAGTTGGAGCATCGCCTCCTGCACCGTGTCTTCGGCATCGTCTCCGTCGCCGAAGAATGCCAGGGATACTTTCAGCATCTCTGCACGCAACTTCGGTGCCATCAGTTCAAACTCTGAGCGTGTCATACATATAATATACGCTTCAGGAAGCGAAATATTAAGTCGGAAAATTTATTTTTCATTCATTTGAGCCTGCAGCGCAAATGTGTGACCATGGACGGCGTGGGCCAGAAGGAGGGGAGTGAGAGTGGACGTGTTTTTTCAGATATGCAAATACAATTCATCCGAGACGCATCAAAAAGGATGCTTTCGGATGAGTGATGACGACCTTTTCTTGTGTTTCTTAGAGTCCTGCTATCTTGACGGCCTCCTTGGTGAGGAAGGGCTTGGCGGCGCTGTAGGGGATGATGATTTCAGGTTCGCCTGGCCAGAAGCAGATCTCAAGGGGCTGGTATAGGATATGCACGCCATCAGGGGCGAGATAAGAGGTGCCTTCGGGCAGAAGGAGACGCTCGCTGTTGCCGTAGTTGGCCTTTAGAAATTTCCTGATCTCGGCACGATACTCTTCCGGATTGTCCGTGTTCTCTGAGATGATGAGGTATTTCCACAGCAGCGGTTGCATGTCTTCTTCCATGTCTTCCTTGAATATGCGGTCTATCGGCTTGCCGTCGGACTTGCGGATAGTGGTGGCATTCGATCCGCGGTTGTCGTGCGCTCCTCCACAGAATTCACCCCAATAAGTCACGCAACTGACATAGGCGTCGGTTTCAGCCACTATTCCGATGAATCTGTTTTCAAACCATTTTACCTCATAAGTCCCTCCGTCTTCCGCTAACGAACTGGCATATTCTTGTTGGTCATTTGAGGTCAGTTTGCACACGACTGCCGTCAATTGGTCGAGGAAGGTCCTGAAAGACGTCTCGTCACATGTATTTGACGGGAAGTGAACATCCTTGTCTGCGGGGGCGAGGGGGGCTTCCTCCCGGAGTACGGAAAGGTTGCCCATGGTTCGCAGATTCTGATAGATGTAGTCGATGATGCCCCTGCGTAGAGGGCTGTCGTTGCCTATGGGGAATTGCACCGTCACTTGGGAGGTGGCGCCTGGCTGCTCTTTCTCACATTCGATACTATTGAAGGTCAAGGTGCCGTCGGCCATGACAGGTAAGGCTATGATGGCTATCCATAACAAGATAAATGTCAATTTCTTCATCTTTCTTCTGGTTAGGGTAAAGGCGTTCTCGTTTTTGTGTGGCAACTATAGGGAATCCTTTTCTAACATCAAAATGATTTGACGGCGAACAT
>JAEEGK010013052.1_pt1 | contig 18785 bp, 11 predicted proteins | sample 8958771 | NCBI WGS metagenome assembly JAEEGK01 (sample SAMN16246547, study PRJNA631951) | gut metagenome | biome: gut microbiome; feature: rumen; material: SC-attached | host: Bos | place: Iran: Karaj | collected 2018-10
ATGAAATGGGATTGGCTGAAATATCCCCAAATAATCCATTGAAAGTGATTCATTCACAATTAGAATATGAAAAAGAAGATGAAAAATTAGCTTTTGTTGGAATTTCAAATTGGACTTTAGATGCTGCTAAAATGAATAGAGGAATTTATTTAGCTGTTTCAGAACCTGATGAAAAAGATTGTATTGAAACTGCTGTTGAAATTGCTAATTCTTATAATGATGAAATAATTAAAGATTTAGGAAATAGATATTTAGATTTATTTGAATTATTAGCTAAATCTTATATTGATTATATTCATAATATTGATGTTAAAGATAAAAATGAATTTCATGGTGCTAGAGATTTTTATCATCTTATTAAATTAGTTGCTAGAAATTTAATTAAAAAAGAAAAAGGAGAAATAAATATGGATGATATAAGTATAATAAGAAATAGCATTCAAAGGAATTTTGGTGGTTATAATGGTTCAATAAAAAAATTTGAATCAATTGTTCATAAAGAAAGAGGATCTTATCATATTTCAGAATCAATAAATGTAATAGAAAGTATTAAAGAAAATATAAATGATAAAGATTCAAGATATTTAATGATAATATCTGATATAACAAAAAGTCAATTTTTAATAAAATTCTTTTTAGATTCAATAAATAAAGACAAAATCTTTTTATTAGGAAGTCAATTTGAAAAAGATTTAAAAAGTGAAGAATATACTGCTTCTCTTTTACAAAAAATTCAAGGCGCAATGAGAAATGGTGATATTATTGTAATGAATAATTTAGAACCAATTTATCCTTCTTTATATGATTTATTCAATCAAACTTTTATTGATATTTGTAACAAAAAATATGCAAGAATTACTATAGGTTCTTCTACTGATTCATTATTTGAAGTTCATGATAATTTTAAATGTATTATTTTAGTTGATTCAAAAAAATTAAATAAACAAGATAAACCCTTTTTAAATAGATTTGAAAAACAAATTTTTTCATATCAACATCTTTTAAAAATAAATCAAAACGAATTAGCCATTAAAATTTATTCAATTTTAAAGTGTGCAATAGAACCTATTGATAAAGGTACAAAAAAATCAAAAGACATTGGAGCTTATTTTGTTAATTTAAATTTAGAAGAAATTAGAGGCATTATTTATAATAATCAAGAAAAATCAAATCAAGAAATTAAAGAAGAAATTATTGAAAAAGTTGCATTAACTTTTTCTCAAGATATAATGGTAAATTTATATTGCAAAAAATTAAATGATATTTATCCTGAAGAATATCAGAAGATTATTGAAATTTATAATACTAAACCAAATAATTTTATTGAATTTTTGAAAAAAATAAATTCAAAAGATGATAATAATTATTCAAATAATCATAAAAATATTATTTTTACTTATTCAAAAATTTTAGAAGGGATTGAAAATGAGAATATTGCTTTAAAAATTATTGCTGAGGATGTTTATGAAAAATCTCTTATTGATTTTATTGAAAAATTCTTTAATTCTCAAAAGGAAAATATAATGATTATTCAATTAAAAGAAGGTTTATATTATCACTTAAATCATATTCAAGTTTTGATAGATAATTATATTGATGAAAATGAAGTTAATTTATTTGATCTTGAAAATCCTAAATATATAGTTTTTATTATTCATCTTAAAAGAGAAATCCCAATAAATGAATATAAAAACAGAAATAAAATGATTATATCGCATTTATCTCCTTATAAACAAATTTTTATTGATAATTTAAAAGGAGATAATATTTCAATTACTCAATTTTATGATATAAAAAAAAATTCTCAATTATTAGAATTAAAAGAGAAATCTAAAACAATTGAATTTTTTAATAAATCTTCTGAGTTTCAAGATATTATATATGAAGGATTTATGAGATTTTCTTATAAATTTGCAAATAACTCTCCAATTAAAAATTTAACCGAAAATAATTATCAAGAAGAAGCTACTAAATCTTTAAAAGCAAAAAAAAATAAGGAAGTGACGGATATAATTGAAGAAAAAATCATTAAAGTTATTTGTAACGAAGAAATTTCTTCAATATTAGAATCAATTGTAAAAAATGGAAATTATCAAAAAGGAATTGATTTTATTTCAGATATTAAAGATTATATGAGACAATTAATTTTAAACAATTTTATTAAGTTTATCTATAAGGCTGAAACAGATCAAATTCTTCCTTCAATATTATTTTTAAATGAAGAAAATAAAAAAACATTATATGAAAATTATTTAGGTAATTTAGAATTCCAAAACGTTGAACCCTCATTGGCAATTAAAGGAAATCATATTACAATTATTTTTGGAATAGATTTACCCTTGATTTTTCCTTATTTTTATAATTTAAGGAATTTCATTTTCTCTAAGAAAAAACTGTTCATTGATGATGAAAAAGAAAAAAGAATGGCAATCAGAATCTATCAAGAAAATAATAAGAAAGATTTATTAAGTGATAAAAATAAAATAATAGATGATATACAAAATTACTTAAATAATGATAATATATTTAAAAAAATTAATGAAGAAGGCAAAGAAGATATGGATAAATTTTATAACAATTATATAATATTTTTTATCTATCCATATTTAAAAAATTATCAAAATTCAAAGGAGTTTCTTGATTTTATTTTACGAATTAAGTTTGAAGAAAATCAATTAAAATCATATAAAAATTCAGGAGAAATTATTTTATGGTTTGAATCTTATAAAGATTATTTAATTGATTTAATTAAAATATGTAATAGATTATTCAATTTAGAAGAAAATTCTAATTTTTCAGAATTTAAAGAAAAGATAAGAGAAATGATAAATAAAAGGAAAAAAGATGAAGAAAGAAAAAATATAATAAATATAGAAGAACCTTTTTATTCAATTATTGATTATTTAAGCATTTATTCAATAAAAAAAAAAATATTTAAAAATAATATTGGTTATTTAGAATATTCATCTGAATTAATAATAAAACAGTGTGAAGAATTATCAATTTTTAGTAGAAATATTTACATTTTAAAAAATTGTATTGAAGTTTATAAATACCTTTATTCAGATGAAAAACAATTTGAGAAGTATATAGAAACCGTAAATATGAAAATTGATAATTTGAAAGAATATAAAATTGAGGATTGGAAGGATGAATTAGAAATTATAAATAAACATGAAAATACTGATTTCATTATCTATTTATATATATTAAAATATCAACAAATTGATGATATATCATTTAGAAAAAATTTGATCGATGAAATTATTAATTGTGAACAATTATTACTTAATTCACAAAGATTCTTCTTTGAATTATTTTATGTAAATAGAGACAGGATCATTGAAATGGAAACTGAGGATCTGGATATCGAGGTCCAAGGCATTAGCCCTGAGACAAAAAAGTCGAAAAATAACAAACTTAAAGAAATATTAAATGATGAAAAAAATGAAAAAGATATTATGGAATATTTAGACAAAAAAGTAGATTTTACAAATGATGAGCAAATAGAAACAAAAAAAAAATTAATTCAAATATTATTATATATTTTCAGTTCAAAAATTTTATTTTCAAAAGAATTAACTCATTATAAGAATAGTTTTAGTGAATCATATAAAATTATTACTGGAGAAGAAACAAATAATACATATCCTAATTTAACAAGAATCTTTGCTTGTGCTTTTTATCAAAAATATTTACTTTCATATTGCAAATCACTAAAAGATGAAACAAAACAATATAATTATATTATTCCGTTATTAGAAGAGAATAAAAAACATAATAAAAATTATTGGAAATATTCATTATTATTGATTGGAAAAATATTATATTCAATTTCTGATTACAATATAAAAGACTATGAAAACCTTTATCAATCAAAATTAAAAGAAATATATAATGATGAATATAACTGTTATAAAGATAAAAGCAGTTTAGAAATATATGATATTTCTGATAATCAAAATTATTTATTTTATCCATTGATTTTTGAACCCAGTATATCAGACACAGAGAAAATTAATCAAGATTTTTCAGATAAATCTGAAGAATATTCAAAAAAATATCCAATTTTATCATTCTTTATTCAAAAGAAAAATGAAAAAACAAACAATATTCTTAAGTACCTTCCTATAATAAATGATTTCGAAAATACATTATTAGATTATTTTAATTTTCAAAAAAAAATTGATAGAAATTATGCTCGAAATAATTCCATTGAAAAAATTTTTAATATCGAAACGATTGAAGAAAAATTCAATGAATTTAAAAAATTTTGTGATGCAAACCAAAAATTAAAAATTAAAGACAAAAAATATAATACTCAAACAATTGATTCTACTCTAATATTAATTCCAGAAAAAGAATTTGAAATAAAGAAAATAAATAAGACAACAAAATTAGATGTTTTCTTCATGGACTATAAAGAAGGAATAAGTGAAAGTCAAATTAAAAAAATTTATGAAATATTTACAAACTTTCAAAATGGATTGATTTATGAAATAAAAGAAATTTTAGAAAATCATAAAAAAACGTTAGAAGAACGAAAAAATGAAATAAAAGTAAATATTGAAATTAATGAAATAGATAATTTACTTAAAGAATTAAATGAAGATAATTTAATAAAAACTCAAGAAGCAAATATAAATGAAATAATGAATATTGATAATTTTAATTTAGGAAAATTTGATGATTTAAATTCTTTAATTACTATTTTTTCAAAAAGGAAATGTTTTGAGAATGGAAAAAATATAACTATCGATAATTACAATAAATTTGAAATTGATTATGAAAATATTGAAAATCATTTAAGAAAGTGTTTTTTATATGGAAAAAAATTATTCAGTAAACAATTTAATTATATAGAGTATCAATCTGAACTTTCTGAATTATCAAATTTTAATAAATTAGTCAATAAATATGGTTATCAGAAATTCTCAAATGAAAAAAATATAAATGTAGAATTTGAAGATATAAATAAAGTACAAGAATCTTTTGAAAAATTAATAAATTATATCAATAAAAATACATATACTAAAGATAAATCTGTTTCTGACATAATAAGTGATTCTATGAATAATTCAATAAATGATAAAGAATTTATTAATTTCATCACAACAAATAATTTTAAATTAAATGAATTATCTGGTCTTTATGATTATATAGAAGAACAATATTTTGAAAAAAATAAAAATCAGTTAGAATATGAAATAAATAACAAAAACAAAGATTATGAGCATTATTTGGAAACAGGAAAAATATTATCAAATAATGAATTTATCACAAAAGACGTACTTTTAAGAGCTTTAAGGATATTTATGAATCATTATTTAATTAAAAAAGAGAAAACAGTAGAAAATACTGAATCTTTGTTCAAATTTATTGTAGAAGATCAAACATTATGGTTATATCAAAATAAAAATGAAGAGGCAATTGAAAAAAGAAAAAATGACTCCACAAAAATTGAACAATTTTTTACTGACAAAAAGGAAATTTTAGTGGAAGATACTAGGTTATTTTATGATATATTAAATGGAGATTATGATAAAAAAAAAAAGTTTTCAAATCAAAAAAATATCATGAAAAATAAAAAGAATGAAGAAGAAGAAGAAGAAGAAGAAGAAGAAAAAGAAAAAAATGAAAATGAAGAAGAAGAAAAAGGAGAGGAAGAGGAAGAGGATGAAGATGAGGATGAGGATAAACCTAAAATGATGTAAACATTTTTTGGAATATCATAAAATTTTTTTAATATAATCTTGAACTTTTCATCAGAAATTAAAGTATTGAATAAGGAATTTCTAAATCATTTAATACAAAAGTAATTGGAAATCTAAATACATATTATTTAATTTATTTTCATCACATATAAAATAACTATAATCAATAAGAATATTAACATATATTTGTTTAAAAGGTATTTCATATTCAGAAGAATGAATCATAAATTCAGAACTTAAAAGTAAACTTTTTAAATTGTTAATAGAGCTTCATTTTCTTTTTGTTAGTTTTTTTGTGTTTCTCTAAAATATAAATTTCATTGTTTATATAATAATTTATAGATGTTATAATTCTGAAAAATAATCCAAAAAGGAATAATAGATTTTTATTGAGTTAATTATTATTATTTCACTTTTTAATTTTCAAAAATCATTTTTACATAAAAAATAAAAATGATGGATAATAGATATTCTAATTTTTATTTTTTAACTTTTAAAGATAATTGATATGGTCCAATTACTCAAATAGTATATAAATTACATAGAATTTTCTCAATAAATTTCATTTATTTTTTGTTTCTTTTTAAGTGAATTTTTGTAATAAATGTTCAAAATATCATGTTTATTTTCCCTTTTTCCATTAATTTCAAAGGAAAAATATAATTCATCATTTCATCAAAGAATTCATTTGTAAAAGTATTATTATAAATTTTTGAATTTTATTAATTGAAAATTTGTAGAATCATTTAATAATCATGGACCTGGAATTATATTATTTTTTGTATTGTTTCATAATTAATAAAAAAAATATAATATCTTTTGGATGAAATTCTGGTAAAATATTTTAATATTTAAAAGATATTTTTCTATTTTTATTTTTTCAAAAGAGCTTGTATATCTTTTCATTTTTTATTTCTTCTCTTTTAATCAAATCTTTTATTAATTTACCTAAATTTTGAATTGTATCATAAAATGATATATCAATATCTTCTAATTTTCCTTTTTATATAAAAAAAAATAAAAAATGTTGAGAGGATAAAATAAATTTAACTATATTATAAAATTATTAATATTTTACTTTATGTTTTGATATGATATCTAATAAATATTTTGAAACAAGCTTCATTTCATCTATTAATAATAATTTTTGAAAGAATATTAATTTTTTTCATTCATTGAAATTTCTTAGTATTAAAGAATAATTCATATATCTGATGAAAATAATGGAATAAATTTTTTTGAAATTTTAAATATTGTATTTTTTATAAAAACTTTAAATTCAAATTAATAATCTTGAATAAAATAAATAAATAATTATAAAATGAAAAATTTATTCTTAGATAAGGGTGAGAATGGATTTAAAATAGGACAATATTCAATAAAAAAAACAATTATTTATATAATAGGAGGTTTAATTTTATCATTAATAATTATTATTGTCCTTTCATTAATTTTTAGTTCACCTAATTATGATAAATTTGGAGCATATGTATCAGTACCTAATTCAATAAATTTAACATATAGAACTGGAAATTGTTTAGGTTATATAAATAATTATTGGGATGATGCAAAAAATTCATTTTTAGCAGCAAAAGCAGGATTAAATACTCAAAGAAAAAAACTCCCAGAAAATCATTTAGAAAATTGGGGATATGGTATTGAAATAGGTGATTGTAAAGAAAATGAAAAATTAGGTATTAAACAAATAGTTGCATATTTAGCGAGACCTTCAAATTCTCACTCTATTTATAAAAATGATTCTGCCGAATTCCATCCTCCTTTAAATTTATATGAAGAAATTTGGAATGATAATGGAACAGTAAATAAAAATAATTATTGGGCTTATTATGTATATCAAGTAGTTCAAAATTATAAGGATTATGTGAATATATATGAAGTATGGAATGAACCTGATTATACAAGAAATTATGGAGTAATAGATTTATGGTATAAAGAACCACCAAATGCGACAGATTTGTCTTTTTGGAATTCAAATATATTTGAATACATAAGAATTTTAAGAGTAACATATGAAGTAGTTAAAAAATATCATCCTGAAGCTTTCGTTGCAACTGGTGGATTAGGCTATGATTCTTTTTTAGATTGTATTATGAGATATAGTGATAATCCTGATGGAGGTAAAATTACAAAAAAATATCCTTCTTATGGAGGTGCTTATTTTGATTGTCATGCTTTTCATAAATATCCTAAATATGGAACTTATGATATTCAAAAGAAAAAAAATTATAATAAAATTGCTTCAGATAATTTTGCTTTGAATATGATGGCTTTAAAAAGAAATCATGAATATATTATTTCTAAATATGGTTTTGATGGTAAAAAATATCCTCAAAAAATATATATTTGTACTGAAAGTGGTGTTGATTCAACAGGTCAATATGGTTCAGATTTAATAAGAAGGAATTTTAATTTAAAAGCTCCATTATATGCTATTGAAAATGATATCAAACAATTACATTATTTTGTTACAGCTGATGGTAATAAAGAAGGGAATGGAGATTATTTACCTGGAATTAGCGGTAAAACTAAAGAAAATTATCAAGATTTAATGAAGCCATCAACTAAAGCAAGATTAGTTCTTAATCATTTTAATATATATAAAATGGAATTTGATAATGAAAGAACTCAAAAATTAAGAAAAGATTTACCTGCTAATGTTACTGGAATAGTTTTAAAAAAAAAATTTGAACCAGATGAAGGTGAATTTATGTGTGATTATTTATATGCTATTTGGGTTGAATGTTTAGAAAATGAAACAAATGATACTATTGAAGTTGAATTAAATTTTAATGTAAAATATAATAAAATGGACTATTTTATAAAAAATTCAACTTTTGGAAAATCTGGAAAAGCTAATATTACGAATACTCCCATTTTTTTCTATAATATCGAAAAAGAAAATTCATCAAATTTCAAAAATTTAATTGTTATTTTAATTATTTTTGGAATTATAGGTATTGGTATAGGAGGTTTTTTTGCCTATAAATTTTTAAGTAAAAAATTTAGTAAATCTTAAAATTTATCATTAGTATATTTTAATTATTATCAATTATTAATCAAAAATTTTTTATTGAACAATTCTACTTTAAAAAAAAATTTACCAAAAAAAAATAAATATCCATTTGCCAAAAAATAAACCAAAAATTTTAATACAATAAAAAACATAAAAACAGAATCTATAACTTATCCTTGTTGTCCAAATTCTTGAGTAAATTCTTTATGTTTTTCTAAATCTTTTTCATTAACAGTAGCTTTAATTTTTTGAACACTAAGAACATAATCTTCAAAACTGACTTTAGGTGCAATTAAACATTCAGGATTTCTGATTTGACTTAAAGTCAATTTAAAAGCTCCTTTATCACTAGGAGAACAAGGAGAAATATGAGTTTTATCAATATATTTAAAATATTTACTAATTTGACATTTTCTCAAAGGACCATAAATAGCATCTTGTGTTAAAGTAGCAATATCACTTCCAGAATAACCTTCAGTCATTTTTGCTAAAATATCAAATTCTTTTTCAGTAACTTCACTATCAGTATCACCTAAATTTAATTTAAACATTAATTTCCTTGCATTATAATCAGGTAAACTAATATAAATTTTCTTTTGGAATCTCCTTCTCACAGCAGGATCAAGTGCCCATGGAATATTAGTAGCTCCTAAGACTAGAATACCATCATCATCATTACCAACACCTTGCATTTGAATAAGAAATTCAGTTTTTAATCTTCTTGTAGCATCATTATCATTATCACTTCTAGAACTTAATACAGAATCAATTTCATCAATGAAAATAACAGCTGGTTTATTTTGACGAGCTAAATCAAATAAACCTTTAATTAATTTCTCACTTTCACCCATCCATTTACTTACAATATTAGATGCTGATATACTATAAAATTTTCCTCCTGTTTCAGTTGCTGCTGCTTTTGCTAAAAATGACTTTCCTGTTCCTGGAGGACCATATAATAATATTCCTTTCCAGGGTTTACGCTTTTCTTTAAATAATTGAGGAAATTTTAATGGGAGAATTACTGCTTCTTTCAATGCATTTTTTGCTTTTTCTAATCCTGCTATTTCTTCCCATTTTATATTTGGAGATTCTTTTATTAATGCTGATGATAATTGCTTTTGAAGTTTATCTTCTTCTTTTTTTGAATCTGATTCATCTACTCTTATTTTTACCTTCTTTTTACATTCTTTTACATTTCTCTCTAATTCATATATTTTTTTCTCGTATGTTTCTCTATTATATTTGTTTGGATCTATTTTTTTTAGTTCTTCTAAAGAATCTATTGCATGACCCCACATTCTAACTGCTTTTGAAAAGTTTTCTTTTTTTTCTGATTCTTTTGCTTGGGATATATAAAGTTGAAAGTCTTTTAAATGTATTTCTATATCTTTTGACATATTTTTTTTAGGTATTTTTTATTATCATTTTTTTTTATTTATTTTTACTTTTTTTTTGAGTCATATTTTATTCACATTGGATTTTTATATTTATTTATATGTTATGTAAGAAGTGAAGACTTTAAGTCATTTATAAATTTTATTTTTCCTTAGGGATTTTGTTTTTTTATGAGAAAGAGAATTTAAGTTTTCTTTTGTAATTATATCTTCAATTTTTATTTTATTTATTAAAGATATTCTATATATAAAATCTTCTTGAACTTTTGTTAAAGAAAATGCTTTGTTGTCTTTAATCATAATTATTATTTCATTTCTTTTTTATGTATTTCATTCATTAATTTCTTTTTCTTTTTCTTTTATTGTAGAATTATAAAAATATTCAATTAAATAATTAATGGATGAAATTTTATTATTTGGAATTTCATTTTTAAATTGATATGGAAATTATATTGTCTTTTTTCAATTCATTATTATTATTACTTTCTTCTTTATTTAAATTATATTTTATTTTATTTTTAAATTGTTTTTAAAATCATATTAAAGTATTTTCATCATTACTTAATTAATATAATTATTTTCAAATAATTAAATCTATTAATTCTTCATTAAAAAAGAATGAGAATGATTTAAAAAATTTGATTTTACAAAATATTTCAATTTATTTTTAATTTGAAGAACTAAAAAAATAAATGGATAATAAAAATAAAAAACCTTGTTTATTAGTAATAGCAAGTAAAGAAATGGAAGACTGGGAAAAGATTTGTTCAAATTATAAAGAAAAATTTAATATATATCAATCAACATGGGATGAAATATTATTAACATCATATAGTGATTGTGAAAGACCTCAAGTAACATTAAGAGATAGTAAAAATAAAAAAACTCAAAGCATTCAACCAGATTTAGTATTAATAAGAAATTTAGCACATTCAATAGGATCAAGATTAGGAAACAATCCAGATTATAGAAATATATTATATGGATTTTACCATTCAAATACTCCTTTAATTAATGGATTAAATGCCCTCATAGCAGAACTTGAAAAACCAATAATGTATGGTAGATTGAGATATATAAGAGATAAAGTTGGAGAAAAAGAATTTCCTTTAATTAAACAATATTATTATCCTGAATATTGTCAAATGGCAATTACTCCTTCTGCTCCTTTTGTTTTAAAAGTTGGTTTTCCTCATGCAGGATATGGAAAAATTAGAGTTTTTGATTATCATCAATTTGAAGATTTAGCATCAATAGTTGCAGTTAATAATACTTATTCATCAACTGAACCTTTAATTGACGTTGATTATGAATTAAGAATTGTTTTCATTGCACCTAATTATTATCGAGTACATAAAAGAATGAGTATGGGATGGAAAGTTAATTTTGGAATGACTAATATTAGAGAAGATGTTGAAATGAATAGTAGATGGAAAAAATGGGTTGATTTAATTTTTCAAAATTATCCTGATATGCTCACTTTTGATATTGATGCTATTGTTGATAAAAATGGAAATGAATATATTTTAGAAGTTAATGGTTCTTCTCAAGGCTTTTCCCCTGAACATGAAAAAGAAGATTTAAATCATATGAAAAATATGGTTATTATGAAAATTGAAGAAATTTCTGGAAATAATAATATTCTTGAAAAAGATAAAAGAACTCCAGAACTTGAAAATTTATTCATTCATAATAAAAATGATATTCAAGTTCAGAAGTCTGATGATAAAGATATAGAAATTATTAATCTTAAAAATAATATTGAACATTTAAAAAATGAATTAGATTATATTAATAATGAATATCAGTATTTGATATCCAAAAAAAATTTAAACTTTGAGAAATCGGGTAATTTTAATTTTAAATTTTATATTTTTTTTGGATTAATCATTGTATTAATTATTTCTTTAATAATAAATATAAAAAAATAAAGTAGAAATAAAATTTATTATTTTATTGTTCATTATTTACTAATTGTTTTATTTATAAACAAAAAAATATTAATTTAAGCTTAATCATTTCATTATTTTCAATTATAATTTATTTATATTTATATAAAAATATAATTAATAAATTGAAAAAAAAAATTGATAAAAATATTGAATATGAACTTGAAACTCCAATTAAAGAAAATAATCAGAATTTATTTAATATATTAAAATATGAAATGGATGAAAATGAGAATGTTGAAGGTAATTAAGATTATTTTTTAAAATGATAATGAAATTCCAAATATGTTTAAAGATTTCCTTGGAAATTAAAAAATAAAAAATAGATGAAATATCTATAGTCCTATATATTTTTTAAAAAGAAGATTTCATTTCAATAAAAGTGCATTTTTCTGGATTTGTTGTTCTTTAATTCAAAATGAAAATAAAAAATCAAAATCAATTATATTTAATGTAAGTAATTACTTTTTCAGATGTTTTACTTACATTTATAAATTTGTAAAGAAAAATATTATAAAAGAAAAATAACAGTAAAACAAAAATAATAAAAGAAAATGTAAAGAAAAATTGTTTTCTTGCAGTTTTCCAGAAATTAAACCTAATTTTAAAAAAAGAAATTGTAAAATATAAATTAATATATATTTTATATTATAAATGATTTTTAATATTTTATAAAATAAATATAAAAATAAATAGCATCACTAATTCAATATTATATTAAATGATTAATCAAAATATTATCAAAAACAAAAAAATTATTTTCTTTATTTTGAATAATTTATGAAAAAATAATTTCAACAAAATTTATTCATATTAAAATAAACATTTAATTTAAAAAATGGAACAATCAAAAAAATATTGGTGTTATGATTGTAACATAGAATGTCCAATATCATATACAAAAATTGATGATGAAGAAATACCTCAATGTGATAAATGTAAATCAACATTTATTGAAGAAATAACAGAAGATGATAACCCAAAAAATTTTAAACCAGAAAAGAACATAAAAATTAATGAGAATGAAGAAGAAACATTAATTTTTCTTCCTTCAACAGTGAATTGTATTCCAGTTGATAATTCAGGTTCAATTCCAGGAATATTAAATAATTTTGGTGGATTAATGGGAGCAATTTTTAATTACGGCGATAATATATTTATGACAAATAATTTATCAAATAATAACATTCCTTTATTAGGTTTTTTAAATAATCATAATAATGATGCTCAATTTGAAAATTTATTGAATTTTATTATGAGATTTGAATCTACTTTACATGGTAATCCTCCTGCTAGTCAAAAAGCTATTGATAATTTAAAGAAAGTTAAAGTTAGTAAGGAAAATTTAAAAGAATATGAAAATATTACTTGTAATATTTGCTTAAGTAATTTTATAGTTGATGATAATATTTTAATTCTTGATTGCCACCATGAATTTCATGATAATTGCATTGTTCATTGGTTAAAAATGAGGAATACTTGTCCTGTTTGCAGACATGAATTAGAAAGTAATGATCCTAATTATGAAAGAAGAAAGAATTCTCATAGAGAAACTTTAAGGAATTTTCATTCTAATAATAATAATGGTGGAAATAATAATAATAATCCTGGAACTGCTGCATAATAATTAAATAAATATTTATTTTTAATTAAAAAATGTTTAAATCATTATACATAGCTTTTGACAATGATTTTAAATTTATTAAATATAATTATAATTTTAATTTTATTCAAATGAAAGATAATTTTAAGATTTTGGAATTATAAATATATTAAATCAAAAATTAGATTTAAAAAAATTTTTTTCTAAACACAGAGAAAAATTAAGTTCAATTAAAATTAATAAATTTTTTTTTCTTGATTGACATTAAAAAAAATATATAAATATATTTATACAAAAATTAGATTTTTGAACCATTGAATTAAAAGCATCTTTAAATTTTATTTGTAAAAAATGAATGATTTTCATTCAGAAAACATTAATAAATTTCATTTAACCTTAAAAAATATTTATTTGCATTATGAATATTATTTTTATCATATACAACTGAATCTCTTGTATATATAGGAAGTACTCTAGCTCCTTGAATACAATTTGTTAAAAATCATTTAATGAATTAATTGATAAAGGATTTGGTTTATCTAAATTTGGAATAGTAATTTCTGTCCTTTTATTTTGTTCTTCTATTTTCCTATTTCTTCATTTCTTTTTAGAGGTCTCTGTTTCTAAATTTTCTGAAATTAAATAGGCTTCTTTAATTTTATTATTTCTTTTTCTTTTACTTTTTCAATAAAATTATTTATTTCTTCAATTTCTTTTGAGTTGTATTTGACTTATATAAATTTTTAATTAAATTTAAAAAGTTATCAAAATATAATCAGAAAGGCACACTTAAAAGAAACAAAATAATTGAGAAATATTTAGAATATTTTTTTATATATGGTTATGGAAAAAGAAAAGAATAAATTACACAATGATGATATTATGTGATATAATAGATAATGGAATAGTTTATTTAGAGAAAAAGGATAAAGAATAATTAAAAGAAAATTGTTAGTTTCATATTTACATATTTTTTTATTCTCTTTAATTAAATATAACTTCAAAATTTGTTCAAAAAAAAAGAAAAAATTAGAAAATAATGGAAAGAAAAATCTAAAAATACTTTCTGAATTATGTACAAAATATTATTCATTTAAGGAACTAACAATTATTTCCTAAATAAAAAAATCTATATTATAAAAATCTATTTATATACCAAAGAAAATTCATATTTATAGATTTGTAATATTCTATAAATATTAATAAAACAAATTTTTCTTTTTTAATATATCTGAAAATTTAGAAGAATCAACTTTTATTCTTATTATTGGTTTATCATTGCCTTATTAATGAAATTAAACATGAAAATATATCTTATTTTTTTATTTAATGAGATAAATATGTTTGAATTATGTTTTTTACATTTATTATTTTAATATATTGTTTATTGTATTTAACAATAATAATCCTTCTTTTTTAATTTTCCTATATTCTTCTAAATTGAGAAAAGAAAATTCAATAAATATAAAAAAGAATTGTTTGAGTCATTATTTCCAAAAATGAAATAGTTTCCTGATTTCAAAAATTTCCATTTATTTATTTAAGATAATCGTTTATTTGATAACTTTTATATTTTTCTGATATAAATATATTCTCCTGTTACCTTATTTCTTGCTTTATGAACTTTCCTATAAATCATGAATGAATTGTTTAAATTATTTTTTAATTTTTTTATCACTCTTTTTTAAACATTGATTAAGAGAAAAAGTATTCTTATTTTGATTGATTAAACAACATATATGTTGATATCTTTAAATATTTTTTTTGAAGAATTAATTTAAATTAAAAAGTAGTATGAATTAATTAACATTCATTTTATTTTAATAATATTAATTAATTGTTTAATAAAAAAATTTATTTTATGAATAACTAAAAAAAATAACAATTTATAAATCAAATGGAAAATTCATCTTTAATAACTTTGTCAAATCTTTTTAAAGAAATAGATGAAAATGACAAATCCTGAAGGATGGGATTTTGAGAAAAAAATTATATGTATTTATGGATAAGGACATTATCTTCTGAAGATGAAAGAAATTTCAAATTTTAAAAGTTTTTTAATTCCATCAACTAGTTATTTAGATAAATAAAAAATTCCTTTATTTGATTTTTCTACTCCAATAACAGAATATCGATTAGATTCAGACTATTTTTGTCATAGAATATTTTAAAACAAATATTTATCTTTTGGAATTATATCAATTATTATATTATCAGAAAAAAAAAAGTTTTGATGAAGATGAAGAAGAAGAAGAAATAGAAATTAAAACAAAAATTATGAAAAAAAAATTAGAGAATTAACATCTGAAAACTTTATTAAACTTTTAAAAATATGTATATCTGAAAGAGAAAAAACACGTCCAGAACCTGAATTAATAATAACTGAAATTGAAAAACTTATTAATGAAAAAGGTTCAATGAGTGAAGAATTAATAAAAAAACTAAAAAATAATGTTGAAATATCAACAAATACTATTAATAAAATTATAACACTTGAAAAAAATATTAATAATTTAGATTCTACTAATGAGCCTCAAAAAACAGGAGAAAAATAAAAAAATATTAATTAAAAATAAAAGATGAAGGAATTTCAGAAAATAATATTCCTGATAAAAAAGAAGAAAAACAAATTGAAAATAAAGTAAAAAATGATATAAATGATTGTTGTCTTAAAAAAAAATGATAATGAACAAGAAATAAAAGGATTAGATAATAACATTCTTCAAAGTGTTGATAAAGAAATTAAAAATGAAAATAATATAATAGAAAATAATAATAAAGAAAAAAAAAATAAATTAGAAAAAAATGGTAACAAATAAATAGATATATAAGACAATGAAATTATTTTAATAAAAGAAAAAGAAGAAAAAGAAATTAATATTTTAAAACAAAACTTTAATATATATTCTTATATAAATAAAAATAAAAAAAATGAAAATGAAAATAAAAGTGATAGTTCATCTTATTCTGAAAAAATAATTGACAATGATGAAAGAATAGATTTACAATTAAAAAGAAAATTAAGTTAGATATTTCAACTCAACAATTAGAAGAAGAAAGTATTAATAATTCCTTTATTGATGATGATAATAATGAAAAAAAAGAAAGTATATATGAATCATCATTTTTAAAAGAAAATGATGAAGAAAAAATAAAAAAAAAATTAATGATTTGAATTCTAATTCAAATTCAGAGTCAATTATAAATGAATATATATATTAAAAATTGAAGAAGAAAAGAAATTTTATTTTAACTTCAGAAAGTATTGATAGATTATCAAAAATATATTTTTGAATTAAATCAGGAATTCCTGTTTTATTAGAAGGACCAACAGGAACATCAAAAACATTATCAGCAGAAATTATTTGTGATTATTTGAAAAAGGAAAAAATTAGATTTAATTTAAGTTCAGAGATAACAATTTCAGATTTATTAGGAAAATATATAGGAAATAATAAATCTTGGGCAGGAATAAAATTAAAAGATAATCTTTTGTTGATGCTTATAAAAAAGGAAAATATTTAATATTAGATGAAATTAATTTAGCTTCAAAATCTGTTTTACAATGTATTGAAGAAGCATTAGATAATAATTTTTTAAATATTGATATTTATTGCTTCACAAAATTATAATGTAATTAAATCTACTCTAAAGGCACAATTCATCTCAAAAATTTTTATTTCTTTAGAAAAAAAGAAAAAATTAGAAGATATTGCTATATCATTTTATAATAAAATTCAAAATTTAGCTAAATTAATAAATGATTTGATGAAAAGAGAAGAAATAAAAAATGAAAAAGAAATTGAATGGGCTTTTGAAAAAATAGAAAAATATCCTTTCAATTTTAACATTATTTTACCAGAATTTAAACTAAAAGATATTATATTCTTATTTATTAATTATGAAAAAAATGCAGAAAGTGATATAATTCCAGGTCCATTATTATTAAATGATTCTACAAATTTTCAATTGAATGAAATGTCCAAAGTTTGTGATAAAAACGGCGAAATATTTTCAGAATGCTTTGATGAAATGATTAATTTCATTTTTTTAATTTATTTGAAGTTGATGGAAAAATTGAAAATAATAATGATATTTTAAAAAACAAAATTTTTGCAAAAATTCAAGAAAAAGAAAAAGAAGATTTTTCTGCATACACTGAAAAAGAAAAATTGGAAAAAATTAAAAAAAATAATGAAAAAACAAATTTATTGAGAAAATTATATATATTTACTATACTGTTTGAGAAATTGGATTCACTTAAACCATATCAATTATCTTTTAAAGATATAGAATTATTAAATCACAATTGGATATCAAATAAAGATTTAATTTTAAATTATCCATCATTTTATTTTTGGTTATGTAAAAATTATGATTTTTTTGAAACAATTAAAAAAGAAATAATTATTAATTCCAATAAAAATATAATTCCTTTTTGAATTATTTGTTTAAAAATTATTACATCTATAAATTGTATTACAAATAATGAAATTGATAAGAGATATCAACAAGATATAATTTGTTTCATAAAAAATGAAATTAAAAATAAACAATCAAATTTAAATTCTAATTGGATTAATTTAGTAATGACAAATGTGAATGAAAAAATTAAAGTTCAAATTTTTGGAATTTTATATTATTTTATTATTGAAATATCAAAAGATTCAAAAATAATTAGAAATAAATTAAATGAGGAAAAATATAATATTATAAAGGATATATTTAAAAAAATATATTCATCAGTGTTTTTAAATCAATTATCTGATATTTTGAAAAAAGATATTAATTCTGAAGAACCTATTATAAAATTTATTGTTAATCCAAATGATTATATTTATCAACAATTTACTGTTTTATTAGATAACTTAAAAAATAAAATAATTTCTCATCAATCTTTTCAAGATTTGAAAGAAATGATGAATAATTATGGAAAACAATTTAATTCAATTGTTTCAAATATTGAAAACTCTATAAATGAAGAAATTTCAAAGAAAAATGAACAAAAAAAAATTGAATTACAAAAAAAAATAAGGGAAAATTTTGAAAATGAAAATAAAATTCTTGTTGAAAATATTGATAATTACA
>JAEEGK010013053.1_pt1 | contig 18785 bp, 16 predicted proteins | sample 8958771 | NCBI WGS metagenome assembly JAEEGK01 (sample SAMN16246547, study PRJNA631951) | gut metagenome | biome: gut microbiome; feature: rumen; material: SC-attached | host: Bos | place: Iran: Karaj | collected 2018-10
AGCGGGCCGATGAGATGCTGCCGGAGCCGTTGCGGCCGGTCTTACCGTAGATGACAAGGATCTTGTCGGAGGGGCAGCGGCGATAGCGCTTGAGGATGGCCGACAGGGTGACGAACACCACGGCCACGATGATGAGGATTAAATAGAGCTGAGGCATAAGTTTAAACGGTATAAGAGTTAATTTCTTCGACTAATACGGTGCTGGCGTCCACGGTGTCCACGACACGGATGGGGGTGCCGGTCTTGAGGGCTTCCTCGCTTTCGGTGACGGCGTCGTACTCGCGCACGGCTCCGGCGATGGTGATCTGGACCTTACCCATGCCCGAACGCGCGGCCGGGATGGTGAGATAGACCTTGCCCTCGCAGCCCGCGGCAGCCTTCTGCAGGTTGATGTTGCCGCTCTGCTGCATGCCGGCGAGGAGTTTGAACAGATACATGACCGCCGCTACCAGTGCCAGGCCGATGATGACCGACACGATGACCAGGACGGCCACGGAAGTAATGCTTTCCTGCAGGAGGATCATGCTCCAGCCGAAGCCCAGGATGAAGTTCACAAAGTTGCGGAACGTGTAGAGGTTGGAACCGCCGTCGATGTTGGAGAGGTCGGCTCCGTCCATGGACATGTCCACATCTGTGTCGAAGTCGGCGTCCACGTCGGCCCCGATGAAGGTCAGAATACTCTGGATGATGAAAACAAGTGAGGCGGCCAGGGTAACGCCCCAAAGGATTTTCATGACTAGGCTGAGACCAGCCCACCAAGATGCTATCATAGTGCTTTAACAATTGGTTTGTGTTGCAAATATAATAAGAAATTATCGAATTGCAATAAATATTTAAAAAATTGCAAGATTCTTCGCTGCGCTCAGAATGACAGATATTTTTATTATATTTGTAATTCAACACTGAAACGACTATGAACACACATGTTGTAATAATGGCCGGCGGAATCGGCAGCAGGCTGTGGCCGCTGTCCACTCCGGACGTCCCCAAACAGTTTATCGACGTGCTGGGCGTCGGGCGCAGCCTGATCCAGCTCACCGTGGACCGCTTCGCACCCGTGTGCAAGGCAGAGAACTTCTGGGTCGTCACCGGCGAGAAATATGTGCCGATGGTGAAGGAGCAGCTCCCCGCCATCCCCGACGGACAGATCCTGGCCGAGCCCGAGGGCCGCAACACCGCCCCCTGCATCGCCTACGCGTCCTGGAAAATCCACCAGAAGGATCCGTCGGCCAATATCGTCGTGACCCCGGCCGATGCCATCGTCCTCCGCACGGAGGCGTTCACGGAGACCATCGCCAAGGCGCTGGCCTTCACCGAAGAGCGTGACGCCATCGTGACGGTCGGCATCGCCCCCACACGCCCGGAAACCGGCTACGGCTACATCCACGCCGCAGAATCCCTCCGCGGCCAGATCATGAAAGTGAGCGAATTCCGCGAAAAACCGGACCTGGATACCGCCCTCGGCTACCTCGAGGACGGCCACTACTTCTGGAACGCCGGTATCTTCGTCTGGAACGTAGATACTATTATTAAGGAGCTCCGTGACTACGCCCCGCAGATCGCCGGCGTTATGGACGAACTCGCCCCTTCCTTCTTCACCGAAAAGGAAAGCGCAGAACTCCACCGCCTGTTCCCCACCTGCGAGAAGATCTCCATCGACTACGCCGTCATGGAAAAGAGCCCGCGCATCTTCGTCATCGCCGAAGACCTGGGCTGGAGCGACCTGGGCAGCTGGGGCTCCGTGATGGACCATATCGAGGCCGATGACCACGGCAACACCGTCATCGGCCCGGATGTCCGCCTCCACGGCTGCCGGAACTGCTTCGTGCACGCCTCCGGCGAAAAGACCGTCATCGTGGAAGGCCTGGACGGCTACATCGTCGCCGAATCCCGGGACCGTCTGCTGGTTTGCCGCCTGTCTCAGGAACAGCACATCAAAGACTACTCTGCATAACAAGATATGAGACGCTTAACCTTATTTATTGTGTGCCTGATGGCCCTTGAATGGACCGCCGGCGCACAGACTACCCGTGAAGAGCTCCTCTCACACATAGAGCTCACGGCGGGAAACTACGCGAACTATCCCAACCCTACCGGCCACCTGACGCCGGCCCCGGAAGGGTACGAACCTTTCTACATCAGCCATTACGGACGGCACGGATCCCGTTACATGACCAGCGACAAGATCTACCGCCGGCTGCGCAAGCAGCTGGATTCGGCCCGTACGCTGGGCATCCTCACGCCCTATGGCAAGGATGTGCGCAACCGCGTCAAGATCGCAGCGGCCGATGCCAAAGACCGCGCCGGCGAGCTCACCACCCTGGGCGCCCGGCAGCACCGCGCCATCGCCCGCCGCATGTACGACAACTATCCCACCCTGCTGAGCCAGCCGCTGCAGGTAACGGCCAACTCCTCCAACTCCCGCCGCGTGATGCTGAGCATGGCCTATTTCTGCAACGAGCTCAAGTCGCTGAACCCTTCGCTGGAGTTCTCGATGGACGCCAGCGAGCACGACCTCTATTACATCAAGTCCAACAAGGCCATCGTTGTGCCCGAAGAGCCCCGCGACGACGAACTGTACCGCGAACTGAAGAAGTTCAAGAGAAAATACAACAGCGGCTGGCCGCAGATGGAGGCCCTCTTCACGGATCCCAAGAAGGCCGCTACCTTCATCGACCCCGACGAGTTTGGCGACGACCTGTTCAAGATGACCATTGACATGAACTGCGTGCCGGAGCTGGGCATCCGCTTCGACGACCTCTTCGGCGAGGAAGGCCTCATCAACGGCTTCCGTGTGCACAACGCCAGCTGGTGCCTGTGGGAAGGTCTGATGCCCGGCTCCGAAAAGAGTTGGCTGCGTATCTACCCGCTCCTGCAGAACTTCCTGGACGATGCCGATGCGATGATTGCGTCCGGTGGTTGCGGCCTGCGGCTGCGTTTCGGCCATGACAGCGTCGTACTGCCCTTCTCCTACATCCTGGGCTTCCCGGAGGCGACCGGCGCCACCGACGACATGGAGAACCTGCACCTGCACTTCTCCATCTATCGGCTCATCCCCATGGCGGCCAATGTCCAGCTCGTCTTCTTCCGGAAGGCCGGCTCGGAGGACATCCTGGTTAAGTTCCTCATGAACGAGAACGAGACGTCCGTCCCCATCAAGACCGACTGCTACCCTTATTATCATTGGTCCGACGTTTCCTCTTACTATAGGAAGATGATCGAAGACGCTCACCTCGAATACCAAACTCCCGTTGACGATGAAGACTAAGCTCCTGATCCCCATAATGCTCCTGCTCTCTGTCGGCGCGGGGGCGCAAACCACGAAATCGGCCCTGCTCAAGGACCTGAACAAGACCGCCGGCGCCTATTACGCCTATCCCGGCCCCACGCAGAAGAAGCTCACCCCTGCGCCCGCGGGGTATGAGCCCTTTTATATCAGCCATTACGGCCGCCACGGTTCCCGCTACCTGGGCGAGAACGACGCCTACGAGTACGCCATCCATGTGCTGGACTCCGCCGCGCAGAAAGGCAGCCTCACCCCTCGCGGCCAGGCCGTGCTGGAAAAGCTGCAGATCGCGTATGCCGATGCTTACAAGCGCGACGGCGACCTCTCCAAGCTGGGCGCCCGGCAGCACCGCGAGATCGCCCGCCGCATGTACGAGCGCTACCCTTCGCTGTTGGATCAGCCCCTGAAGGTGGACGCCCGTTCCTCCACCGTGGGCCGATGCATGATCAGCATGTTCAACTTCTGCCAGGAACTCCAGGGCCTGAATCCCGGCCTGCAGATCCACATGGACGCCAGCAAGCGGGACATGCCCTTCGTGGTAGGGGATGACGACATCAAGCTCCCTCAAGCACCCGCCGCAGAGGAATACCAGGAGCAGAACGTCAAGCTCCGCCAAAAGGCTTTGCGCCCCGCCCGGCTCATGAAGACCCTCTTCACCGAGGTGCCCTCTAACGGGGAAGACATGATGGAAGCCCTCTACGAAATTACCCAGGACCTGCAGAATGTTCCGGAACTGGGGATCTCCCTTTACGATTTGTTCACCAAGGACGAACTCTTCGACGCCTGGAATGCAACCAACGCCTTCTGGATGCGTTATGTGGGCATGGCTCCCGGCGCTACGCCGCGCTACCTGCGCCAGGTCCCCGTCCGGGACAGCATCGTGAGCATCGCAGACCGGGTCATCCGTTCCGGGGAACCGGCCCTGACGCTCCGCTTCAGCCACGACAGCTCCGTGGTCCCGCTGGCCTACCTCATGGGTCTGAAGGAAACCCAGGGCTGCGGCACCAACCTGGCCAACGCTTATAAGAAAGTATCCATTGACAAGCTGGTCCCCATGGCGGCCAATATCCAGCTGGTTTTCTACCGCAAGGAAGGCTCTGACGACATCCTGGTAAAGTTTTTCCTAAACGAGAACGAAACCACGATTCCCGTAAAGTCGGATGTATCACCCTATTACCATTGGAGCGACGTCAAGCGCTATTGGGAGGCGAAATAAATTTGAAAAATTTTTTGAAAAAAGTATTGCGGTTTCAAAAAAAGTAACTACCTTTGCAATCCCGATTTGGGACGGAGGACTCGTTAGCTCAGTTGGTAGAGCACAACACTTTTAATGTTGGGGTCTCGGGTTCGAGCCCCGAACGGGTCACAAAAAGAGATACCAGCACTCTTAGCTCAGCTGGTAGAGCAGCTGACTCTTAATCAGCGGGTCTAGGGTTCGAGTCCCTAAGAGTGCACCAAAAGCCAAGCGTTTTCGCTTGGCTTTTTTGGTTATAAAGAGTATCTTTGTAAAGTATGATCAAGATACTCAAAGCGTCGGCGGGGTCCGGCAAGACATACAACCTGGCCAAGGAGTACATCCGGCTGCTGATGGCCAGCGACCGGGCCGATGCCTACCGCCACGTCCTGGCGGTGACCTTCACCAATAAGGCTACCGACGAGATGAAGCGCCGTATCTTGAAAGAACTGCACGTCCTGGCCACCGACCCGCAGAAATCCCCCTATCTTGATGCCCTCGTTCCTGCCGTCCTGTCTTCGCAGAGCGAACTGCAGAAGAAGGCGCAGCAGCAGCTCTCCGGCATCCTGCACGACTACTCGGCCTTCGCCGTGAGTACCATCGACAAGTTCTTCCAACAGACATTAAGGGCCTTCTCCCGGGAGATCGGCCAGTTCACTTCCTATCAGGTGCAGCTGGACCGGGACGCCTTAGTGGCCGAAAGCGTGGACCGCCTGCTGGACAACCTCACCGAGGAAGGGGACGGCAAGCTGCTGAAATGGCTCACCGAGAGCGCCCAGGAAGACCTTTCCCAGAAAGGGACCTTCTCCCTGGAGAAGAACCTCACCGTGATGGCCGCGAGCCTCAGGGACCTCCCGGAAGGGAAGGACATCCCCCGGGAGACGCTGGGCGAACTCCGCAAGACCTGCCGCCAGGTCATAACGGACTTCGAAAAGAGACTCAAGTCCTCGGCCGAAGCCGCCCTGCAGGTATTTGCCGATGCCGGCCTGGACCCGGAGGAGACCAACGGCCGCTTCATGAAGGCCCTGAGAAACTACGTGGGCCCGCAGGCCGAAACGAAAGCCCCGTCGGACGCCTTCGTCAGAAAAGCCGAAGACCCCGACCAGTGGTTCGCCAAGACCAAAGCCCATCTGAAAGACCGGGTGGCCGGCAAGCTGGAAGCCCCGTTAAGGGCCTTCCTCGACTGCTTCGGCCTGCCCCTCAAGGAATACAACACCGCCAAGACCATCCTCGGCCAGCTTTACAGCCTGGGCGTGGCGGCGGAGCTCCGGGAAGCCTTCGCGGCTATCCAGAAAGAAAAGAACCTGATGTCCCTGGACGACAGCAACACCATCCTCAAGGGCATCATCGACGGCACCGACGCCCCCTTCATCTACGAAAAGCTGGGCGTCCGCTACGACGACTTCCTCCTGGACGAGTTCCAGGACACCGCCGACATCCAGTGGGAGAACTTCCGCCCGCTGCTTCAGAACAGCGTGGCCCAGGGCAACGACTCCCTGGTCGTGGGAGACGTCAAGCAGAGCATCTACCGCTGGAGAGGCAGCGACTGGAGCCTGCTGGGCAGCCGTCTGCAGCAGGAGTTCAGTTCCGCCCATGTGGATACGCTGCAGGAAAACCACCGCACCTGCCACAGGATCGTGGAGTTCAACAACGGCTTCTTCGCCTACGCCGCCGCCGCGCTGGACCGGCTGCTGGGGACGGATGTCATCGGCCCGATCTATAAGGATGTGAGGCAGACGCCCCGCTTCAAGGATCCCGCGGAGGGATCGGTGGAGGTCGTCTTCACCGAAGACCAGATGCAGGAGATCCTGGATACGCTGGAGCAGGTGAGGGAGCGCGGCGGCCAGTGGTCGGACGTCGCCATCCTCGTCCGTAGCAACGTCGAGGGCTCAAAGATTGCCGAAGAGCTCCTGACCCGCGGCATCCCCGTGGTGTCCGACGATTCCCTCTACGTGAAGGCGTCCGTCACCGTGCGGCGCCTGATGTCGCAGCTCTCGCTGGTGGAGGCCCCGCCGCAGGAAGACGCTCCCTCCGTGGCCGGCTACCTGGCCCGCAGCATGCAGGTGCAGATCCCTGCCGGCTACCATTCCCTGTCGGACCTCGCCGAAGCCCTCCTGCGCGACATCCGCGAAGCCGAGCCCGAAACCTTCGAGGCAGAGATACCCTACATCCAGTCCTTCATGGACTACCTCCAGGACTGGGTCGCCACCGGCGGCAACAACCTGGACGGTTTCCTGAAAGCCTGGGCCGATGCAGATCCCAAGATCGCCTCCCCGCAGCGCGGCAACTCCGTGCGCGTGATGACCGTCCACAAGTCCAAGGGCCTGGAATTCCCCTTCGTGATCGTCCCCTTCGCCGAAAGCGTGGGCCTGTACAAGGAAAACACCTACTGGTGCAGCCCGGACCTCGAAGGCAGCGCCCTCCAGGATAAGGCCGAGGGCGTCTATCGCGTGTCCCTCGCCGGAGGTACGGTGAACTCGTTCTTCGAGGCCGACTATCAGCGGGAACGCGTGATGCAGGCCATCGACAATATCAACGTCTTCTACGTGGCGCTCACCCGTCCCCAGTACGGCCTCAAGGTGATCGCCAAGCCCATGCCCAAGGACTTCAAGGAGATCAAGAATATGGCGCAGCTCCTCTATACCTACGTGAACACGGAGCGTTACTCCGAGGGAACGCCCTACCCGCTGGGCACCCTCGTGCGCGAAAAGGACGGCCTGGAGCCCATAGAGGCAGGCTATGCCTCCTTCCCGGCCGACAGCGGCTCCCGCCTCAAGTTCAGCCCCGAGGCAGCGGACTATTTCGGGGCCGATGGCAGCACGGGCCTCGAGGCCAGCCGCCGCATCCGCGGCACGGTGCTGCACGGCATCCTCTCCCGCGTGGACACCCCGGAGGACCTGCCGAAGGCGGTGGACGCGGCCGTAGGCACGGGCGAACTGCCCGCCGACATCCGCGAAGAGACCCTCGGCCTGCTGAACGAGCGCCTGGAAAGCGTGGCCGACAAGGGCTGGTTCGCCCCCGGCGTCAAGGTCCTGTCGGAGGCGTCCGTCATCGGCCCTGACGGCAGGGAATACCGCCCGGACCGCGTGGTCGTGCACCCCGACGGCGCCGTGGACATCGTGGATTACAAGTTCGGCGAGAAGAATCCCGCCTACTCCCGTCAGGTTCAGCGCTATATGTCTCTCTACAAGATGATGGGACACACAAAAGTATCCGGCTACCTCTGGTATTTGGAAGATAATTTCATTACCTTTGTAGGTTGAATATAATGCCTCAATTTCTATGGAAGCAAGCGAGAATACCATCAAACTCTATTACAATACAGAAGTCGAAAAACTGCAGATGCCCGAATACGGCCGCAACGTGCTCCAGATGGTGGAGCAGCTGAAAGCCATCCCGGACAAGGCCAAGCGCACCGAGCAGGCCTACGCCGTGGTCAAGGTCATGGAAAGCCTGAACCCGCAGGTGCATCAGCAGGAGAACTTTGCCCAGAAACTCTGGGACCACCTGTTCATCATCGCCGGCTACGACCTGGACGTGGACGCCCCGTACCCCATGCCCACCCCGGAGATCGTGAACAGCCGTCCGGATCCCATCCCCCTGAATACCAAACCCATCCGCGCCCGTCATTACGGCCGTAACATCGAGAGCATCCTGCACCTGATCGCCAGCGAGCCGGAAGGGGAGGTCAAGACCTCCATGATCCGTTCCCTGGCCATCTACATGCGTCAGCAGTACCTCATCTGGAACAAGGACACCGTGTCCGACGAGACCATCTTCCAGGACATCGAGCGCCTCTCCGGCGGCCGTGTCCGCGTCCCCGAAGGCATCGAGCTCTCCAAGATTTCGGCCGATGCTTCCTTCTCCCGCCCGGGCATGAACCTGAACTTCGGCGGCAACAACAAGGGGGGCGGAAAGTTCAACCGCGGTTTCCGTGGTAAAAAAGGCAAGAAATGAATCCTTTCAAGAAATACTGGGAAGGTCTGAGTGAGCGCAAGCAGGCCGGCATCCGTTATGCGGCCAACACGCTGCTGGTGGTTTTCAGCCTCTGGGTGTGCGTGTCGGTCGTTTCCTATGTCTTCACCTGGAAGCAGGACCAGAGCGCCCTCGTCGCCGGCGGTGAAATCGAAAACGCCGCCGCTTCCACGGGCCTCTCGGCCGGTCATTTCCTGGTGACCGATTCCTTCGGCCTGGCTGCTTTCTGCGTCGTGCTGTTCCTGCTGGCCTGGAGCCTCAAGCGCCTGTGGTCCGGCAGCCGCGTCAACGTGAAGAAGTGGTTCTACGGTTGCCTTACCCTGTCTTTCATCCTGTCCTGGGCGCTGGCTTTCGCCGGTCGTTTCCTGGATATGGAGTTCGCTTTCGGCGGCGGCCTGGGCGGCCGTGCCGGCGCGGCCCTGGTGAACTGGGCCGTGTACAAAGTGGGCGAGATCATCACCGTCTGCATCCTGGCGGCCCTTTTCGTCACCTGGCTCTACTGCATCAGCAAGCGCTTCAGTGACCTTCTGATGGGTAAAAAGAAAGAGGTTCCCATGGCGGTGGATTCAGATGAATCCGCCTCCGCAGAAGAGAGGGCCGATGCTCCGGAAGATTCACCTGAATCCGCCGCTGCCAGCGACTGCTCTTATGCATTCAATACATCTACTGGATTAGAAGAAGAAAGTGGGTCGGAGGAAGAGTCGGAGGCAGATGCCTCCGCGGGAGCATCGGCCCTCTCTTCTGCGAGCGCGGAGACATCTGCCTCCGACTCCGAAGAGAATGAAAATGAAGACGGTTCGTTCAAGGTGGTGGTTGACGATACCCTGGAGCAGGAAGTCAAGGAGCCGCTGAAGCCCATCGACAACCGCCTGGACCCGCCGGACGGCCTGCCTAAGTACAAGACCCCTTCCATCAACATCCTCGGGGACTACGCCAACGCCCGCCACGAAGTGCAGCAGGACGAGCTCGTGCGCAACAACACCCTCATCCGAAACACCCTGGCCAGCTACAAGATCCAGGTTCGCGACGTCACGGCCATCGTCGGCCCCACCGTCACGCTGTATAAAGTCTATCCCGCCCCCGGCGTGAAGATATCGGCCATCAAACAGCTGCAGGAAGACATCGGCATCAACCTCCAGGCGAGGGGCGTGCGCATCGTCACCCTCGCGGACTCCGTCGGCATCGAAGTGGCCAACGACAAGGCCTCCATCGTGCCGCTGAAGAACCTCCTGAACGACGCCGCCTTCCGCGAGAGCAAGGCCGAACTGCCCGTCGCCATCGGCTATACCATCTCCCAGCAGGTGAAGGTCTTCGACCTGGCCGATGCGCCCCACCTCCTCGTGGCCGGCGCCACCAAGCAGGGTAAGTCCGTGGGCCTGAACGTCATCGTGGCCTCCCTGCTGTACTCCAAGCACCCTTCGGAGCTGAAGTTCGTCTTCGTGGACCCGAAGATGGTGGAGTTCTCCTCCTACGGCCGTCTGCTGCACCACTACCTGGCGGTGCTGCCCAACTCCGTCAGCGAACAGGAAGAAAAAGACCGCGCCATCGTCAAGAACGCCAAGGACGCCGCCGCCGTGCTGCAGTCCCTGTGCGTGGAGATGGACGCCCGCTACGAGCTGCTCTCCAAGGCGCTCGTGAACAATATCAAGCTGTACAACACCAAGTGGAAGGAGCATCACCTGCGCGGTGACGAAGGCCACCACTTCCTGCCGTACATTGTCGTGGTCATCGATGAGTACGCAGACCTGACCATGTCCGTGGGCGCCGGTCCGGAGTCCAAGGCCCTGGCCCGCAGCATCACCACTTCGGTCATCCGCCTGGCCCAGAAGGGCCGCGCCGCCGGTCTGCACGTCATCCTGGCTACCCAGCGCCCGACGGTGGACGTGATTACCGGCCTCATCAAGGCCAACTTCCCCATGCGTATCGCCTTCCGCGTTACGTCCCGCATCGACTCGGCCACCATCCTGGACCAGCCCGGCGCCGACAAACTCATCGGCCGCGGCGATATGCTCCTCTACAGTGGCGTCGAGATGGAGCGCGTGCAGTGCGCCTACATCGGCAATGACGAAATCGTTGCGCTCACCAATTCCATCGGGGACCAGACCGGCTATCAGCGCTGCTACAACACGCCTTACTACCTGCCCGAACCGCCCGCGGAGAACTCCGAGGAAGGTGGCGGCGGCATGGTGGACATGAAGGCTCTGGACGACCGTTTCGAGGAAGCGGCCCGTACCGTGGTCCTCAATCAGCGCGGTTCCACCTCCGACCTCCAGCGCAAACTTGGCATGGGATATGCAAAAGCAGGACGCGTGATGGACCAACTGGAAGCCGCCGGCATCGTAGGCCCGCAGAACGGGGCCAAGCCGCGCGAGGTTCTGGTCAAGGACATCGCAGAACTGGACGAGATCCTGCAGCATTTCCTGAACCAATGAAGCGCATCGTAAGCATATTACTTTTAACTGTCATCGCACTGACCGCCCGCGCCCAGGGGAACATTCCTCTGCTGGACCGCGTCGCCGGTCAGCGCGTTTCTTTTCACTATACCTATTCGCTTTCCCAGAAAGGCGCCGCGTTCGAGCCTGTCACCGACGGAGACGTCGTCGTGGAGGAGAACGCCTATGTCCTGGAAGGCCTGGGCCTGAAGGTCATCAGTGACGGCGCCACCCGCTGGTCGCTGGACCTGGAAGCCCTGGAGGCCGTCGTGGAAAACGTGGAGAAGGAGGACCTGTTCACCAATCCCGCGCTTTTCATCGGCTCTTACAAGCGTTACATGGACAAGATCCATGTGAATTCCCAAAGCGCCGATTCCCTTGACGTGACGCTTACGCTGGATCAGGAAACCAGGGCCCGTTTTCTTTTGACCGGCATCCGGTTCGCCCCCATGCAAGGAAAAAGCGACTTCTCCGTGGAGGAGAAATCGCTTTCCGAAAAGTATGTCGTAACGGATCTCCGTTAGTCTTTCACGCAGCGGACACTCATGTACAGCGTCTCTTTGTCTCCGGCTCCGGTGTAGGCCGTGGGCTGGGCTGCGTAGATGTAGAGGTACTGGCCCATGCCGTCTTTCTCGCCGGCCGTCCAGTAGCAGGCGTATTCGCCGTACTTGCTATAGGCGTTGAAGGAATCCATCGTGTCGATGTAACCCAGGCAGATGGCGTTGAAGCCGTACTTGTTCGTGATCTGCACCTCGGGGAAGTACTCCCAGATCTTTTTGCCCAGGAAGGAGGCGTCGGCCATGAGGTCGGCGGAAGAGATGGCGCCGGTTTCGGCGTCTGCGAAGGAAGTCTTGAAGTCTTCCAGGCTGGGCAGGTGCCAGCCGGCGGGGCAGGCGCTCTGGGCCTCCGTCCAGTTGTACAGGCGGCCGAGGGGCGCATCCATGACGGCGGATTCGCGGAAGCTGAGGCCGGCGTTCCGGTTGTTCAGGTTGCGGGCCATCCAGGTCTTGCCGCCGACGGTGATTTCTTCGGCTTCGGCCACATCGGTCAGAACCTTTGCGGGATCCACGGCGACGAAGCTGGCCGCTGCGGAGGTGTTATAGTAGTTTCCTTCGATATCGAAAGCGTAGCAATAGACGTTGTAGGTGCCCAGCGTATCCACTTTGTAGGTGAAGGCGGGATTGCTCTTGGCTACATTCTTGGTCAGGGTGTCCTTTTTGGCGGAATTGACCTGCCAGTAGATGCCCACGGTGGGGGTGCCGCCGTCACCGGCCGCCAGATAGCGTACATCGGCGTTGAATTCGAATTCGGAGCCCAGCGCGACATAGGGCGCAGTGGTGTTTACGCTTAGGCCGCTGAGGCTGTACTTGCTGGTGGTGGGGTCGTCTTTCTTGCAGGCGTTTGTGGCCAGAAGGCCGAGGATAGCTGTACCGAGAATGATATAATTTTTCATCTTCTTGTGCGTATAGTTCGCAAATATCGTTAAATTTTTGTAATTTTGTACACAATTTTCGCGCCAAGATGAAAAAACTACTCATAGTATCTGTTTTGGCTTTGCTGGCTATTTCCTGTAGCCAGCCGAACCAGTATATACAGATCTCGGGCTATGCCCAGGGTAGCAACTACACCGTGAAAATGAACCTGAAGGGTGTGAACGTACCCGTGGAGACCATCCGGGACAGCGTGGACGCCCTTCTGCTTCAGATCGACACCACCCTTTCCGGATACAACAAGAAGTCCATCGTCTCCCGCTTCAACGCCGGTGAGAAGGTGCCTTCCACCCCCATGTTCATGGATATGTACCGCCTTGCCTACCGTCTGTGGGAACGCTCCGGCGGCGCCCTCGATTTCGGCGCGGCGGCCCTTTACGACGTCTGGGGCTTCGGCTTCCGCAACAGTTCTTTCCCCACCGACGAGGAAATCCAGAAACTGCTCCAGGAAAGCGGTATGGGCCATCTTCCGGCAGAACTTCCCGTCCAGGACGGCTACATTGACCCGGCCGTGATGGGTTATCCCCGCCTGAACTTCAACGCCATCGCCCAGGGATACAGCTGCGACATCATCGCCCATTACCTGTACAGCATCGGCACCAAGGACATGCTGGTGGACATCGGTGAGATCTGGTGCGACGGTGTCAACCCCAACGGGGAACCCTGGTCCGTAGGCATCGACCGTCCCGTGGACCAGACGCCCGACGGCCGCTCCCTCCCGGAAGGCCTGGACGGCATCTGGAGCTCCAACGGCAAGCCGGCCGGTATCGTGACCTCCGGTAACTACCGCAAATTCTACATCCGAGACGGACGCAAGTATTCTCATACCATCAACCCCCGCACCGGCTATCCCGTAGAGCACAACCTGCTCAGCGCCACAGTCATCTCCTCCAACAACGCAGCCGAATCGGACGCCATCGCCACCTGGTGCATGGTCATCGGCCTGCAGGGGGCGCAGGTGCTCATTCTCGGAGACCCCGCCCTGGAGGGCTACCTCATCTACACAGACTCCGACGGCGAAATGAGGGAATGGTCCTCGCCGGGATTTACATTGAAGAAATAACTTCCAGAACCCATAGCAGCAGGCGGCCCAGGCCGTCTGTTGCCGTTATAAGGGGTTGGCATGTCAGGCCGATGCCGTCCAGCGCCAGCGACGCCAGGGCGCCGGTCATGAACGCGCTGGTCAGCGGCAGCGCCAGCAGGTTCGTCACCAGGAAGAAGCGGGGAAAGGTGTGGAAACGCAGCCATGCCAGAGGAGCGGTGAACACCTGGCAGCTGATGCTCAGGGCCGCCAGGCTCCAGAGCTTGCGCATGGGGTCGAAGCGTCTGCCATCGGCCGGATACCATCTCTCCAGCACGGGGTACAGCAGGAAGATGCCGGCCATCGCGAGGTAAGAAAGCTGGAAGCCGAGGCTGGAGATGACCGTCGGGTCCCACACCAGCTGGATGAGCAGCGCGACGCAGAACACCTGCGACCCTCTTCTGGGCCGATGGAACAGCCGCAGGATCTCGTTGATGCTGATGAACAGGAACGCCCGCACCAGGGAAGGCCCCGCCCCCGCCATGAGCGTGAAGAAGCCGGCCCCCGCGACGAGCAGCACCGCCCGGACGATCCTTGCGGGCCGATAACCCCCGAGCGGCTTGGTCAGTGCGTTGAAAAGGACGTAGAGGATGCCCATGTGCAGCCCGGAAAGGGCCAGCAGGTGGGAAGCGCCGCTGCCACGGAAGAGGGCGACGGTATCGGCCGGAAGGGCTCCTTTCTCGCCGGTCAGCAGGGCGCTCACCAGCGCGGCGGTTCCCTCGGAGGGGAAGGGGAGGGCGTAGATATGGGCGCGGAGGCGCGTGACGGCGGCATCGGCCCATAATTCCAGCGCATTGGGGAGGTCGGCGCAGGGGATGGCGGCTGTGCGCGCGCAGAAGATGCCCAGCAGCAGGAAAGTCGCGAGAATCAGGCCGATGGAAAGCTCTTCCCGGCACCGGGCCAGGCGGTCCCGCAGGAGGATGGGAAAGGCCAGGATCGGAAGCAGTACGGCGGGCAGCAGCATTCCCGTCCCGGGCAGCAGGAGGGTACCCGCGGCGACGCCTGCCGTAAACATCAGCGAAAGCGATTCTATGTTCTGAACGCGCTCCATAGCTATGGCGAAATTAGTAATAATTTCGTATCTTTGCACAGATATAGCGTAAACAATTTTTGAATCTAAATAGACCTATGATCATTCTCGTAATCAACTGCGGCAGCTCGAGCATCAAGTATCAGCTCCTGGACATGAAGAGCGACGACGTGTACGATATCATCGCCAAGGGTATTGCAGAGAAAATCGGCCTTCCCGCCGGCATCCTGCAGTACGCTCCCACCGGTAAGGACAAGATCGTGACCGACGTTCCCATCCCGGACCACAAGGTCGGTATGCAGCTCATCCTGGCCGCTTTGACCGATAAGAACACAGGCGTGCTCAAGAATCTGGAAGACATCGAGGCTGTCGGCCACCGCATCGTGCAGGGCGGCGACTTCTTCTCCGGTTCCGTCCTCGTGAACGAGGATGTCCTGGAAAAGATCGCCTTCTGCGCAGACTTCGCCCCGCTGCACAATCCCGCCCATCTGCTGGGTATCCGTGCCATGCAGGAAGTCCTTCCCAGCGTTCCGCAGGTTGTCACCTTCGACACCGCCTTCCACCAGACCATGCCCGCCTACGCATACATGTACGGCCTCCCGTACGAATACTATGAGAAGTATCGCGTCCGCCGTTACGGCGCCCACGGCACTTCCCATCAGTTCGTAGCCGGTGTCGGCGCCAAGCTCGCCGGCCTGGACATCAACAACTCCAAGATCATCACCTGCCACCTGGGCGCCGGCAGCTCCATCTGCGCCATCCAGAACGGCAAGTGCGTAGATACTTCCATGGGCTTCTCCCCGCTGGAAGGTATGATCATGGGTACCCGCGTGGGTAACATCGACGCCAACGCCGTCCTCTACCTGGAGAAGAAGCTGGGCGTCACCCCCGACGAAATGTCCGTCATCCTGAACCGCAAGTCCGGCTTCCTCGGTGTCTCCACCAAGAGCTCCGACGCCCGCGACCTGGACGAGCTCGCCAACAACGGAGATCCCAAGGCCAAGCTCGTGTTCAAGAAGTTCACCTATGACATCATCAAGAACATCGGCTCCTATGTGGCAGCCATGAACGGCGTGGATCTCATCGTCTTCACCGGCGGTATCGGCGAGCACAACAGCCGCCTGCGCCGTCGCGTCCTGGAGAACTTCTCCTACCTGGGCCTTAAAGTGGACTACGAAGCCAACGTGGCCTTCGAGGAGAACACCATCATCACCGCCGAAGATTCCAAGGTGAAAGCGGCTCTCATCTGCACCAACGAGGAGCTGGTGATTGCCCGTGACACCATGCACTTAGCACTCGAAAATCAAGAATAGATATGATCACCAATTTTAACGAACTGTTTGCCGAGCTTAAGGCAAAAGGCATTTGCAAGAAGATGGTGGCCGCTTGGGGTGTGGATTCCCACACCATCGAGGCTGCTTCCCTGGCTACCGATATGGGTTTTGTGAAGGTTACCCTCGTGGGTGACCAGGACCTCATCGCCAAGGTCTGCCAGGAGTGCTCCATCGACATGGCCAAGTTTGAGATTGTGGACGAGAAGGACGAGCTGAAGGCCGTAGCCAAAGCCGTGCAGATGGTTCACGACGGTGAAGGCGACGTCCTGATGAAGGGCCTCTGCTCCACCGACAAATTCCTCCGCGCTATCCTGAACAAGGAAGTGGGTCTGCTCCCTCCCAAGGGCCTGCTCTCCCACGTGGGCGTGATCGAGAACCCCAACTACCACAAGCTCATCTTCATCACCGATATGGCCGTTATCCCGGCTCCTGACTTCCGTCAGAAGGTGAAGATGGCCGGCTTCGTGACGGGTGTCGCCCGCAGCTTCGGCATCGCCATGCCTAAGATCGCCTTCATCGCCGCCTCCGAGCAGATGCTGGATTCCATGCCTGCCTGCATCGAGGGTGCCATGCTTGCCAAGATGTGCGACCGTGGCCAGATCAAGGCCATCGGTGACGGTCCTCTTGCCCTGGATGTGGCCATCGACAAGGAGTCTGTGGAAATCAAGAAGCTGGTTTCTCCCGTCGCCGGAGACGCCGACTGCCTCCTGTTCCCCAACATCGAGAGCGCCAACGTCTTCTGGAAGACCAACTCCAAGCTGGCCAAGGACGTGCGTCAGGCCGGTTTCCTGGTAGGTACCAAGGTGCCTTGCATCCTGGCCTCCCGCGCCGACTCCGTGGACGTGAAGCTGAACTCCATCGCTTCCGCAGTAATGTCTGTAAAATAAACGTCATGCCCGGGGACCGGCCGTTGGCGTCATGCCCGGCCCCGACCGGGCATCTCTTTGTAGTGTATAAAGGTTAATTTTTGTTTTATATGAGAAAGTACATCGTAGCGGGCAACTGGAAAATGAACACCACCGTGCCCGAAGGCGTAGAACTCGCCAAAGCTGTTGTTGAGAAGGCCGCCAAGGAACTTCCTGCCAATGTAGAACTCGTAGTTGCTCCTCCGTTCACGCACCTGGCTCCCGTAGCCGAGGTCCTGAAAGGTTCCAAGGTGCAGCTCAGCGCCCAGAACTGCGCAGACCACGAGAAAGGCGCCTACACCGGTGAAGTGGCTGTGAACATGCTCACCTCCCTGGGTTGCCAGTACACCATCCTGGGTCACTCCGAGCGTCGCCAGTACTACGGCGAGACCGACGAGAAGCTGGTCGTGAAGACCCAGCTCGCCCTGGCCGCCGGCCTGAAGGTGATCCTCTGCGTGGGTGAGAACCTGAACGAGCGCGAGGCTGGCAAGCACTTCGAGGTCGTGACCAACCAGACCAAGAACGTCCTCTACAACTTCACCGCCGAGGATATGAAGAACGTGGTGATCGCCTACGAGCCCGTTTGGGCCATCGGTACCGGCAAGACCGCTACCGCCGCCCAGGCCGAGGAAATCCACGCCTGCATCCGCAAGGTCGTGGCCGATAAGTTCGGCGCTCAGGTGGCCGACGACATGACCATCCTCTACGGTGGTTCCTGCAAGCCCTCCAACGCCAAGGAGCTCTTCGCCGAGAAGGACATCGACGGTGGCCTCATCGGTGGCGCCGCCCTCCAGGACGAGGACTTCCTGGGTATCGCTACCTCCTTCTAATCGAAGGGATCCATACAAAATTAAAGAGGAAGACCTTCCCGGTCTTCCTCTTTTTTTGTGCACTTGTCTGAAAATGCAAAAAACCGGTCGTTGGGCGAGCCCTCGGAACCGGTTTTTTGACGTGTACTAAAACCTAAACCTACAATATAGATGCAGATAAAAAGAAAATGTTGCAGAAAAAATGAATTTTCTGCAACATTTTTCTTCTGGTGTGTAAAACTTACTTAGAAGCTTCCACGGAAACCTTACGGAATTCTTTGAAGTCCTTCATGAGTTCGAGGGCGGCCTTACGGGCGCGGGCGCCAGCGGCTTTGTTACCCTTAACTACCTGAGCTTCTGCGTTCTTAGCGAATTCTGCGTAAGCGGCATTGATCTTTTCAACAAGTGCTTTCATGGTTTTGTAAATTATTGGTTTGTTAAATGTTATGGGTCAAACTTTTGTGCAAGATAGAGAATAATTTTCAAATGACAAACACTTTTCGTGAAAAAAATCACATTTCAGGCATATTAGTGCCACTTTTTTCGTCATTTGAGGTTTTTTTCTCCTCCTTGGGTTTGGCGTTGACCGTATTCATCGCCCTTTGGATACCAATCGTAGATACGTCCTTGATGCCCTGGATGACCCGGGCGGCCAAGGCCGGCACTTGTTCCATTTCGTCTTTGGAGAGTCCTCCCAGTACGTAATCGATCTGTCCGCCACGGGAGAATTCATTGCCGATACCGACGCGGATCCTGGCCCATTTCTCGCTCTCCAGGAGCTGGGCGATATTCTCCAGTCCGTTGTGGCCGCCGGACGAGCCGTTGGCCCGCATGCGCAGCGTCCCGAAGGGGAGGTTCAGGTCGTCGGAGATGACGATGAGGTTTTCCAGCGGAAGGTTCAGCGTCTGCATCCAGTAGCGCACGGCCTTGCCGCTCAGATTCATGTAGGTGGAAGGTTTCAGGAGCACGAACCAGCGCCCCTTGAAGGAGACCTCGGCCACGTCTCCGTAGCGGTCGGTCCTAAAAAGGACATTGGATGCCTGAGCCCAGGCATCCAATATCATAAATCCCATGTTGTGGCGGGTATTGGCGTATTCGGCGCCAATATTTCCCAGCCCGACAACCAGGTAAGTAGCAGCCATCGCGATTACTGCTGGGCAGCCTTGGCAGCTTCCTGAGCGGCCTGCTGCATGGCGCGGGTGGTCTTCA
>JAEEGK010013054.1_pt1 | contig 18784 bp, 12 predicted proteins | sample 8958771 | NCBI WGS metagenome assembly JAEEGK01 (sample SAMN16246547, study PRJNA631951) | gut metagenome | biome: gut microbiome; feature: rumen; material: SC-attached | host: Bos | place: Iran: Karaj | collected 2018-10
TCATGTTCTTGATATAGTCAGCGTGACCAGGGCAGTCAACGTGAGCATAGTGACGCTTGTCGGTCTCGTACTCAACGTGAGCGGTGTTGATTGTGATTCCACGTGCGCGCTCCTCCGGAGCCTTGTCGATCATGGAATAGTCCTCAAACTTTGCCTGACCCTTCATTGCCAGCGTCTTGGTGATCGCAGCAGTCAGAGTGGTCTTGCCGTGGTCAACGTGGCCGATCGTACCAATGTTGACATGCGGTTTTGTACGTTCAAAATGCTCTTTTGCCATTGGAATCTCCTCCTAAATAGAAATTGAATAAGGATGTTCGTTCGGTCATCATCTGAATACGACAAGGACCTGACACCTTATATTCTAACAGATTTGCAGAAAAAATGCAAGCCTTTTTAGAAAAAAATTCTAAATTCGGCAGATTTTTTTTGCGGAAAAGGGAAAAACCGCCGCCGGAAGCCGGAAATCGGGCTCCGGCAGCAGGAATTTCAGTGAAATTACGGTAAGATCAGTCTTCGTCAACGTGACCGCGATCGCTCTTGATCTTATCGGCGATGCTCTTCGGCACCTCAGCAAAGCTGTGCGGCTCCATGGTGTAGTTGCCGCGACCCTGAGAACGGGAGCGCAGGTCGCTTGCGTAGCCGAACATGTTGGAGAGCGGCACGAGCGCGTCGATCTGTGCGACACCGTTGTGGATCTCCTGACCCTGGATCTGTCCGCGGCGACCGTTGAGGTCACCGAAGACATCGCCCATGTACTGCTCCGGCACGAAGACGGAGACCTTCATGAGCGGCTCGAGCAGGACAGGATTTGCCTTGCGCATTGCGTTCTTGAACGCCATGGAACCGGCGATCTTGAACGCCATTTCAGACGAGTCGACCTCGTGGTAGGAGCCGTCGTAAAGGGTGACCTTCACATCGACAACCTGATAGCCTGCAACGACACCGGACTGCATTGCGCTCTGGATACCTGCATCAACAGCAGGGATATACTCCTTCGGGATCGCGCCGCCGACGATGTTGTTGATGAACTCGTAGCCCTTGCCCGGCTCATTCGGCTCCACGGTGATCTTGACGTGACCGTACTGACCGGTACCGCCCGTCTGCTTCTTGTGCTTGTAGTCCTCGTTGACGGTCGACTTGATGGTTTCCTTGTAGGAGACCTGCGGCGCACCGACGTTTGCTTCGACCTTGAACTCGCGGAGCAGTCTGTCCACGATGATCTCGAGGTGGAGCTCGCCCATGCCGGCGATGATGGTCTGACCGGTCTCGGAGTCTGTCCAGGTACGGAAGGTCGGGTCTTCCTCAGCGAGCTTGGAGAGGGCAATGCCCATCTTCTCCTGACCTGCCTTGGTCTTCGGCTCGATTGCGAGGTTGATAACCGGCTCCGGGAACTCCATGGACTCAAGGATGATCGGGTGATCCTCATCGCAGAGGGTGTCGCCGGTCGTGGTGTTCTTCACACCGATGACAGCAGCGATGTCGCCTGCGTAGACGATGTCGATATCCTTTCTGTGATTGGAGTGCATCTGCAGGATTCTGCCCATGCGCTCGTTCTTGTTCTTGCAGGAATTGAGGACGCTGGTGCCCTTCTCGATGGTGCCGGAGTAGACACGGAAGAAGCAGAGCTTGCCGACGAACGGATCCGTTGCGATCTTGAATGCAAGTGCTGCAAACGGTGCGTTGTCATCGGAGGGACGCTCCTCCTCCTCATCGGTCTTCGGGTTCACGCCGGTGATGGCGGGAACATCGAGCGGGGACGGCATGTAATCGACGATTGCGTCGAGCAGCTTCTGCACGCCCTTGTTCTTATAGGAGGTACCGCAGACAACCGGAACGATGGTGTTCGCGATGGTGCCCTTGCGGATACCGACCTTGATCTCGTCGATGGTGAGCTCCTCCTCATTGAGGTACTTCTCCATGAGGGCGTCGTCGGTCTCGACGACATGCTCAATCATCTCCATACGGTACTGCTCGGCCTTCTCCTGCATATCTGCGGGGATATCCTCGACAGAGATATGCTTGCCGAGCGGGTCGTCCTCTGCGTAGATGTACGCCTTCATTTCGAGCAGGTCAATGATGCCCTTGAAGTCGCTCTCTGCGCCGATCGGAAGCTGGATCGGGACTGCATTACACTTCAGACGGTCCTTCATCATGTCCACGACGCGATAGAAATCTGCGCCCATGATGTCCATTTTGTTGACATATGCCATACGCGGAACCTTGTACTTGTCCGCCTGACGCCAGACAGTCTCAGACTGCGGCTCAACGCCGCCCTTTGCGCAGAAGACCGTCACAGAGCCGTCAAGGACACGCAGGGAACGCTCGACCTCAACAGTGAAGTCAACGTGGCCGGGGGTGTCGATGATATTGATTCTGTGACCCTTCCAGTAAGCGGTCGTCGCAGCAGAGGTGATGGTGATACCACGCTCCTGCTCCTGCTCCATCCAGTCCATCGTTGCGGTACCGTCGTGGGTATCGCCGATCTTGTGGTTGATACCGGTGTAGAACAGGATACGCTCGGTCGTGGTGGTCTTGCCGGCGTCGATATGAGCCATAATGCCAATGTTTCGGGTTTCTTCAAGACTACAGTCTCTCGGCATTCTTGGTTCTCCTCTCGTATAACTCGTCTGCCGCACGGTCTCTGCGGCAGAATCTCAAAGCACGCAAAAAAGCGGGAATTACCAGCGATAGTGTGCAAACGCCTTGTTTGCCTCAGCCATCTTGTGTGTATCCTCGCGCTTCTTCACAGAGCCGCCGGTACCGTTGACAGCGTCAATGATCTCACCGGCAAGGCGCTCCTTCATGGTCTTCTCGCTGCGGAGTCTGGAATACTTGGTGATCCAGCGCAGTCCGAGCGTCTGACGGCGGTCCGGGCGGACCTCCATCGGGACCTGATAGGTCGCACCGCCCATACGGCGTGCCTTGACCTCGAGCACAGGCATGATGTTCTCCATCGCCTGCTCAAAGACCTCGAGCGGCTCGCGGTCGGTCTTGGTTCTGACGATCTCGAAAGCGTCGTACACGATCTTCTGTGCGACACCCTTCTTGCCGTCGAGCATGATGTTGTTGATGAGACGTGTGACAAGCTTAGAACCGTACATCGGGTCAGCCAGAACGTCACGCTTTGCGATATTGCCTCTTCTCGGCATACTCGCTTCCCTCCTTCATAAAATAATGAATTCACAGGTACTCACGCACATTCCGTTTCCGGAAGCGGTGTTGCGCCGCGCAGATGACAAACAGCAGCGTGAATCACGCCTCTATTATATCTATCCGCACAAGCTATGCGGTGTAAATGCGAATTATGTGGTTTGCAGGAATTTACGTCCTGCGCGGATGCAGAAAAGAAGATTACTTCTTGCCTGCCTTCGGGCGCTTTGCGCCGTACTTGGAACGAGCCTGGAGACGGCCGTTCACGCCCTGTGCGTCGAGCGTACCGCGGATGATGTGATAACGCACACCAGGCAGGTCCTTGACACGGCCGCCGCGGATCAGCACCACGCTGTGCTCCTGCAGATTGTGGCCGATACCCGGGATATAAGCCGTGACCTCATAGCCGTTGGTGAGACGCACTCTGGCGATCTTACGCATAGCGGAGTTCGGCTTCTTCGGGGTAGCAGTCTTGACGGCAGTGCAGACACCGCGCTTCTGCGGGGAGCTGAGGTCGATCTGGGACTTCTTCTGTGCGTTGTAGCCCTTCTGAAGTGCCGGAGCGGTCGACTTTGTCGTCAGGGTCTTTCTGCCCTTGCGAACGAGCTGATTAAATGTTGGCATGATTTTCCTCCTTCTTTGAATGATAGATTTGTGCGGCGGTACACACCTATAGCGAGACCGCGCACTTTTATCATTATAATCAATCCCGGCGACTTTGTCAAGTATCTTTGAAATTTCTGCGTTTTTCACAAAATGCCGCACAAATCGCGGCAGTTTTCGATACAGAAAATGGGGTATCCGTACCGTTTTCTCCTTGACATTTCTATCAAAATAATTTATAATAGTATTCGGCAGCCATTGCCGCAATTTATGACAGGAGGATCTATACCCTATGAAAATTGAAACACAATGCCTGCATGCCGGCTACACGCCCGGCAACGGCGACCCCAGAGTCGTTCCGATCGTGCAGAGCACGACCTATACCTTTGATTCCACCGCGCATATCGCGGCGCTCTTTGACATGCCGACCGAGCCGATGTATTCCCGCTTCGCAAACCCGACCGTGGATGCAGTCGAGAAGAAGATCGCAGCGCTTGAGGGCGGTGTCGCAGCAATGTGCACTACCAGCGGACAGGCTGCTTCCCTGCTCTCCATCCTGAACGTCTGCTCTGCCGGCGACAGCTTCATCTCCACCGGCACCATCTACGGCGGCACTGTCAATCTCTTTGCCGTGACGCTCAAGCGCTTCGGCATCGAGTGCATCTTTGTCGATCAGGAGGCTTCCCGCGAGGAGCTCCAGAAGGCGATCAAGCCGAACACCCGCTGTGTCTTCGGCGAAACGCTCGCGAACCCGGCGCTTTCTGTGCTCGATATCAGGAAGTTTGCGGATTTCGCACACGATAACGGCATTCCGTTCATCGTTGACAACACCTTCCCGACCCCGATCCTCTGCCGCCCGATCGAATTCGGCGCAGATGTCGTTGTGCATTCCACCACAAAATACATGGACGGACATGCAGTGCAGGGCGGCGGCGTCATTGTCGATGCGGGCAAGTTCCCGTGGGACAACGGCAAGTTCCCGGAGTTCACTGAGCCGGATGAGAGCTATCACGGCGTCAGATATGTCGAGAGCTTCGGCAATATGGCATACATTATTAAGTGCAGAATGCAGCTCATGCGCGACCTCGGCTGCTACCCGAGCGCAACCAACGCATTCTATCTGAATCTCGGGCTTGAGACGCTCGCTGTCCGCATGAAGCAGTACTGCATCAATGCGCAGGCAGTCGCGGAGTTCCTCCAGAGCCGCCCGGAGGTCGAGTCGGTCTCCTACCCTGGTCTCGCAGGCGATCCGTATCATGAGCGTGCAAAGACCTATCTCCCGAACGGATGCAGCGGCGTCATTTCCTTCGTCATCAAGGGCGGCAGAAATACCGCGATGAACTGGATGGATTCGCTGAAGCTCGCCTCGAACGTCGTGCATGTTGCCGATATCCGCACCTGCGTGCTGCACCCGGCCTCCGAGACGCACCGTCAGCTCACCGATGAGCAGCTTGTCGCTGCGGGCATCAACGCCGGCATGATCCGTCTCTCCGTCGGTCTGGAGAATGTCGAGGACATCATCGCAGATCTCACACAGGCATTTGAAGCCGTCGCAAAATAATTGATATGCAGATTCCGCATAGCAAAAAAACCGGCAGGGCACAGCGCTCTGCCGGTTTTGCTTGATCCGACATTTTTCGCAGATCGCCCGCATTATGCACAAATTTCCACAGAGCACTTTATACAATATGCAGAAGCGTCTATGCAAAACGCACAAATGAGACCCTTGTTATTCTACACCCTGCAAAAAGCAATTCCCTTGCAAAAAGTGCAGTTTCATGATATAATATTTATGATAGTATTATAATGCGCTGAGAGCGGGTTTCCCCGCGAAGCTCAGTGTTTTGAAACAGGAGGCGCACCGCATGGGATTCAAAACGAAAAACGGCGTTTTGCTGAAATATGAAAGCGCGGGCGCACTCGAGCGGCTTGGTATCCGCAAGCAGGGCGAGACACTTGCTGTGCCTAAAAATATTACATCCATCGCCGATGAAGCCTTCACGATGACAGAGGTCACCAGCGTATCGCTGCCGCCCTCCGTCGCGACGGTCGGCGACCGTGCCTTTGCGCTCTGCGCAGAGCTGGAAAGCGTCAGCTTCTCCGGCGGTCTGCTGGAGATCGGTACCAATGCCTTCGACGGCTGCCATGTCCTCAAAAGCGTCACAATCCCTGATACCTGCGAAACTGTCGGTGCATGGGCATTCTGCAACTGCAGCGGCTTAAAACAGGTTCAACTCTCTGCCCGCATGGATACTGTTTCCCGCGGCACTTTCTCCGGCTGTTCGCGGCTTGAGGAGGTCGAAGTGCCCGCAGGCGTGCAGCATATCGACAACCGTGCATTCTATGCTTGTACCGCACTGACCCATCTGAAGCTGAACCCGGGTCTGCGCACGATCGGCAGAGAGGCCTTTGCCTGCTGCACATCGCTCGCGACCGTCAGCATTCCCGAAACCGTCACCGAGATCTGTGAGGATGCCTTTGCAGACTGCTCCGAGCTCAGAGTCGCGATCATTCCGCCCTCTGTCACCAAGCTCCACCCCTACGCATTCGGCACCGATCACAATGTCCAGATCATCACGACTGTCACCGGCAGTGCGGCGTTCCAGTTTGCAAAGCGCAACGGCATCATGTGCTATACCGAGCGTGAGGCAAATCTGCTCCGCGGCTGCAATCCGTCATTCTTCATCGAATACGGCGTGCTGAAAAAGTATACGCAGGAATACAATGTCCGCGATATCATGATTCCCGAGGGCGTCATCCGCATCGGCAAGCACGCCTTTGAACAGAACCGTCAGCTCATGTCGATCGTCATCCCCGAGGGTGTCGTCGAGATCGACGATTACGCTTTCAACGGCTGCCGCAGCCTGCAGCGGATCTATTTCCCGAGCTCGCTGCGCCGGATCGGCAAATTTGCCTTCCGCGACTGTCCGCTGCTCGATGTTGTGCTGCCCGCCGGCATCGAGGAGATCGACAAAAATGCGTTCCAGGGCTGCACCTCCATGCGCCGGTTCTATATGCCGGACACGCTGCGGAAGCTCGACAACGAAGCACTGCGCGACTGCATGTCTCTGCCGGAGCTGCAATTCTCCGCTCAGCTCGAATCCATCTCCGAGGGCGTGTGCAGCGGCTGCTCTTCCATGCGCCGCATGATCATTCCCGAGGGTCCGAAATACATTCAGCAAAACGCATTCCGCGGGTGCAGCAGCTTGCAGGAAGCCTATATCCCTGACAGCGTGCTGGATATTTCCGGCAGTGCCTTCGCGGATACCCCGCTGTTCCGTATGACCGCAGGGCACTATATCGTCGGGCGCTTCCTTATCCGCGCAGACGGCTACAGCCCGATTCCGGTCGGAGTCCGCAGAATCGGCCCGCGTGCGTTTGAGCGCGGCGGTCTGCGCACCGCTGTGATCCCGGAGGGCGTCATCAGCATCGGCGACAACGCATTCGCAAACTGCGGCGTCCTCACCGATGTCATCATTCCGAAAACCGTCACCGAGATCGGCGTCGAAGCATTCGCAAATACGCCGTGGTTCATGCGCCGCAATGAAATGTATACCATCGCAGGCGCAAATATCCTCATGTACGCAAACATCCAGCAGCCGGAGGTCAATCTGCCGGTCGGCATCCGCGTGATCGGACCGTCGGCGTTTGTGCAGCTCCCTGTACGGATCGTGCGTGTGCCGGAAGGTGTCAGCCGCATTCAGCACGGCGCCTTCTCCTACTGTGAACAGCTTGAGCACATCGAGCTCCCGACAACACTTCGCCAGATTGACGGCTACATCTTCCACGGATGCACCTCGCTCCGCAGCGTCGTCTTCCGTGAGGGACCGACGAAGGTCGGCCATGCGATGTTCAGCAGCTGCACCAGCCTCAAGACCGTGCAGCTCCCCGATACGATCACCGAGATCGACAATGAAGCATTTTATCACGCAGGCATTGAGAAAATCGTCATTCCTGACGGCGTGACGCGCATCGGTCAGTCCGCGTTCAGCCACTGCGAAAAGCTCACGGATATTGTGATTCCCGCTTCGGTTACTGAAATCAGCGAGAACGCTTTTGCCGACTGCCCGAAGTTCAATCTGCATGCTGAAGAGGGCAGCTATGCTGAGCGCTACGCAAAGCAGCACCATATGATGATGCGGCTTGTCCCGCTGACCTCCGAAGCACTCGCGAGAATGACCGAGGAGGAGGCACCGAAGCAGGAAGCACCGGCAATGGCGCCGCCTGTCCCGCAGAGACCGAATATGCAGCGTCAGACAGCAGCTTCGGATCCCTCGTTCCTGTTCCGCGAACAAGAAGAGCCTTCCGTCCGCGCCGATCAGGAGCCGCCGAAGCCGAAGCAGCCCGCCGTCAAGCCGAAGCCCGTTTCTGCGGAAGAAACCGCTCCGGCGAAGACCGCACAGAAAAAACCTGACGCAGCAGAAGCGGCTGCCGAAGTGCCGAAGCCGGATGCAAAGCCCGCTGCGAAGAAAAAACAGCAGTCTGCACAGTCCATCGGATTGCAGGATGACGGTACTCCCGAGCCCGCACCCCCGAAAAAGAAGCCGGCACCTGCAAAGGTACAGCAGACCGCTCCCGCGCCTGAGCCGGAGCCTGTACAGGAACCTGCGCCGGAACCCGCCGCTCCCGCCCCCAAGAGCTTTGTCGAGGAGGAGGAGCTGACCTACGCAGAGCGCGTGAGACGCGAGCTCGAAGAAGCAAGAAAGAAATCTGTCCCGGTCGATCCCACTGCAAAGCTGCCCGCGCTGGAGCCCGAAAAGCCCGCGCCGCCGAAGAAAACCAAGCAGCGCGCCAAGAAAGCAAAGCAGCAGCCGCAGGAAGACCCCGAGGAGGCAAAGGCAAGACGCCGTGCGTCACTGCTTGACGATCTGCCCGATCTGCCGGAAGACCGCGAGCGCAGGATGCGTGAGCACGAAACGCCCGAGGAAACCAAGGCGCGCGTCCGCAAAAGCCTGCTCGCTGATCTGCCGGATCTTCCCGATGAGCCCCCGCGCCGTGCACCGGAGCCCGAAGAGCCCGATATTCCGAAGATCGACGCAAGAGCTGAACAGGCAGCAGCCGCACAGCCGCCCGCCGCGCCGAAGCCCGAGGGTGAGGGCACGGAGGAAGATCCCTTCGCAGATGCGGATATCCACTGGAACAACGATCAGACCACATTCACCATCCGACTGTAAACATATACCCGCGCAGAGGTCACTCCCCTGCGCGGGTTCTTTTCTATATTCAGACAGCTACAAAAAGGGCACGGCCTGCGCCGTGCCCCTTTGTTTCCATTTGTTTTGCGAAATCAGGATTACTTGTTCGCTTCAACAAACTCCTTGCAGATGGTGTCGTTCTTCAGCGGATCGAAGTGGAGATCGCTCTGAACGGTCACATCGGTGCCGATGATCGTATCCCAAGCGGTAACTCTCTGTGCGACGGTGTTCTCGCCGTAGTAGCTCATGATGCTCTGGACATCCTGAACTCTGATCTGGCCGTTGCCGTCGTAAACATCAGCTGCATAGTGCTCGTAGACCAGCAGAGCGACCTCATCGCTGAGGTTCGAGAGGAATTCGAGCGTGTTAGCCGGGCTGAGAGATGCGTTCTGGTCGCCGTAGTAGACCATAGCTGCCTGTGCGTCGAGGATGTCAACCTTGTTGTTGAGATCCATGTCGCCGCGGAGGACGAGCCACACTGCCGGTGCGCCGGAAATCTTCATGCCCATGGTCGGAGCGGAAGCACCGAGATCCTCGACGTTTGCGCCGTTATCGGTGATTGCCTTCTGGACAGCGGTGAGGTCAGTCAGCTCATACTCAACATCGTACTTGCCGAAGCCGACGAAGTCGAAGTCTGCTGCGCAGGTAGCGATCGGGGAGAATGCCTTGGTGACATCAGCTTCCGCGATCTGCTCGCCGTTCTTGAAGAGCTTGAGAGCGACCTTCAGGCCGTCGAGGTTGAAGTTGACCTCTTCCTCAGACCAGTAAACCTGCTCCGGCAGCTCTGCGCCGTTTGCAGCGATCTCGATGCTGTAAGAAGCAGCGGTGGTCTGGGTCTCGGTCTCCGTGGAATCGGTGCTGGACTCCGTGGACTGGGTCTCAGTCTGGGTCTCGGTGGACTCGGTCTCAGTCTGGGTTTCAGTGGACTGGGTCTCAGTCTGGGTCTCGGTGGACTCGGTCTCAGTCTGGGTCTCAGTGGACTGGGTCTCAGTCTGGGTCTCGGTAGACTGGGTCTCGGTCTGGGACTCGGTAGAATCAGTGGACTCGGTGGACTCAGTCTCGATCGTCTTCTTGGTGATCTTGTCGATCACGCGGACAACATTGTAGTAGAAGTTGCCGGTGCCGTCGAGCTTGTTGTCAACATTGATGGTGACTTCCTTGTGGGACTCAACGGTCTCAACAGTTGCGTCGATGCCCTGGAGAGCAGCGAGCAGAGCAGCATTCTGATCATCAGCGATGCTGAAGGAAACATCAGCAGAAGCGCCGTTCGGGATGCTGATGGTGTAGTCAGAACCGGAGGTCAGAATGTCAGCCAGATCAGCAGCTGCGAGATTCACGGCAACATTGGAGCCTGCGCTCTGCTGGAACGCATTGATTGCGGAATCGATGACATCAGAAGCCTTTGCATTGTAAAGTGCATTGTTCAGGGTCTTCGGTGCACGCTTCTCGATCTGCTTTGCGACACGCTTGCCGACTGCCGCAGTCTCTGCTGCGAGATAATCAGCATAGGTAGCCTCGAGATCGGTACCGGTGAGAGAAACGCCGTACATAGCGGTGACGGTCTTCTTGACCTTTGCCATGCCGTTCTTTGCGTAGGTCTCAAACTGTGTCATTTCCTTCGTGAACTTGGTGATGCCGTTTGCAGCGTTCTTCATTGCAGAAGCGGAGATGACAGCAGCTGCTTCCTTATACTTCTTCTCAGCGTAGGTGCCTGCATCAGAAGCAGTATAGGTGGTGCCGGTCTCATCGGTGAAGCTCAGCTTGTAAGAGATGTTCTTGTCATAGGTATAGGTCACCTCAGCAGTGACGGTGCCGCTGACCTTGAATGCAGACCAGTCAACAACGATCGGGTTGCCTGCATCGTCGAGCATCTTGCAGCCCGCACGGCGCATTGCAGTCTCGATCATCGCACCGACAGCAGTGCCGCACTCTGCGACATCCACAGTCACAACAGTCTTGCCGTCGGCAATCTTTGCAACTGCAGTCGAGCTGATCGCATCTGCCAGAGCCTGTGCGGTCTCAGCATCTGCGTACGGGGTGCCGGCCACCAGGTTCTTCACAGTGGTCTTCACAGCAGACACGCCGGAGGTAGCAGTTGCGGAATCGCCGCCGGCGATTGCCAGAATTGCAGCCTCAAAATCGTTGTTCCACTGAGACTCACCTGCGACAACAGAGCTGGTGATCTCCTTGACGGTGTCGCCTTCGACGACTTCGGTGGACTTCAGGGTCTCCTCGACCGGAACGCTGATGACCCATGCCTTGTCCCATGTCTTGGACTCAGCAGCGCTCGTATTGATGACTGCGGTTGCAGCGAGCTGAGTCAGGACGAGGACAGAACCGGTCGCAGCAGCGGCCGTGCGCTTGAAAAATGTTTTCATGCTTCAAAACCTCTCCTTAAGAATAGATTTATGTACGAGATGTCCGCTCTTTCGGTACAAGGACAGCACACCCCATATACATATTGTCATTATATCATTGATTCGTGGAAATTGCAAGTCTTTTTGCATAAATTGTAATATTTCAACAAACCGTGCTTTTTTCCGGTGTTCGCTTTCGCCATTTTGGAGAATTTGAACATCGCATATGTAAATCGTCGAATCTGCGTGCTTTTTGATTGCTTTTTGCACTGATTTCGCCGAAGCTGGATTTGTTATACAATAAAAATATATAGATTTTTCACAAAAGCTATTGACAAACCGGAAATTATATGCTATAATACAAACAACAGCAGAGAAGATGACAAAGTTAAATGAAGATTGAACCGTAAATCAGAAAGTCCGCCGAAAAGGAGGCGTTACCGATGGGCTGACAGGTTCGAGGAGCACCGGTTCTGATGTGCTCAAAAATTCAACGCATTATAAATAGTATCAGAAAGGATGTGCTTCCGATGTGCAGCACAGTTTGGCGGTAAGGCCGCTCCCCGCTGATCCGCGGGCTGATTCTGAAATTTCCGAGATAATAAAACCCGACTGAAAAAGGATGTGTTTCCAATGGGAAAGGCTGCTGACAGCTAGCGGCGTCGGAGCCGCTGCATTTCACAACTCCACCCGAAAGGACGTGTTTCCGATGTGGTCGATGAGGTACGCCGGCATCTGACCGGCATATAGCGGACGGGCTGTCCGCACTGTAAATTACGCGTTTCCATTTTTCATATCATGAAGGCTTCTTTCATTTGCGGGACTGGACTTCGGTCTCAGTTCCCGCGCCTCCTTTTTATGAGAATGGCACAGCAGCATTGCCTCCCGTGCAGGCAGTGCTGCTTCGTATTTTTCTGCGGCGAAAAATTTTTTGAAAAAAGTGAAAATAGGGGTTGACAAATCGAAAGATCTGTGCTATAATAGATTCTGTTGTGAGGGTGTAGCTCAGTTGGTTAGAGTACCTGCTTGACATGCAGGGGGTCATCGGTTCAAGTCCGCTCATCCTCATCCTGAAATCCACTTCCGTTCCGGGAGTGGATTTTGCATTATATCGGAAGAAAGGATTTTCTATGCTATACGCCGCCGCGATCCTTGGGCTGCTCTTGCTGTCAGCGCTCTTTTCCGCCTGCGAGACCGCGTTTTCCAGCGTCAACAAGATTCGCCTGAAAGCTGCTGCTCAGCAGGGCAGCCGCCGCGCTGCAAATGCGCTCGCGCTTGCAGAAGCCTTCGACAAGGCTCTGACTGCCATACTGATCGGCAACAATCTGGTCAATATCTTCTCTGCGTCGCTCGGCACGATCCTCTTTACGCAGTGGTTCGGGAGCGGGGGCGTCGGTATCTCGACGCTCGCTATGACGGTGCTCGTGCTGATCTTCGGCGAGATTTTGCCGAAATCCTACGCAAAAACACATGCCGAAAAGATGGCATGTGCCTTTGCCGCACCTCTGAAAGGTCTGATCTGGCTCTTCACGCCCTTTATTCTGCTGTTCAATGTGCTCTCCCGCGCTGTGCAGGGCAAAGAGAAAGAGGCACCGTCTGTCACAGAGGATGAGCTCAAGGTCATCGTGGAGCAGATCGAGGAGGAGGGCGTGCTGGAGGAGCAGGAAAGCGATCTTGTCCGCTCGGCACTCGAATTTGATGAGATCTCCGTCACGGAAGTTCTTGTGCCCCGCGTGCATGTCACCGCAATCCCGCATGATCTGCCGATTGCAGAAATCAAGCAGATCTTCCTCTCGGAGCGCTATTCCCGCCTGCCGGTCTATGAAGATTCCATCGACGATATGACGGGCTTTATCACAGAAAAGGATTTCTTTGCGCTGCTGGAAACCGGCGCAGACAGCATCCGCCCGATCCTGAAACCGATTCTCCGGCTGCCGGAATTCGCACGCATCAGTGAAGCAATGCGGCAGATGCAGCGCAGCAAATCGCATATTGCGGTCGTGCTCGATCAGCACGGCGGCACAAAGGGCATCGTCACGCTTGAGGATATCATCGAGGAGCTGGTCGGCGAGATCTACGATGAGGCAGACGAGGTCATTCCCCTGCTCACCCGCCGCGATGACGGTATCTATGAGATCTCCGGCGAATTCGGCATCGGGGATCTGCTTGATGCACTGGAGCTCCCGGACAGCCGGATCACGACGGAATGCGCGTCGGTCGGCGGCTGGGTGACAGAGCTTGCGGGACATATCCCGCAGGTCGGCGAGACCTTCACCGGCGACTGGTTCACAGTCACGGTGCTGCAAATGGAGGAACAGCGCGTCAAGCGTGTCGCCTTCTCACTGAACGCACAGGATGCCGATTCCCGCGGCGATTCCGAGGAGGAGCTCGCCGCAATGTAAACCGCATCACATGAAAACCGCCGCCCGGAATTATGAACCGGACGGCGGTTTCGGTTTATCTGCTGGCGTTGTCCGCTTCGATCTCCTCTGCCCAGTCCTCGGGCACGGCTGCGCATGCACGCATCGTGCTGATGCTTCTGCTGACCGCACCGAAGAGCGCATGTGTGCCTCTCTCATCGGAGTGATAGTTCACAGCGCGGTTCGCGGAGATGCCGACCTTCGCTGCCTCACCGATCGCGTCGATGTTCGCGCCGATGAACAGGAACTCCCAGCCTTGCTCTTTCTGCGCTTCGATCAGCTGCCGGAGCTTTGCGTAGGTATATTCGCGGCTGGCATTCTCAAGCCCGTCGGTCGTGATGATGAACATGGTGTGTGCGGGGATATCCTCGGGCCGCGCATATTTATGGATATTGCGGATGTGAACGATCGACCTGCCGACGGCATCGAGCAATGCTGTGCAGCCGCGGACGGTGTAATCCTTGTCTGTGAGAGGCTGCACGGTATCGAGCGGGATGCGGTCATGCAGCACCTCCGTCCGGTCATCGAAGAGCACGGTGGAGACATATACCGCGCCCTCCTCCTTCTTCTGCTTTTCGATCATGCCGTTGAAGCCGCCGATGGTGTCGCTCTCCAGCCCTGCCATAGAGCCGCTGCGGTCGAGCAGGAACACGAGCTCAGTGATGTTGTTCTTCTTCATGATTGTATCCTCCTTTATGTGTCTGCGGGACGGCGGTTCCGTCCCTCTGTGATTACAGTATAGCACACAGCCGGAGGAAAAAGGTCGCCTGCGAAGCGACAATTACTTAGAAAGGCTCCCGACCTGAAATGCCGGGAGCCTTCCGCTTTGTTACGGTGCAATCCTTCTTGCGATGGCGGCATAGATCTTGTCATCGACCTCCATCAGCGAGCGCTTGCCGTCGGTGAATTTCACCGCGATCGTGTAGATGCCCTTATCCTGCATCGCCGCCGATGCTCTGAGCCGCAGCTTCAGCAGGCTGCCCGGATCCAGCGGACCTGTCAGCAGCAGGGAATTGCCCGAGCGCACGATGTCATCCGTCATCAGTTCATAGCGTGCGACGGTTTCCGGCGTCAGGTAAATATCATCCATTTTCTTCATAGTGCCTGAGATGTACGCAAGCGTAGCCGACATGCGGAAGACACGCAGCCCGGCGTAATCGCCTGCAAGAACCATATTCTTCGCAGATGCCATAGCGAAGCCTCCTTTTCTCATTTCTACCCTATTATACCATTTTCACAGAAAAATGTCAAGTCCCAGATAAAAATATATCGGAATAAACGGACGGATACAGAGCTTCGCAGATGTGTGCGACAGAAATCGACATTTTTATTGCAGATTCCTGAAACTTGCTTATAATCCGCAATTTTTCCACTTGACGAACAGACTGTAAACTGATATAATATGATTGTAATTTGCGCATTTTACGAACAGAATACGTACAAAAGAAAACCCGGAGGCAATCGAATGACACAAAAGCAAACGCGGGTCCTGGTAGCGGATATCGGCGACGCTTTTGCAACGGTTTCCGCTGACCTGCTGCGAAAGCAAGGGATCTGGGCTTTTACAAGACCGCAAACGCCCGACGATCTGATGCAGGGCATCCGCACAGAGCATCCTGACAGGATCATTTTCAATTTTTCTGCTGTCACGATGGATATTCAGAGCTTTATCCGACAGCTCTCATCCGTCAGTGATATTCACTGTATCGCCTTTCTCGGAAGCGGCAATCCGTATCTGGAGCGCATGCTCACAGCGCTCAAGATCCCCTGCCTGCTTCAGCCGGACGACCTGGATCAGCTTTCGGAGTTGCTCGGCGGTCTTTGCGGTGCCGAGACTCAGCCGGATGCGGCTTTGCAGCCTGCGGAGGCATATCTGCTGGATGTAACCGCTCTGCTGCATGATTGCAGCATTCCCGTACATATGAACGGATTTCACTATCTCCGTTCGGCGATCCTCTACCGCAGCAGCAGCCCGGACCGCAATAAGATCACGCAGATTTATTCCGCAGTCGCATCCGAATACGCTGTCACTGCAAAACGGGTCGAGCGAAGCATCCGCAACGCAATCAATCAGGCATGGGCATGGCGTGAAAACTGCAGCGAAAAGGGCATTTATTCCCTTTGCAGACTGGCAAATATCCCGACGCACAAGCCGACGAACTCAGAATTCGTTGCACTCGCTTCTGACTGGCTTCGCCTGAAGGCAGCGCAAAATTCCGGCGGTGATTCCCGGTTCCGCTGACCATCCCGCAGCAAATCTGAAACAGATTCTAAAAAACGCGTTTTTTTGTCTGGACAACACAAATTCAGCGCTCGTTTTTCAGCGTTTTGACGCTGGAATCCGGGCGCTGTTTGTGCTATAATAAAATTACAGAAAATATTGCGCGGCGCGATCCTGCGCGTGATCAGGGGCAAACCGCACCGACCGTTTTTTCCGGAACACCCCGAGGAGGAATGCAAAATGAAGCACAGACTGATTCTGCGTGCTGCCGCCGTTTTGCTGAGCGGCGCGGTCTGTACGGCTGCTTTGCCCTGTTCTGCATTTGCGGCAGCGACAGAGCCGCTGGAAACACGCCTCAGAAACGCATGGGCGAATATGACCACGACTGTTTCCGTGAAGGACTACGGTCTGACGCTCGATGAGTTCACGGAAATCTACTACGAGACACTCTATTCCGATGCAAGCTGGTTCTATGTCGGCACATCGTTCAGCTATCCGACAAGTGAGGCAAACAGCAAGCTCACCCGCATCACTGTCAACTACAACGACACCGCAAAGAATGTCGCAAAGAAGCAGGAAGCACTGGATGCGGAAATTCAGCGGATAGTGGACGGGATTTATCCCGACTGGACCGATGCCGAGAAGGTGCTCTATTTTCACGATCATCTCGCGCAGTGCTGCACCTATGATTTCAGCTTCACAAACTATGACGCCTATTCCGCGCTGCTCGGCGGGGAAGCGGTCTGCCAGGGCTATGCGCTCGCAATGTGCCTGCTCTGCCGTGAGGTCGGAATCCCCTGCTATGCGCTCGCGACCGATGAGCTGAAGCATATGTGGAATGTTGTGTATCTCGACGGAAACTGGTATCATGTGGACGCAACGAATGATGATGCGGTGCCGAATATGCTCGGTGTTTCCGCACATTTCTATCTGCTCCGCTCCGATGAATACATGCAGAGCGACGTCAATCATGCCGCTTCCGACTGGTATGTTTTCGGCTATGACGGCACAATCACCTGCGAAGATGACAGCTACAGCGATGCGTTCTGGATCAATGCACTGGATGCAGCGACGGTCATGCCGGACGGCAGCTTCCTCATGACGATCCGCACAGACCCGAATCAGGTCAAATCTGTCGATCAGATCAAGGGGACACTGACAAAATGTCGTCTCGGGCAGACGCCGGAAACGCTGCTGACCAATCACATTTACTGGGAAGCACCGGACGGCGGCGTCTTCCTCAACTGTTACAGCATCGCAGAGATCTGGGGCGACCGGATCTACTTTACGACACCGACTGAAATCAAATCAGCGGCACTCGACGGCTCGGATGTGCAGTCATTCCATGTGCTCGGCAAGACAGAGACTGCGGCGGGCTCGATCTTCGGCATGGAGATCAGCGCAGACGGCGTAATGACCTATCAGCTGATGGAATCGCCGACCTTCACGGATGAGAGCACCTACACCTTCGATGCGGAATACCGCACTGCACAGATGCCGGAGCTCCCCGCGGAGAGTGATACGGAGACCACCACCGCAACAACCGAAACCACAACCTCTGAGACCGAAACGACAACTACGACAGCGGAGACCGTGACCACAACGACTGAAACCACCACGACTGCCACGACCACAACAACATCTGAAACGACTACCACCACAACAACCGCGGCAACGGAATCTGAAACCACAGCCTCGGAAACCGCATCGACGGAGGAATCTGCATCGACAACCACCTCCTCCGAAACATCGGAATCCACGGAAACAACCACCTCGGCAACGTCGGAGTCTTCGACCTCTTCGACCTCGCGCACAAGGAGATCTTCGACCACCACCGAGACCACTGCAACCGAAACGACAACTGCATCGTCCGCCTCGATCTCAGAAAGCACCGCTGAAACGGAATCCTCCTCCGAAACAACCGAAACAACCGTTTCCGCTGCAACTGAATCTGAGGAAAGCAGCACCACCGAGACAACCGCAAAGGTCTCGACCGTCAAGGGTGATGTCGATCTGGACGGCTTGCCCGATCTCGCAGATGCGGTCATGCTTGCAAAAGCAATCGCCGGCTCGGACATTACCCTCAGCGCAGCATCCAAGCACAACGCAGACTGTGTTGCAGACGGCACGCTGGATCAGCAGGATCTGAGATGGCTGCTCCGCCTGCTCGCGGGATTTGAGATGAACTGAAACCGATATGAAACCGGCAGCTTCGCATACAATCGGAGCTGCCGGTCTTTTTATGCCTCGAGCTGCCGCCCGAGAAACTGTGAGGCTGCCGTAATGAGAGAACGCTGAAGATCGGTCGGCACAGTCGTCTTTGACGGATCTGCACTGTCCAGAAACGCCACTGCACCCGTCACATCGCCTGCCGTGATGATCGGCTGGGCTGCAAGCGCGGTGCGCGGAATCCCCTCCGCAGGCTTCATGCGTTCCTTGCCCGCTTCAGCATAATAGGCACGGCGGGATTCCATGATCTCCTCAAGATCCTGCGACACGCGCCGCTCACTGAACTCCCGCTTCTGCGCGCCGGAAACCGCAATCACATGGTCGCAGTCAAACACGATGACCGGGCATCCCGCAAGCCGCTGCATAATCTCCGCGACCTGCGACGCATTCTCGCTCATCTCGCCCAGCGCGGAATACTTCCGAAACACGACCTCACCTTCGGTGCTGGTGTAGATTTCGAGGGGGTCGCCCTCCCGGATTCTCATAGTTCTGCGGATTTCCTTCGGGATCACCACGCGCCCGAGATCGTCGATTCTGCGTACAATACCTGTTGCTTTCATTATATCCTCCTGCTCTGCACAAGTGCACAGAGTCTTTTGTGTTTTCGCT
>JAEEGK010013055.1_pt1 | contig 18781 bp, 12 predicted proteins | sample 8958771 | NCBI WGS metagenome assembly JAEEGK01 (sample SAMN16246547, study PRJNA631951) | gut metagenome | biome: gut microbiome; feature: rumen; material: SC-attached | host: Bos | place: Iran: Karaj | collected 2018-10
GTAACGAAAAAACAGTATCCGGCGCCGAAGCCGAGTACCTTATCAGAAACAAGATGACACCCACTCTGGAGAACATCGCGGAAGCACGGTCCGCATCGGCTGTACAGAAGAAAGAAAAAACTCTGACCGAGGCCGCATGGAACCAGCTGCAGCCCACTGTCAGCCACCTTCTTTTCCAGGCAGGATTAAGACAGAGCAAGGACCTGATGGCTGCCGCACAGGATTTCATTAAGAAGGACATTCCCTTAACTGCTGACAACCTTAAATCCTATGCACAGCTCACAAAGATAAAACTTACAAAAGAAGAGATCCTCACCCGTTCGGTGGATGCGATCTCCGTGGGGCAGGATCCCAAATCCGCAAATCTCCTTTCCACAGCTGCCAAGCAGGTAAGGCAGATAATCAAAAACAACGAAGCAGTCACAGACGCAGGCATAGATTACGCAGTTGCAAAAAAGGCCGCTCAGACCGGAGAATACTCCGCAGACAAGCTGGAGCTTTCCCTGGGCGAACTCCATGAGGCACAGGAAGAAGTAAACTCCAACGCTGTCGTACCCACCTATCTTGAGGAATACTCAAGTTCAGGCATGGGAAATGCAGCCTCCATCAAGGCACGTCGTCAGCTGGAAGAAGTTAAGGCCAAGATGACCTATGAAGCAGGCTACCGTCTCGCAAAAGAAGGCATACGCATCGACTCCGTTTCCATGAACAGGCTCCTTAACGATCTCCGCACCCTCGAAAACCGCTACTATTCCGATTTCTTCAAACAGTCAGGAGCAGCACCCGGAAGCTACACTCAGAATGACGTGGATCTTTTAAAGGATACCACTCAAAAATTAAAAGAGATCGAGAACATGCCCGCATCTCTTGTTTACGACACCGTAGACAGAGCTCAGAGCATCACCGTTAACGAACTCTTCGAAAACGGACAGGGCACCTACAGCCATGTGATGGGCAAGTTCAATCAGACCTTCGAAACAGTCATGACTTCTCCTTCCTCAAAGTACGGAGACAGCATGGAAAAGGCCTTCGGTAATGTGGACAGCCTCATTGAAAATGCAGGTCTTCCCGTTACGGAAGAGACAAGAAGAGCCACCAGGATACTGGGGTACGCTTCTGCCGAGATCACTCCCGACAACATCAGAAAAGTTGCGGAATATGACGCAAAGCTTCAGGAAGCTTTCGTCGATCTCTCACCTACGGTCACGGTAAAAATGATCCGCGAAGGCATAAATCCCCTGAACGAGTCTCTCGACAAACTTATCGCAAAAGCAACGGAGATCAGGGCAGAGAGCGGCATTACAGCCGAGGATTCCTATGCTTCCTTCCTCGTAAATCTGGACAGGAAGAACGAACTCACCCCCGACGAAAGAGATGCCTACCTTGCCATCTACAGAGCTCTTCACCAGATCAAAGAGTCCGAAGATACGGCTCTCGGAAATGTGTTCAAAAACGGAACCGAGCCCACGTTGCAGGGGCTTCTCACCGCTGTCCGTTCAGGAAAAGTTTTAGGACATGAAACAATTATAAACGATACTTTCCAAAATCTTTCGAAAGTGTCCGGAGACGTTGACAGGATTGAAAACAAGATACGTGCGGGACTTTCAAAGCCTGCATCTCCCGAGGGGATCGAACTAAATAAATTGGTGGAATCTGCCGATAATACATTAAAGGAACTTTCCGAAGACACTCACTACACAGCCATTGAATGGGTGCAGAACCTGAACGAGCTGGCAGCGAGCGGCACCAATGCCACAAGATTTTTGGAAGATTTCAACGTACTTACAAGCATAGAAAACATTGAGGCAGCAAAAGACCTTTTAAATGAAGACACCACGATCTTCAAAAACTGGAAGCGCTTCAAGACATTGGCAACAGGAGAAGAAGGCATTCTTCCCGATTTCCTTGAAAGCCTTAACAGCGACGAGGAAATGGAAGAAGCTTACAGGGCCTTCACGGAAGAATCCAAGGAGATCAAAAAAGAGATCCAGCACGATCCTTCCCTTAACAGACAGGACGTTAAGGCACTCAAGAAAATGGACGTGGGCATAAAGTTCATGAACCGCTTGAGCAAACGTAAGTTCTATAACATTCCCATCGATACGGGTAACGAGATCGTAAGCATGAAAGTTACCATTGTAGACGATCCGGAAAGATCGGCTTCGAAAGTATATGCCTCGGTTCCCACGGAGAACCTGGGTACGGTATCGGCCGAAGCCACCATTGAAGACAACAAAATGAAATGCTTTATAAGCAGTACCACCGCCAAGGGCATGGCAGACCTCAAAGACAGGCAGTTGAATCTCTTTGCGGCTCTGGCACAGAACGGGATACAGATCGGCTCCATCTTCTACGGCGCCGAGGAGGTCCCTTCAGATCGCTACGATTACAAGACCTCGGGGCTTTACAAAAATGTTCCGGAGGATGTGGCGGGCACGAGTCCTTCCAATGAACTCTACCGCATCGCGAAAGTCTTCGTAACCCATGTGAGACAGGCGGACAGCGAGTAACTTCGCCACTTCAGGAGGTTAGTGAATGAGAATTAATCACAACATTTCGGCATTAAAGATCAACAACATCTTAAGCAAAAACAACACTTCGCTGGAAAAGAGTCTCCAGAGACTTTCTTCCGGTTACAGGATCAATTGTGCGGCGGATGATGCTGCGGGACTTGCGATTTCCGAAAAGATGAAAACACAGATCGCAGGTCTGAATCAGGCATCCAGAAACGCATCCGACGGTATCTCCGTTATCCAGACAGCTGAAGGTGCTTTGATCGAGGTCGAGCAGATGCTTCAGAGAATGAGAGAACTGGCTGTTGAGGCCGCGAACGGTTCCTACACCGACGAAGACCGTGCCACTCTCCAGGATGAAGTTATCCAGCTGAAGCAGGAGATCAACAGGATCTCCACCACAACCGAATTCAACACAAAGACTCTTCTTGACGGTACGGTTGACAGACGTTCCTACTCCGACAACAATGCGGTTAAACTCATTTCCCTTTCCGACAGCGTAGGAGTTAAGAGCTACACTTTCGAAGTGGACAAGGAAGGTTCTCAGGCAGTCATCATGACAAAGCTCAGATCATCTTCCGCTCCCGATCAGGGAAAGATCACCATAAACAACGAAGAAGTTACCATTGAAGCTGGTGACACCATCGATACGATACTTACAAAGCTCACAGCGACCTGTGACAGAATGGGTATCTATGTCGGTCTCACCAACGGTGTGGCTGATGAGGCAGGCGAAGGCGGTTTTGCTCCCATATCCTCTCAGGATGCTCTCGTGGGCACAACAAGCCTCATCTTTGTTACCGAAGACTACGGTTCCGACGCAACACTTTCCGTCAGCTGCAGCAACTCAAATCTTGCTACCGCTCTCGGGCTTTCCGGGACTTCAATCTCAAGAGGCACAGATGCAGCTGTTTCCATCGGTACCGAAAGCGCCAAGGGTGCTTCCGCAGTCTGCAAAGGCATAGTTGCGGACAAGGCCTGCGGAACAGGATCTCTGACCTACACCATAAACAACAGCGAGACAGGCACAACAGAAACCGTTAAATTCACCATCAGTGCCGGAAATGTCTTAATGGAATACACAGATTACGCAGGAAATGTGATCAGCGCAAATGACGCTCCCGCTTCAAACAGTTATGCGGATGTTATCGCTTCCATCAAGACGCTGGCTTCCCGTACTTCCGGAATGGACGCCCTCAACGTTTCCTTCTCCGAAAGCAACGGCTACGTTTCCCTTTCGGCAGTTACCGCTTCCTCGGGAAAAGACATCTCCATCTCCGTAACCGACGATAACACAGGCATATGCAACAACCGCCCCGCAACAGTGAAGGGTGCGGAGTATGCTGCTACCGCAGCAGCTTCCGAAGGAACCATGTCCGCCATCTTCTCCACCCCCGACGGAAAGAAATGTTCCCTTGAGTTCACCATCAATAACGGCGAAGTAACCATGACCTACATCGAGAACGAAGCAACGGTTCGTACCCAGTCCTCATCCGCACTTCCCGCAAATCCTACAAACGACGATGTTATCACAGCTGTTACCCAGCTTTATTCCACACTTTCCGGCTCACTCATAAATCTCACGGTTGAACCCGGAACAACAGGCAACTGTCTTGTGTTCACAGCAGCAGATCCGGAATTTTCTTCCGTTACTGCATACGACACCAGCGGCTATCTTGCAGAGAACACTTCTTCCGATTTTTCGGTTGGAGAAGCAGCCCTCACATATAACGGCGGAAACCTGCAGCTTACCATCGCTTCCGCAGACGGCAGCTACACTGACACCGTAACGGTTACGATCCCGGCAGGTTCCACAAAAGCCAACATTGCAAATGCGTTAAATACCGCTCTTGCAACGGCAGGTTCCTACAACGGAACACCTTACAGCAGCATCTTCACACTGAACGCAAGCGGAAATGATTTCTCACTTGAGTCTTCTGTTTCCGGCCTCAGCCTTTCCATATCAGATCCGAGTTTTGTACTTGCAAATCCTTCTGCCGCATCAAACATCGATACGAAGGAAGATTCCGGTACAGGAAACATCCATGTGGCAGTTTCCAACGGTGACACCATTGATTTCACAGTGACCGATTCACTCCTCACCATGGTTTACACTTCCGGCGGAAACACACTGACCAGAACACAGACTCTGACATCCGACCACACGAACGGTGCTGTGCTCACGGCAATGAAAGAGCTCTGCAACGCAGAAGTTCCTTCACTTACCATTAATTATGACGATACAGACCCTTCCGCAGCATCCTTCTCCATGGATTCCACGGGAACTCTTACAGTAACCGCAGACAACAGCCTTAACTTCTACAACACCACCATCTCCACAGGTGCGGAAGTAACAGGCATTTCAGCCGGACAGTCCGTTGTCACCAAGAGCGGAAAGAACGCAGGCGGATTTACAGAGACAACTACAGTTTCCGTAAACGGCGATTACATCACGGTCCGCGACAGAGACGGATTTGAAATGGTGCTTCAGGCATCCAAGGGCTCCATCAGCAAAGAGACCACTGTTACCGTTCTCGATGCAGGTCCCATGACGCTCCAGATCGGTGCAAGTGAAGGTCAGACAATGGAGATCAGGATCCCTTGTGTGGATACAACGACGCTTTTCATCGATTCCGCAGACATCTCCACACAGGAAGGTGCCCAGCATGCCATCACTCTGTTCAACAACGCGATCCTTGATGTTTCTGCGATCCGTGCCAAGCTCGGTGCCTACCAGAACCGTCTCGATCATGCCATCAACTCTCTGGACACTTCCGCTGAGAATCTGACGGAAGCCCTTTCCAGAATAGCTGACACGGACATGGCAAGCGAAATGGCTACCTACACCCAGCTCCAGGTACTTGTACAGGCTGCGACGGCAATGCTTTCACAGGCTAACGAAAGACCTCAGAACATTTTAAATCTTTTACAGTCATAAGGACATTTAAATGAACAGAGAAGAAATCAAAGCTTTTACACTTCGCGTTACGGAAGCAAATTCCTGCGACCTCATCGTCATCCTGTACGACATCGTACTCTGTGACATCAGGAACGCGAAGAAAGCATATGAAAACAAGGATCTTAAAGAATTTACAGCCCGTGTTCATGACGCTACACGCTTCATGAACGAGCTGATATCAAGCCTCAATTACGAAGGCGGTCTTGCCCGGGATCTTCTGAGTCTTTACAGCTACTGCAACAAGAGACTCGCTTCTGCGGTTGCAGGCAGCAATCCCGAAGCTCTGGACATCGTTACGGATGTTATCACAAAGCTCAGGGATTCCTTTAAGACTCTTGCGGAAAACGACACAGGCGGTCCTATCATGAGAAATGCTCAGACCGTTTACGCAGGTCTCACCTACGGCAAGGGATGCCTCAACGAAACCTACGTTGACGCAAAAGATTACAACAGAGGTTTCCGCGCTTAATGCTTACAGTATTCATGCACTTCTTAAAGAATAAATGAACATTGGCGGTTATGGAAAAAATAAACACCGGTGCGGGTCGGAGCTCGCATCGGTGTTATTTTTACGTTCAGATCTTAAAGCATCTCTGCATGGACCTTATGTCACCCAGCACAAGAAGCGTGCTGTCTGCATCAAGGACGGTGTCGGGCAGAATGGAAAGGTTCATCCTGCCGTTGTTCTTTACAGCCATTATGTTAATGCCGTACTTCTTACGTATGTCGATCTGACCCACGGTCTTTCCGCCCCATTCCTCGGGCACCGGCACTTCGTAGATACCATGCTCCTCGTCAAGCTTCACGTAATCGAGAAGGTGATCCGAGGCATATCTTATCGCTGCCCACTCCGCTATCTGCTTCTCCGGGTTTATGACCTCGTCTGCTCCGTTACGAAGCAGGAATTTGCTCTGAACATCGCGGTCCGCAAGAGAGATAACGAATTTGGCCCCCAATTCCTTAAGAAGTGACGTGGTTTCAAGTGAGTTCTGGAAGTTGTCTGTGATGGCCACCACGCATATGTCAAAGTTGTCCACTCCCAGGCTCTTTAAGAAGCCCTCGTTCGTACCGTCTCCTATCTGAGCGTCGGTAACCATGGGAAGCACTGCGTTCACACGCTCTTCATTCATGTCTACCGCCATGACCTCATGACCGAGTTCATGAAGCTTTTTGGTGAGCAGAACGCCAAAATTGTTAAGTCCGATAAGTAAAACCGATTTCATGCTAAAACCTCCGAGTCAAATAATCTGTCCTTATCCCACACTTATCTTTTCCACGGGGTATTGGGAAACCTCCGCGGTCTTTGTGGAAAGAGCGGCATAGATCAGTGTAAGTCCTCCCACACGTCCTATGAACATGAAGATCACAAGAAGAATGTGGGAAAGTGTATCCAATCCGGTTGTTATGCCGAGAGTGAGCCCTGCGGTACCCAGCGCAGATGCGGTCTCAAAAGCACAGACTGCCATGGGCAGGCCGTTGGAAGCACTTAAAACAACAGCGCCTGCCACGGGAAGTATCAGATAGATCATGAGAAGTGCGGATGCATTCTTCACCGCAGCATCCTCTATCCTTCTTCCGAACATCTCTGCGTTCTTCTTTCTTTTAAAAACAGAGATGGCATTTGCCAGAAGGACCGGCAGAGTGGTGGTCTTCATACCGCCCGCAGTGGATCCCGGGGATCCGCCGATCAGCATGAGTCCCACGATGACAGCTTTTCCCGCACCCGTCATGAGCGACAGGTCAGCAGTGTTAAAGCCGGCTGTTCTGGGAGTCACAGACTGGAAAAGCGAAAGGAAGATCCTTGTTTTTAAAGGATAGTCCTTAAAATCCAAAAAGAAAAACATGATCGCGGGAAGAACAATGAGAAGCAGGGTTGTTACAAGTATCACCTTGCTCTGAAGGCGATATTTCTTAAAACGGAACCTGTTTTCCGCTATATCATCCCAGGTAAGGAAGCCTATGCCTCCCACAACGATAAGAATACAAACTGGGATCACAACAGCAGGATTTCCCGCAAAATGAGTCAGGGACGAAAACTCTCCGGAATGAACTCCCATGATGTCAAAACCAGCATTACAAAAGGCGGAGACGGAATGAAAGAACGCCATCCATATGCCTTGGGGACCGAATTCAATGCAAAATGCGGGAAGCAGGGCAGCAGCGCCGATGAGTTCAATGATGAAGGCATTTCTGAAAATGAAGCCCGTCATCTTTACTATCCCGCCGATCTGATGGGCGGAAATGCTCTCCTGCAGCATGCTCCTCTGAAAAAGAGAGATCTTTCGTCCGGACACCGCAGCGAAGAACACTGCAAAGGAAATGACCCCCAGGCCTCCGATCTGAATGAGGATAAGGATCAGGATCTGCCCGAAGAGAGACCAGTAAGTGCCCGTATCACGGACAACAAGCCCCGTGACGCAGACTGCGGATGTGGAAGTGAACAGCGTATCTTCGAAGGAAGTCCACTGTCCCGTTGCCGATGAGCAGGGGAACATGAGAAGCACCGCTCCGAAAAGCACCACCAGCAGAAAGCCGCCTATGATTATCTGAAAAGAATTAAACTTCTTAAAAAATCCCTGTTTCATGGATCACCCCCGAGGATCAGACGGATTCCCTGACGATCAGCCTGGATCTCAGGAGAAGCTTTGACATGGGAACGTTCCGAATGAGCCCGTCCAGCATGAGAGCCGCACTCTTTCCCAGATCTTTTCTGTCCTGACGGATGGTTGTAAGGCGCGGGCTCATCTCCTCCGCTATGGGAAGATCGTCGAATCCGATAACAGCCACATCTTCGGGAACCTTCTTTTTAAGGTGCCTGAGCTCGTTAACCACACCGGATGCGATAAGGTCGCTGGCACAAAGGACCGCAGTGGCTCCGTTTTCGATAAACTTTTCCACGTAAGCCTTTGCACATTCGGGAACGTAGTAACCGTAGGCCACCAGTTCCTCATCTATGGGAAGCTCGTTTTCTCTCATACCGAGCCTGAAAGCCAGATCTCTGTCGTTTGAAACCATGGAATTCTTTGTTCCGTTAAGAAAGGCGATCTTTTTGTGCCCCTTGGAAGCAAGTAACGCCACTGCCTGAGCTATGCCTTCCCGTGAATCCGTACCCACGTAGCCCACATGCTCGTTGTTTTCGATAAAGTTGTCCAGGAGCACCGTGGGAACTCCTGTTTTTTCCAGTTGTCTGATCCAGTCGTCGTGAAGGGTGAATCCCAGAAGAAAAGCTCCCGAGTAGCCATTTTTAAGCATATAGCTGTCGTACTTTTCCAGTGTTCTGAAATTCAGCTCCGAGGGCTCCACCACCACTTCCCAGCCACGGGTCAGAGCCGCCTGTTTAAAGCCGTTCACTATCTCGTATCCGAACTGTTCGTTTGTTTCATAGCCCATGTTTGCGCTTTCGACAAAAACACAGACCTTGTCCACCGCATTTCTTTTTATCTTTTTAAGGGAGTATCCCATTTCAACGGCAGTATCCAGAACCAGCTGTCTTGTTTCAGCAGAGATGTCCTCCGCTCCGTTCAAACCCTTTGAAACAGTGCTGACTGCCAGTCCCAGCCGTTCTGCGATGTCCTTTATAGTAACCATTAAAAATCTGTCCTCCAAAATCCGTTTCATGTATCCACTACTGTAACAAAAATTTACGAAAATTTCAAGTTAAGACCTACTGTTCGCAGATCGGCAACAACAGTTCTCTTTCAAACGTATGCTTTCAGGAGAACTTGTGTTACTGTTCACATATATGCAGCCGGGGCTGCATATGTGTGAACAGTAACCATCTGCCTTTGCCGATCTGCGAACAGTAACAACCCCATCATGATGAGTAAGCAGCGAAGCGGATTACGAATCATGTTTAGATTATGAACAGTAGGTCTCGTTACAGTTCAGACGCCCGCAGCCCTGCATTTGCAATTCGCTTTGCTACTTGCAAGAAAACTCTTATGGGTGTATAATTCATAAATTAATCGAAAAATCGGAAAAGAAAGGGAGAAGAAGAATGGAAAAGAAGAAATACTATCTTACAACAGCCATCGCTTACGCATCAGGTAAACCTCACATCGGAAACACCTACGAAGCTATCATGGCTGACTCCGTGGCAAGATACAAAAGACTCCAGGGTTTTGACGTGTTCTTCCAGACAGGAACGGATGAGCACGGCCTTAAAATAGAAGAAAAAGCAGCTGCAAAGGGCATGAAGCCCAAGGAATTTGTTGACAATGTTTCAGACGAGATCAAGAGGATCTGGAAAAGAGTCAATGTTTCCTATGACCGCTTCATAAGAACAACCGATGCGGATCACGAAAAGCAGATCAAAAAGATGTTCAAGAAGTTCTACGATCAGGGAGACATCTACAAGAGCGAGTACGAAGGAATGTACTGTACCCCCTGTGAATCCTTCTGGACACCTTCACAGCTTGTGGACGGAAAATGTCCCGACTGCGGAAGAGAAGTAAAGCCCGCAAAAGAGGAATCCTACTTCTTTAAGATGAGTAAATACGCTCCGAGACTCATCGATTACATCAATGAGCATCCGGATTTCATACAGCCCGAGTCCAGAAAGAACGAGATCATGAACAATTTCCTTCTTCCCGGACTGCAGGATCTCTGTGTTTCAAGGACCAGCTTCAAATGGGGCATACCCGTTGATTTTGACCCCAAGCACGTGGTTTACGTCTGGCTTGACGCTCTCGCAAACTACATTACCGGTGTGGGATACGACGTAGACGGTAACTCCTCTGAGCTCTGCAAGAAAATGTGGCCCGCAGATGTCCACATCATCGGCAAGGACATCATCCGCTTCCACGCGATCTACTGGCCCATCTTCCTCATGGCTCTCGGACAGCCGCTTTACAAGCAGCTTTTTGCTCATCCCTGGTTCATCCAGAGCGGAGAAAAGATGAGTAAATCAAAGGGTAACGTGCTTTATGCGGAGGATCTTTGCGACGTTTACGGTACAGACGCAGTGCGTTACTACGTTCTTCACGAAATGCCCTATGGAAACGACGGTTCCATCTCATGGGATCTCATGACCGAAAAGATAAATGCCGACCTCGCAAACACCCTCGGTAACCTTGTGAACCGCACCATCGCAATGAGCAACAAGTACTTCGGAGGCGAAGTCATCAACGCTATGGTCTGCGAACCCGTGGATGACGAGCTCAAGGCAGTAGCCACCGGAGCATATGAAAAATTCTGCGCCAAGATGGACTCCTTCAGGATCGCAGACGCCATCGACGAAGTCTTCAACATCTACAAGCGCTGCAACAAGTACATCGATGAAACCGCTCCCTGGGCTCTTGCCAAGGACGAGGACAAGAAGGGTAGACTCCAGACAGTGCTTTACAACCTGATCGAAGCCATCTCCATCGCAACAACAATGGTAGAGCCCTTTATGCCCGAAACCGCAGAAAAGATCTTCGCCCAGCTCAATGTTGAGAAGAGAAGTTTTGAGGAATTGAACCAGTTCGGTCTCATTCCTTCCGGGATCAAGGTTACCGACACTCCCGAAATCCTCTTCGCACGTTTGGATCCCAAGGAAGTGGCTGTTAAGGCTGAAGAGATCAGAAAGGCCCAGGCAGAAGAATTTGCACGTGAGAACGGAGAATCACCCGCGGAGGAAACAAAGACCGAAAACGCTGACGCTGTAAAGCTTGAGATGAAGCCCGAGATTACCTTCGACGACTTCGGAAAGATGCAGTTCGCAGTGGGCAAGATCCTTAAGTGTGAAGCTGTTCCCAAGTCCAAGAAGCTCCTCTGCTCCCAGGTTCAGATCGGAGACACCGTGAAGCAGATCGTTTCAGGCATACATCAGTTCTACACCCCCGAAGAGATGGTGGGCAAGGAAGTAATGGTGCTTGTAAACCTTAAACCCGCAACTCTCGCCGGCGTCCTTTCCGAAGGTATGCTCCTTTGTGCGGAAGCTCCCGACGGATCTCTCGCTCTCATGAAACCCGAAAAATCAATGCCCAGCGGATCGGAGATCTGCTGATCGGAACACAAAAATACGCCGCCAACCATTTCGGTTGGCGGCTTTTGTATTCTTTGGTCACCTCACGGGCATTAAAGGATCACCCTTTAACCACCTTAACCTCCTTGTCAAATTCGATCTTATCTATAACGCTTCTGTCATGTAATATCATGATGACTCCGCCTCTGATTTCGTTTATGAAATCTGCCAGCCTTTGTTTCGCTGTTTCATCCAGGTAATTGCTAGGTTCGTCAAAGATCCACAGTTTAGGTGACCTGACATATGCTCTGGCAAGGGAAACCCTCTGCTTTTCACCACCTGAAAGCGACTCTCTTGTGACGATCCTGTCTCCAAAATCCGACAATTCAAACTTATCCATCGCTTCTTTCAAAACAGCTTCGTCTATACCGCTCTCGCCCAGCAGAATGTTATTACGCACTGTATCTTTGAATATATATGGATCCTGCGAAACTAAGCAAATATGCCGTCTCCACTCATCAAGATCGATCTCTTCAAATTTTTTTCCGTTAACCGTTATATTTCCGCTATAGGCGGGAAGCAGCCCTAAAAGGATGTTTAAAAATGTTGTTTTACCGGCCCCATTTTCTCCGGTGATCAGAATCTTCTCATTATTCCTATAGTCGAAACTAATTTTACCGGTTGTATTCTCATCGTCAAAGGTATATGAAACATCCTCAAATACCAATTCACCGATATCATCAACAGCTACCCCTTTACTGCTGTCCGCAAAGGAATAAATATCCTCCATTCTGGCATACAAATTGTCCAACACCGGTTTCTTTTCTATGAGTTCCATTAAGCTTTCATTCAAAAGCTGAATGATAGGTAATGCGCCCGTCATCAGTACAACATGTCCCGGATTCATCTTTCCCACTGTCACCATTACCGCTCCGGTAGCAATAATCAACAGATCGGTTACTAAAGAAACAGTCTGCTGAATAGAAATTTCAGCTTCCTTTTTGCAAGAGTTACTTCCTGTGGCCTACTTTTTGCAAGAGTAACTCCAAAAATCGCACCTTGAAAACAGAATTAAGTTTTGCAAAAACAGCCCAAATCGGAAGTTTCTATTGCAAGGGTAGCATTTAGTTTTACAAATGCCTTGAAATCAAGCATTATAAAGTGGTACTCTGTTCTTGAGATCAATCTTTTTGGCACGCAAATAAGAAGTCGTCGCTTCGTTTGCGTGTTTGCAAGGGAAACTTCCACTTCGGGTCATGATGTATTTATCAGGAGACGGCTTAGTGTTAGTTTTACTTCAACAGTTCAGGTTTGAGAATGATCTCATTGGCAGGAATAGCCTGCATCGTCAGTGCTGAGGCTACTTCCTCACCGTAAAAGAAGCTGAACAGTTGATGGGCTGATCGATTATTCAGCTTCTTTCTTGTGTATGAGTTGATGTGGTTCATCATCAGTTGAACCTTGTCCTGGGTAAGAGTTGCAAACGATGTTCCTTTCGGCAGGATACGTCTGATAAGCTCATGTGTTACCTCGATACTGCCTTTCTGATCGGAACGCTGCGGATCGCAGTAGAACACATAGGTTCTACGGTTACCCTCATCATCAAATTCGATTGATGTCGGGTCGGTAAATTCGCTTCCACGGTCCGTCAGAATAACCTGAAACATCCTACAGAATTGTTCTCTACCAAGTCTGCTGTAAAGATCATTGATGATCTCAGTCACAGATCTCGCGGTATTAGCTTCCCTCAGAAATGCCAGCATGCAACTACTGTTTCTGAAAAAGAGCGTAAGCAGCACTTTTGTCGAATCCCGCTTTCCTTCTACCGAATCCATCTCAACTACCGCATAATCAGGATGCTCTTCCATAAAGGCAAGGAAATCTTCATAAGTCCTGCCGATATGACATTTCTTGTCAACACGGACAGATTTCTTAGCCTTTCTCTTCTTGTAACGGACTTTTCTTGGTAGATCCAGGTTTCCAACAGAGAGAACGCCGGCATCGATGTAGTTGTAGACAGTACGTTCATCGACCATGATCAGATCGGCATTGTTGACACATATCTGATGTATTGACTGTCCCTGCTTGACAAGGGGAGTAACGATATCGTCAAGCCTTGTGAGTTCCTCCGGCGTAAGGTCTATTCCCTTCCTTGATTCGCTCCGCGTATTCTCATAGGCCTGCTGGGCTTCTTTAGCATCATAGACCTGTTTACGAAGGGTACATGACCTGATGCTGTGGCAAGCATTGCAAACGTATGGCGCCTTCGTTAGTGCCCTGCATTTTTCTTCGACAAAATCAGGACACACGCTATTGCACTTGGAGCACCCGGCACAGTATGGTTCATAATGCCAAGCCATTCCAACGGGTAAACATCCTTCCTTACACAGTCCGGACTTATTACATTTGTTCCTCTTGGCACAGGTGTTAAAGCCTCTTGACCTGGTTCCTGTCTCCTTTACAGTCAGGTGTGCTTTTACTTCTTTTGAAACTGTAGAAGGATCCTTGCCTATAGTTGCAGCTATATCAACAAAGGGCTGTCCCTCTTTCAGACCCTTTTGAATGACTATGCGGTCATCAAGTGTCAGATGTTTGTTATAAGATGACATATATTCATCCTCCTTATGACAGCCATCTCCTGACACTGTTGAAACACTTCTATTTTGACATAAATAAAGAAGATAGTCTCCTTGTAAGACTATCTTCCACTTAAATCTTTGCAATATTTACTTCTGTTTTTAAGGTAACATCAAATATTGGAACTGGAATTTAAAATTTCAATTGAGTAAAGAAACAGTCTTTTTAAGATTTGTGTATCTTGCCTTGAATGCACCGAATCTTCTTCCGACTTTGATGTAATAATTGCGGAACAGCTCATCCATGTGTTTGATCCATGGCATTCCGATTCCAAGCGTAACAAAAGTTTCTGTTCTTTCCGAAAAGATCATTTCTGCACTGCGTAACTCCGTAGTAAACTCTCTTTTTTCCTTATCAAATTCTCCCAGCTTTTTTTGAAAGAATACCGGAAGAAGAACTCGTATCCACGCCAAAAGGAAAGCCCCCAAGATATAAAGGACATTGATATCTTTTATCCTGAATAACAAAAAAGCTCCAACGATCGGTACTGCTAAGGTATTTGTAAAGACATCACTGTATGCGCAATAAAAATCTATCGGATCCTGTTCAACACGATATTCTGCATCACCCGCATCCATTTTCATAAGTTCGGAATATGGTTTCTTCAAAAAGGCTTTTAATACTCGTTCACAATAGGGTAACGACTGCTTAAACATCAGAAGTTCCGCAAAGGTTTCTAACAACGGAACAAAAAAGACCAAAGCCAAAAGAGCGCCCACCATGCCTACATACATACCGACATTTGCATTATGCCCATAAAGCAAGACCTCATCTGCCATGCTTCCCAAATAGTCAACTATCTCAACCATAACCAGACCTTCTGCTACCTTTCTTGCCGCATATAGCATAAAGGCCCCCATCATCGTTTTTCTTACATCCCTGCCAATCACTTTCCTATTCATGGATCAACGCCCTCTTTTCGATATATAAAGTCTCATTCGCAAAAGTGTCCAACGACTGTCCATGTGAAACAACAGTCCATGCATTTTTATATTCATCAAAAGCCTTTGCAACCTCTTCTATACTCTGTTTATCCAAGGAATTTTCCGGTTCGTCCACAAATGCGATCTTGCTCTCCATGCCAAAAACATATGCCAGAAATGCCTTCTTCCTTTCTCCGCCTGACATTTCACTTATTTTTTTATCATACAGATCTTCGTCCTTCATTCCGAAACGCCGTGCATATTCAAACATTCCGGCTCTCTTCTCCGCATCAGCCATCTCAGTCAGTTCATTAAAGGAAATAGACAGTTGCAGATCTTCCTGGGGTAAATACACAATTTCTTCTGTAAAACAAAGGTTTACGTCTGTGCTATAATAATCTTTTGCTCCCGAAAACCTTACCTTTCCGCCTGTGGGTTTCTTCAAACCGACGGCAAGTTGCAAAACCGTGCTTTTTCCCGCTCCGTTTTCACCTTTGATCAATATCTTCTTTCCGTTGCCAAAAGAAGCATTGGCAGATTCAATCAGTATGCCTTCATCCAACTCCAGAGATATATTGTCCATATTAATCTCTTTTACATCTGTTGTAATCGGTACACGATCCCCCTTCTCATATATTCTGCTGTTAGCCGCCCTGTATTCTGCTTTATCCGATATCAGTGAAAAAACGGACGATACCGCAGCAAAAAAGTCCGAAGACAATACGATCACGGCAATCATTCCATCTATGTCGATCATTCTGTTCAGCAGCATAATTCCGCAAACAATATACAAGCCATACTTCAAGATGCTTCCAATCAGCTGATTAAGCACTCCTTCAGCTTCAGCACACAAGATTGATCTGTTTCCGATGCTTAAATAATCAGTATTCAATTTGTGCATCCTGCTTTCAAACCATCCTGTTGCCCCATACGCCTTAAGAGTCCTGAATCCTTCTATACCGGCTAAATACTCATTTGTTATCTCGGATTCAATATCCCTGCATTCTGTGTACGATCTCTCTAGCCATTTCTTTACAATGACAGGAGGTATGATCTTTATCATTGCCATGGCAAGTACAACTAAAAGGACATTCCATCCGTAAGTCAGCAGTATAAATGTGTATCCCACCGCTATACATGCATATGCTATAGCAGAAGGTATGCATTCCAGTTCGTATTTTGTAACCGTATTAATGTCATCATCAAACTGTTCTTTTTTGTCTCCCGCCGTGGCCTTTCCAACCTCCGTCAGTTTTTTTCCTATTTGCAGTTCATATACTTCCAGCTTCCTGCCTTGCACAGAAAGCATACGGCTTTGAATATATTTTTGCGACAAAAGAGTCTCAAGCGATCTAAAAATAATAACCCCGCCGACAACCAACAGTCCGGACAACGCAACTGCTCTAAGGTCTCCGTTTCTTGCACCTTCAACTGTTCGAGTGATGCCGAAAGCAATCAACAGATCTGTTGGAACCGTCATCAAAATCTCGGTTATCTTCAAAAAACAAATTTTGATATTCTTCATAGTACTCCCATGATAATTTTCATAACATATTTTTGTAATCACATTCGGAGATTAAAAACTTTATACCATCACAAAGTTTAAAGCTTATGTCTTCACTTAATCTGCTTTGGCAATAACAATTTACCATTTTTTTAATGTATCTGTTGAATTACTTCAAAAATAAGATTAATCTTTGTATCAACAATTCCATAAGTGACAAGGAGGCTTCCGTTTTCCCCGTAGCCATGTCTCCTGCCATTTCCCCGGCCATAAGCCCTTTTCCGACTTTTGCCCATGATATACCTTTTTGATCCCTCAATTCATTCAATAGCATCAGGATCGGATTCTCAATATCTTTTTTATGCATTTTCCCCTACCTCATAAGATTGTTCAAGTTTTGTTCTGCCTAAGATTAAACCGCTACCGACCGCAGGGGAGCTGTATCCCCCGGGACCGCGTACTATTATAATCTAAGGAGCAATGAGCATCAAGCCTTCTTTTCACTCGTAAGACACAAAAAACACTCTCCCGCGGTCGTACGGAAGAATGTTTAAAATGTGTCAAAGTATCAAATTTTACTTAAAAGGATTCTCTGTTTTGTAGAGCATTCCTTCGGGCTGGTTGAAGCCGATCTCGTAGAATGATCAATACACTGTAAAGCCCATATTTTCCAATTCTTCTTTGATCTGTTTTACCATTTTTGAATCTCTTATAACAATATTTATCCTTGACGGTGCCAGTTGCGTCATGCTCTCCATATCGTTTAGCGTGAGATAACAGTTTTTCTCATTCTCTTCCCCACTGTCGTCCGCTATACCCACGATCTTATATTTCAAAACATAATGACCGCTAGAACCGCAAGCCACTTCCATTCCCAAAAGACTTTTTGCATACTCCCTGAGCTCATCTTCACTTTTTCCCACTACATCGAAGCAAACAGGATCGTTCCTCATGGTTCCCAGCTCCAGGACTATCTCGCCCTCTCTTTCCGCATTACGTCCCCAGATCAGCTTTGATCCTTCCAACTCATTCGCTTTCATACAGTTAAGCCTGCTAAACCCAATATTATAGGAACTTCCGCTAAACAGTTCCGGATGTTCACTAAAAAAACGATCCGTAAACAAATACGTCTGATCGCGGAATTCGGAGTTTTTCAGAATATCGGAAAGCAATGATATCATATCAATTGGGATATACGAGATTTCATGCCCCGAAGCATCCTTACTCCGATTGATCCCCACCACCGTAACATCCTCATATACATCTCTGTATTTTAGCCTTACTGTCCTTCCCAAAATATCTTTGTCCTTTGTATCGGGAAACAACTGCTTCGCGCTATCATATGCCAAAACGATCTCTCTTGCGTTACAGGGATAAGCTCCGTAAATATTCATTCTGTCCAGTTGCTTTCTGCAATAATCGCTGTTATCGATGAACTCGATATGATCATGCATCGCTCTATTTGCTCCGGACTCGATCCCTAAACCCATGATATATTCATAACTTACGTGCTCAAAGCGCGGATCGTTGAACAAATACCTGTAATCTTCCGTCATGGAGCGCTTGAACACACTTGCGTTTTCATATACTCCCGCATTTATGTCAAATCCTTTTTGTATTTGGATCTTCCTGGATTGATCCAAGACAGCTGCTCTTATGATTATTATCCAATAAACTAAAAATCCTAAAAATGCACAGATCAAGACGATCAACGGTATGCGTATCCACAGTTTACTCTTTTTCCCATGTTTGCTGCTGATTTCATCACGGATCTCCTCACCCATACTATATCCCCCTACTCATCCTTACGATGTTTTTGTTCTTAAAAGAATACCCCTCCCGCAATGCATACGGGAAGGGCATCTGTATCTCAATATCTTATTTAAAAGGATTCTCTGTCTTGTAGAGCATTCCTTCGGGCTGGTTGAAGCCGATCTCATCAACATCGACACCGATCATCTTGAAGACTTCAAAGAGAGCCTTTCCGTAATGACCGAATGCAACAGCTCCGTGATGAGGGAAGCCCTTCTGGATGAGAACGTGACGATAGAAACGTCCCATTTCCTTGATCGCAAAAACGCCGATACCACCGAAGGACATAGGATCTACGGGAAGAACCTCACCCTCTGCAACATATGCACGAAGGATGTTGTCAGATGTGGACTGCAGGCGATAGAAGGTGATCTTGCCGGGAGCGATGGCACCTTCAAGAGTTCCGTTTGTAACCTCGATAGGAAGGTTACGAGCCATGATCTTCTGGTACTTCATCTCATAGTTTGCAAGCTTCTTGGTGCATGT
>JAEEGK010013058.1_pt1 | contig 18780 bp, 10 predicted proteins | sample 8958771 | NCBI WGS metagenome assembly JAEEGK01 (sample SAMN16246547, study PRJNA631951) | gut metagenome | biome: gut microbiome; feature: rumen; material: SC-attached | host: Bos | place: Iran: Karaj | collected 2018-10
CCCAATCCCCAATCCCCAATCCCCAATCCCCAATTTTTGAATTAACTTTATTATTTTTTATATTTTTAAATAACTTTTCAGATTTTATATTTTTTTAAAATAATTATTTAAATAATTAAATTTGCATTAATTTATAAAAATTATTTATTTTTAAAAAACAAAAAATTTTTTATCTAAAATAACTTTACATATAAATAAAATAAATTTTATATTAGAAGATATTGACTAATTTATCAAATATAATATTTATTTTAATTATATACTTTTAATTTTCTTGTTTTTAATTTACTTCAAATTTTCTTTATGAGAAATAAAAATAATTAATTAACATTAAAAAAATTTTTTTATGTATATTAACTTTATTTAAACTTATCATTATAAAGTAAATTTTAAATAATTACTTCTTTTAAATGCTTTAAAAAAGAAAATATTATAATTTTTTTAATAATAATATTTAAATATTTAAATTCTAATTTTTTGTGGATAATTTATCACATTAACACATTATGAAAAAAAATTAATTTATATTTATTTTTTTGTTTATTTAATGATTTTTATTTAAAAAAGAACTACATATTAACTAATAAGAAAAAAAAAGAAAAGAAAATAGTAATAAACTTATTTCTTTTTATGTTCTTCCCAAAATTTTTAAAAAATATCATATTTCACATTATGAATATAAATTACCTCTAAGATAAAAAAAATAAAAATTATAAAATATTAACAATAAGAATAACTCGATAATAAACTTTTATAAATCACTAAATATAATCTTCACAAAAGATAAAAAATTCTTCATAATTTAATAATTTTTAGATATAAAAATCTTTTTTATAATATTTAATTTAAGTTCAAGAAATGTTTAGATTAAATGATTCACAAAATTTAAATTTAAATGATATAGATTTAGATATTAATTCCATCAAAGATAATGATGATTACGAATTTAAAAATATGCTTGATTCAACTTTAGATGAAAAAATAAGTAATATTATTGATATGCATTCAAAAAAATTAAAAATTGTAGATTCTAATTTTAATAATGAACAAGAAAAAATTTTTAATATTTATAAAGTTAAAAGAGAAAGACAAATACATTTGATTCCAAAAAATGATAAAGATAAAAAACATACTATTAAAAGTACTGATAATATGATACGTAAAATAAAAATTTATTTCATTAAATTTCTTGTTGATTTAACTAATGATTTTATTATGAAAGAAAAAAGAAAGAGAAATTTTTTTTTAAAACATATTACTTCAAATATTGCTTCTGATGTTACTATTGAAGTAAATTCTTATTTAAAGCAATTTACTGTTAAAGAAATTTTGTCTCTTCCTTTGAAAAAAAAATATAAAAAATTGAATTTAATCAAAAATTATAATTTAGTAAAAATAGAAAATTTGCTCAATTCTGATTTAAAGTTTGGAATATTTTTTAAAAAAAATATCACAGATATGTTAATTTTATTTTCTGATAAAAAAAAAAGAGAAGAATTAGAATTTTTTGGAATTGATAAAGCTAAAACTTTATATGAAATATTAGATATAAAATCTAAAATAGATGATGATTATAAAGAAAAAATGATTAATTGTGCTATGCATTTATTTGATTATTTTGATATAAAGAAAAAAAGAAGATCACAATGGACTAAGAAAAAATCAATTTTACCAATAATAAAAGAAATTATATCGAAAAGAAAAAAATTAATAAATGAAGATTTATATGAGTTTGAGTTATAAAAAATTAATTGAATAAATATTTATTTTTTAATATAAATAAACAAAATAAACTTTTTAAATATATTTTTGAAATGTATAAGAAAGATTTATTAATATAAAATAAAATAGAGGTAACTAAATTATAAAATAGATAATTGTTTAAAATATATATATATTTTAAATAAAAATAATTATTTTATATTCATTATAAATGAATATGAAAAATTGAAAAAAGTGAATTTTAAATTTGAAAAAGGTTATGAACTAAATTTTTAATTAATACTTATTTTTGAATGAATGAAGTAATTTAAATAGTAATAATTTAAATATGCTAGAAAACTTAGAGCAAGATAATAATAATGGTTTTATAATAAATTAGTTTAATTTTTAGAATCATATTTTCAAAAAAAAATTTGGTTTATTTAAATTAAAAAACTTTAAGAAATATATAAATTACTTTATTTAATTTAAATTTGAACATAAAATGATTTAAAAATAGGAAATAATAATATGAAAATATTATTATATAATATAAAATTAATGAAAAAATAAGTAATAATTTGTTAAAATTTTATTAAAATTAATTTATAATTAATTAAAAGTATTATAATTTAATTTTAATTATATCAAATATTTTTTTTTTTGAAGTTAATAATATTAATTTAATTTTGTTTTAATGAATAATATTAATTAATTTTTTTTAATTGATTTTCAATTAAAAAAAATAGTTTAAAGATAAAAAATTATAATAAAACTTAATTAATTTATTATTTTTATTTAATTAACTGATTTAAAAAAATAATAATATCTTATATACATATAGTAATTAACTTAATTAATTAAGCTAATTTTACTTTTTCTTTTTTACAAAAAATATTTAAAATTCAATCATAAGCAAATAATGGATATAATAAAAATTATACTTCAGTTAAAAAAGGTAAATTAAATTTTCCAGAATTATAAAAATCTAATTTTTTATGATTTACTGGAGAAAAATTAGTTCTACAAATATTATTAGAATAATAATTAATTAAATTAGTTTTAACATTTCTACTTTGATTATTTTGATTATTAAATAATCTTTTTATATTTGGAATACCAGAAAAAAATTCATTTTCTTCAAAAATTCTTTTACTTTTACTAAAATAAATAGTATTATATTCAGTTGATAAATTTTCTTGAAAAAGTGAAATTGGTTTTTTTAAACTTTTTTCAGAAGAAACATTTTTTGATTTTATATTAATAAGATTAGGAGAATGAGATAATTTTAATATATCATTATTTTTATTATTTTTAATATTTTTATTTTGACTATTATCTTTTAATGATAAATTAATACTTAATTTAGGAATTTTTTGATTTGAAATTAAATTACTTTTAGAAATTTTATATTTAAAATATTTTGATTTTCCTTGTTTAATATGATTAATTAAATTATTATCCCAGAAATTTGTATCATTTTTTAATTTAATAATTTGATTTTTATCAAGTTTAATTTTTTTAACTTTAAAATCATTAGAATAATTTCTATTTTTTTCTTCAGACAACAAAACTTGATTAGCAATTCTTTGAATATTATCATTTATATCATCACTAAAAAAATTTCTTTTTAACTTAATATCATTTTTAACTTTTTGACCTCTTGAATAAATTTTTTCATAAATTTTTTTTTGTTCTTCAAACAAAGGATAAATAGTTTCTTTAAAATCTTTATATTTCTCACACATATTTTTAATATTAACTTTAAGTAAAGTAGTAAATTCTTTAGTAATTAAAAGTGCATTATTATAATTACACAAATTTTTAGAACAACTTTCATATCCTGCAATTCCACCAACAGTTAATCTAGAAATAATTTTAAAATTAGATCTTCTCATATAATAATCTTCTTTATTTAAAGGATTATCTAATGAAATTAAAGCACATTCTCCTTGATAAATAACATATAAATTTTCTGCTTTATCAAAAGGTGTATAAACAATACTTTCATTCTCAAAAAATAATGGTACTATTTTTGTTAATATATGTCCAATTTTCATATCTGTTTTTAATATTGGAAATATTTTAGTTAAAAAATTTATTTTATTTGAATCACTTTGTGCAAATTTTGATGATAATATTCTTTGAAAATATTCTTTTTCTAAATAAAATAAATCACAATCTTCTATACAATAAATTGATGTTGTTCTTGGTATTGAATATACTAATCCCCATTCACCAAAACACATTCCATTTGTTATTACAAATTTTTCTTCTTCAAAATCTTTTATAAAATTAAATAATATTTCATCTTTTATTTCTTCTTTTGGTGTTTGGGATTCTATATATGATTTTATAGTTTTTTTTTTTTTCGTTTTTGTTTTTTTTATTTTTGGTGTTTTAATTATATATTTTAATTTAGTACTTATTTTACTTTTTCTTTCTTTTATTAATTTTTTGTCTATTTCATTATCTAATTCTTCTTCTGTTTTAATTGAAAGTAAATTTATTTCATTTATTGAATCTTTTAATTTTTGAGATTTTTGTTTTTTTAATTCAGGAGAATTTAATATTGATGAAGAATATTTTTTATTTAATTTAAAAGTTGTAAATTTTCTATTTCTTTTTCTTTTTATTTTTTTATTTTTTTTTATTTCATTATTATTATTTTCATAATTAATATTATTATTTTCATTATTAAAAGTATCTTGTTTATAATTTTCATTTAAATTATCATCAAAAATATTTTCATAATCAGAATTATTATTATTTGAATCATCCTTATTTTTATTTTTACTAAAATTACTTTCATCACTTAATTTTTTTTGTAATTTAATAACTTTACTTTCATTAACATTAACATCACTACTATTACTATTAATTTCACTATCATCACTTTCAGAATTTTCTTCTTCACAATCACTAATAAAATAATCAACTGGTATATTATTAATAGGTTGAATGTCTTCTTCAAGAATATTTTCATAATTTAATTTTTTAAAATGATTACATGTTTTAATAAATCTAATAACAACTTTTCCTTTAATTACTCCATATAATGCATCTGACTTATCACCTTGTCTAAAAATATATTCTCCTCTTTTAAAAGAAATATGTCTTATGAAATATGATATTTTTTTTATATCTGTATGTTTTAATCCTTGAAAATTCATATATCTTACTAAACCTTTAAATTTTAATAAACAAAAATATATTAATTCTACTTTTCTTAATTCTAATTGTTCTTTTGCTTCTTCTTTTTCTTTTTCTTCTTCATTTTCTTTTATTTGAATTTTTTTTTTTCGATTTTTTTGTTTTTTGTTTTTTATTGTATTTAAATCTAATATTTCTTTTGAAGATTCTTGTATTAAAATTTCATCATAACCTAAATTTTTTTTCAATATATCACCTAAAATATCTTTTTCATTTAATTCTCTTATTAGAATTATTAAATATTTTGAAAGGAGTTTCAATGCTTTATTTTTATGAAGAGTTTTTTTCCATTTTTTGTCCATTTTTTATTTTTTTTGAAATATTTAAAAAAAATTATTTAATAATTTTAATTAATATGAATTTAATATAATAATATCAAATAATTATTTATCACCATTACATAACTAAATTTTTTATAAGAAAGAAAAAAAATTACATTAAAATATAAATAAAAAAATAAATACGAAAAAATAAAAACCAAAAAAACCAAGATAAAAAATCTAAAAAAAACTAAAAATAAAAAAAAAATAAAAAACCAAAAACATCTAAAAAACCAAAAAACCAAAAAATCAAAAACAAAAAAAAGTCATATTTATAAAAAAAATAAAAAAAAAGGATTCATTTTTGTTTAAAAATATCTCTAATAGCATTCATTGATAAAGGTTTATCATAAAAACCATTAGCAAGACATTCATTAATATTAATTAATTCAGAACTTTGTAAAAAAATTTTAATATCATTCATTTCTTGTATATTTTTTAAAACTTTACAAGTATAAAATCCATTTAAAAAAGGCATATTATGATCCATAATAATAATATTAATTGGATTATTACTTAATAAATTTAAATAAACAATATGTAAACATTCTATTCCATTTGGTACATATATTATATCTGGAATATTTTTTTCATCTTTTTCAAAATATTTTAATATTAATTTTCTTATTGATAATGCTGAATATGAATCATCATCACATATTAAACATCTTAAATTTGATTTACTTTTAAATAAATCTTTTTTATAACTTCCTAAATCAAGTTGAGAAAATGTTCTATTAAATTCACCATTTAAATTAAAGTTTATTATTGTTTTTGCTAAAGATAAATTTTTCTTTTTTGAATTTCTTGATTTTATTATTGGAGAATCATTATTATTATCTATTTCTATTGAATGAGATTTTATATTAGTATTTAATAAATTATTTGGAAAAAAATTTATTGTTTGTACTTTTCTAAATTCAAAATTAAAATTTTGTGATGATAACTCATCAAAATTTGATTTACATTCACTTTTAATTTCATTAATATTATTATTATATTCTTCTTTATTATTAATTAAAATTTTCATTTCTTCATTTTTAAAATCTCTATTATTATCTTTTTTCCCTTGATTAATAGAAAAAATAATAGATTTTAAATTATCATTTATTATTAAAGAAGGTTTAATTATCTCATCTTCATCATCAATTAAATCAAAATAAAAAATGCTTCCTTTTCCTTTTTCAGAAAAAAAATTAAGTTTAGATTGATTTATTTCTAATATTTCTTTACATATATATAAACCTAAACCAGATCCATTTTTATTTAAATATTGATTTTTATCAATCATTTGAAAAGGATTAAAAATATTTTTATTTGTTTTCATATCAAAACCAATTCCAGTATCACTTATTTTAATTCTTATTTTTTCTTTTATTTTTTCTACTGATAAAATAATTGAACCTTTAATAGTAAATTTAAAAGAATTTGATAATAAATTAATTACAACTTGTTTAAGACGCATTTCTGATATTGATTTTATACTTGTTTTTTTAGATATATTAAAATTAAATTTAATATCAAAACTTTTTCTTTCAAATTTTATTCTTGATTCAAAAATGTGAATACAAAAATATAAACATTTATATAAATTATAATATTCAATAATATTTGTTTTCATTGTTATAAAATTACCATCATTTTTACTCATTTGAGTTATTTCATAAATTAAATTCATTCCAAAATTACATAAAGCTTTTAAGAAATTATTTGTATTTGATAAAGAAATATTATTTTCATTTATCTCATTTTTTAAAGTTTTAGAACTTGAAAAAAAATTATTTCCATTATTTTCAATGATAGAAGAAATTGTTAAAAATACATTTTTTAATTCATGTGCACTTTTTGCTAAATATAATGATTTCATTTTTAATTCATTTTCTAATTCCATATAGTTTTCACTTTTTATGTTGTTTTGCCCAAATGATTTTTTTATTGGTGAACCATATAATGACATTAAAAAATAATATTAAATTTTTCAAATTTTACTTGTTTTTATATATTTTCTATTTTTTCTTAATTAAATACTTATATATTTTAAATTGTTAATAAAAATATTTACTCAATTAAATAAAAGTTAGAATTTTTTATTATTTGGAAACTATTATTTCAGTCTTAAAAAGAATATTATATTTATTTTTTAAATAAAAAAATTCATTTTCCTTCTATTATAAATAATAAAAATTAATATATAAAATATATATTATTAATTATAATATTTTTTATTTTTGATAAATAAATATCAACAATTATTTATTAAATGAGATTTTCTGTTTTTTCATTTATTTCATTTTGTGATATTGCTATATTTGAATCATTTCTATATAATATTTTATTATCATCTATATAATTTCTAAATGATATTGTATCTTTTTTTCTAATACATTTTCCATATATTATTAATGAAATTGTATAAACTATTAAAATACCATTAAAAAGTATCCATAAAATATCATGTGTTTCCATTATAAATTTTTTAAATAAAATAAATATTTTTAAATTAAATATTGATTTATTTATTTTTAATTACAATTTTAAATATTACAAAAGCAAAGTAAATATAATTTTAAAAATATAATTTATTTTTCCTCAAAAAAAAAATAATAAAATAAAAATAAATAAATAAATAAATATACTAAATATTTTCTTACTCATAATTATCAAAAGTTTTAATATTTACAATATTATTATTCTCAAAATCTTTTTCATTATTATAATTAAATTTTGAATGACTAAATTTACTTTTAACATTTTCATTCTCATAATTTATATTATCATCTTTACTTTCTTCATTTTCACTTTTATTTATCTTTAAAACTATATTTGGCATTGAATTTCTTCCTCTTAATTGTCTATTTACTTTATCAATTTTTTCTTTAAAATGTTTTAAAGAATTTTCATCTGTAATAGCAAAACTTTTTATTCTTTTATTTCTAGAAGTTATTAAATTTAAATCTAATTCATTATTTATTTTTTCTAAATTTTTAATTTCTGAAATTAATTTCATTTTTAATTTTTTTTTTACTTTTCTTTCAGTTGGTGTAATTTCTACAAAAGCTCTTGTTGTATTACTTAAATTTCTTCCTTTTTCTAAAATTGAACTATCTGAAAAATTTCTATTTGATATTGATTTATTATTAAAATATTTATTTATAATATCTGAATTTTTTTTTTTGTTTTTTTTATCAGATTTAAATATATTTTTTATTTTTAAACTTGAAATTCTATTTTTGAAATTTTTTATTATTTTTCCTCCTTTTACTTTTATTAATTTTAATCCATTATGATTAAAATAATCTTTTTCACTTAATAAATCATCCATATTTTCTTTATTATTTTCAATATAATAATAAATTGATTCATCATTTTTTGAATTTGGATCATTTAATATTGAAAGTAATTCATTTTTATTTTTTAATTTTATTACTTTTCTTCCATTAAATGTTAATTCATTATTTATAGGTTTTTTATTATTAGAATTTGATTGTAATTTTATATTTTTTGAAAAATTATTCATTATTTTATTTTTTTTATTTGAATTTGTATTAGTTGAATTTAATTTATATAAATTTGATCTTTTATTACGTAATTTTAAATTGTTATTTGAATTGATTAATTTATTATTATTTTTTAAATCTTCTTTTAGCTTTTTCCTTAATAATTCTTCTTCTAATTTTTTTTTTAATTCTTCTTCTAATTTTTTTTTTAATTCTTCTTCTTCTAATTTTTTTTTTAATTCTTCTTCTTCTAATTTTTTTCTTATTTCTTCTTTTTCTAATTTTTTTTTTTTTTTTTTTTTTTTTTTTTTTTTTTTTTTTTTTTTTTTTTTTTTTTTTTTTCTTATTTTTTTCTTAATTCTTCTTCTTCTAATTTTTTTCTTAATTCTTCTTCTTCTAATTTTTTTCTTAATTCTTCTTCTTTTAATTTATTTTGATATAATTCTGTTTTTATTAATTTTTTTCTTAATTTATCATATTTTTCTTTTTTTAATCTTTTAATTTCATCTTCTTCAATTTTTTTAGACATATTTTTAATATTTTTTAAATACTCTTTTCTTTTTTTTCTTTTTTCAATTTCATCTTCTGAAAAATCATCATCTATAAATTTATTACGACTTAAATTTCTACTTGTTAAAAATCCAATATTTTTATCTGATAAAGGAGAATTTTCAAAGAATTTTTCAATTGAAAAATTTCTATTTCTTTTTTTTAAATTTTCTATTAATTTATTACTTTCTGTTCTATAATTTCTTTTTATTCCATCCCAATTATTATCATTATTATTTTTCATATTTATAAATTCATATTTTTCTTCTTCATTTAAATCTTTTATTTTTTCAAAAGAAATTTTTTTATCTTTATAATCTCTATTTATTAAAGTAAATATTTTATCTTTATTCATTTCTAAATTAAGTCTTTCTTTTTCATCACATTCAATTTCAAAAAATATTCCATTTATACAATAAGAAGAAGTAGAATAAATTAATTTTATTTTTTTTTTTAAATTTATTTTATATAATCTTTCATAATATTCATAATTAATATTCAAAATATTATTTTCATTAGAAGGAGAATATCTTAATAATAATTGTTCTCCTTTTAAATGATTTAATAAAATAAATATTTCATTATATCTCACACATAAATTATCAATTTTATAAATTCCATTTTTATTATAATATTTAAGTTTATGAATACCAAATTCATTAATTATAAAAATTTTATAATAATTACATTTTAAAAGAATAAATTGATTTCCACAATAAATATCTTTAATTTCATTTTCAATATTAAATTTGAAAACTTTTTTACTTTTGCAATTATAAAAATTCAAAATATTATTTTCATTTATTTTACAATAACAAACAATATCATTTCCACAATTAATTAAATTAACATTTTTATCAATAATTAAAGGTTCATTTCCAAAATAATATCCCCATATAAGTAAATTATTATTATAATCTCTTCCACAACAATTTCTTAGTCCAGAATAAATATCAAAAATTTTTAAAGAAATTAATTGATTATTAATTAAAGGTTTTTCAATTTTAAAAATATTATTATTTGAATTACCAAATAAACCTATTTTATTTATATCATTTCCCCAAGAATAAATTTGAGAATGATTTGTTATACAATGAATTACATTTTGACATATTATTATTTTTATTATTTTATTTTTAAAAGGAGAAAAATAAAATGTTGTAATTGGTTTTAATTTTAAATATCTTATTTCTGTATTATCATCATAAAAATTATTATATTTTGGAGACCATGTTAAAATTAAAGAATTACCACTATGAGTATTAAATAAAGCAAATGCAATATTTTTTGAATAAGAAATTAAATTGCAATGATCATATTGAGTAATATAACTTGTATTTATAAAATTTATTATTGGATTTGATAATGGAGTTATGTAAAATATAAACTATTATGTTATATGGGATTTTTTTTTACATTTTTTTTCATTTTTTTTATTTTTGAAAAATTTATAATTTATTTTTTTTCTATTAATATTTTTAAATTTTCAGAAAATTTTTTTAATAAGAAATTTAGTTATAAGCACAAACCGATTCAAGTTTTTTCATAATTATAAAATATATGATTTAATATTATTAATAAAATCATTTTTTTATTTTTCAAATTTTATAATTTTAATTTTAAAAAAATTAAAAATTAATTTCATTTTATGAAAAATATAGTAAAAAATAATTATTAAATATATCTTTAATTATATTTTATATAACTCAATGACAGAAAAATGATTCAAATTATAAATCATAAAATAAATAAATAATATTTATAAGCATAAATAAATTTTATATATAAAAACTCTCTTCAACAAATATAAAATTTTATAAAATTATAAAAATATTTTATAAAATTTATACTAAACAATGAATTTCAATTTTCCCAAAAGATACTTTTTTATTACTTTTCTTTCTATCAAAATTTCTTTCTTTTAAAATTGAATTTACTTTTTGTAATTTATTAATTTCTATTTGACTTTTAATACTTTTAAAAGTTAAATTTAAAGCACTACCAAGTATTTTTTCTTTATTAAATTTTAATTTTAAATCTTCAACAGAACATTTACTTGATTTAGAAGTTGTTTCAGAAGAATTATGTGAAAAATAATAATATTCTATTTCTTTATCATATTGATCTTCAAGTAATAATTCTAAATCTTGAATATCTTTAAAGTTTATTATATTATATTTAAAATGTTTTGTTTTTACTATTTCATAATTATTTGAAACTTTTCTTTTTCCATCTACTATAAAATAAAATTTATATATTAATTTTTTTATATATGATCTTTGAATATCTATTAAATATTGTTTTCTAATTGGACAATATTTTAATTTTAAAGTTTTTTCATGATTATTTCCATAAATAATACATATTTTTATATCTTTTGAATTTTCAAAATTTGGAATTATTGAATAAAATCCTTTTAATTTTTTTATTAATTGTTGTACTTCATTTTTGTAAATTTTACATTTGAAAAATGATGCTATTTTTTTTTGAGATTCATTTCGTACTTTTAATATATTTTTGATAATTTGAATTTTTTTTAATGTGAAATTTAATCTGTGTCCTATTAATTTTTATTTGTTTATTATTTATATCTTACTAATCCAATATTTTTGAATTTTTTTTGCTGATTCATTTCTTTCTTTTAATATGTTTTTTATTAAAACAAAACTTAATTCATCCATTTTATTTTAGTAAATTATATCATTGATGTAATTTTATAATAATTTTTTTTTTATTATAATTTTAAAGAAAATAAAAAAGAAGTTAAAATAAATAAAGAATTTATTATTAAAATATTTTAAATTAAAAAAAGATTATTATTATAAATAAAGTGTAAAAAAATATATTTAATTCACAAATAAAAAAATTATCTGTTTTTATATTCTTTAATTTCAAATATCAAATTAAAGCATATGATAATTTTAATAATAACATTACAAAAAGCAAGAATTAAAGATATTTTTTTCATTAAAATCTCATCTTTGTTATATCCAAGAATAGTATTTTTAAAATTTAAAATAATCCAAATTAAATCATAAATTAATAAAAAGATAACTCCTTTATAAATATTTTTTAAATAATAAATAATTTTTTCATAATTATTTTTAATAACATTAATATAAAACATTCCAAATAAAAATAATATTCCTCCTATTTGATTAGGAAAATCAGATCTATAAAAAGAAGTTAAAAATCCTAAAATAATAACAAATCTAAATAACATTTTATTATTTCTTAAACTAATTCTTTTTAGAAAAGATTCTTTTTCTTGTTTTATATTTTCAATTATAATATTATCATTAATTTCATTTTCATTATATCTATTATTTTCACTTATCTGAATTTGATAATGGTATAAATCATTATTATTATATAAATTATAATTACTATTATTATGTAAATTATAACTATCATTATTAATATTTTCATTAATATTATTAAAATTTAAAATTTCTTTCCCTTCATTTACATTTGGCAAATCTAAACTTTTTTTTTTTATTTTATATTCATCTAAATGATAAATTTCATTAATTTCATTTAAATATAATTTTAATTTATTAATTGCATTTTCTAAATTAATTAATTTTTTTTCTAATTTTTTTCTTTTTTCATCATAAAACATAAAATTAGACCAAAAAAAAATTATTTTACAATTAATTTGAGCTAATGATTTTTTTTCATCATTTTTTTCTGGAATAATAATTTCTACTTCATATTCATCTTGATTTTTAATATTATTAATAGGAAAAATTTTATTTCCAAAAATAATCTTTTCATCTTTTTTATTTATTCCTTCCATTATAAATTCTAAATGATCATTTTTACTTTTTGGTTTACTATAAAAATAAAATAAACTATTTAACTTACAATTCAAATTTTGTATTTAATTCATAATTTTTTTCAATTTCAAATTCAATTTGTTTTATTTCATTATTATATACTATTTTAATAAATAAATTTTTAATTCCTTCTATTTTATTTTTTAAATCTATATTCTCAATAATAATTGATATTTTTGCATTATCACAAAACCCTTCTTCATTAATTTTTTCATTTTTATATTTTTGACATTCTTTATTTATTTTATTATATTCTTCTTTAGTTTTATTATATATATCTGTAAAATTATTGATTTGAGAATTTAAATCAGATTCAAATTGAACAAAATATTTTACAAAATATTCTAATGTTACTGTTTTATTATCTTCATTTAAATTTAATTGTTCTAAAAGTTTATTTAATAAAATTGGATTAAATTGATTTTTTGAAGTTGTTCTTTTATTTAAATAATTTTCAATTTGAGATTTAGATAAAGGAGTTTGTAAATTTATATTATTTTTATTAAAACCATTTATCAAACAATCAAATTTTTGTCTTATTTCTTCTGATAATATTGGGTCTTTTGGAGAAGAGATTTCACTCATTTTTTATTTTTAGATATTTTAAATACTTTTTTATTTTTTGAATTTAAAATTTTTTTATTAAATATATAATTTTGATAAATTTTTATAAAGAAAAATTCATATTGGATTAATTTATTATCTTTTAAAGTATTTTTATAATTATATAAATAGTTTTAGTTATTTTTATTTAATTTAGATGGATTATTCATTTTTTATAAATTTTAAAAATCATATTTATATTCCATATGTTTGATAAAAATATTATTATTTTAATTAGTAATGATTAATATTAATATGATTATATTAATTATCGATCATTTGATTATTTGATAAAGAAATTATCTAAGTAATTATTTATAAGTTATAAATCAAGCAAAATAAAATAAAATTTTTTATATTATATTTACAATTAATTAAATTTGAGTTAGAAATAGGTAAAAATCACTATTTTTAATTATTTAAAAATTTCTATTTTAATCAATTATAATTAATTTAAATTGATATTTTTTCTTTTCTATAAAATAAATCTTTAACATTAATAATCTTTTTTTTTATAAATTAACCATTATATAACTTTTTTACTTAAATTTTTAAAATATTTTTTTTTTGTTATAATTAAAATTAATTATTTATATGAAAATATTTTATAAAACTCAGTTTTAAAAAAAAACAAAAATAAATAAATAAAAAATAAATATAATTTAATGATGAGGACTTCTTATTTTTAATTTCATTTTTGAAGTTGGAATCAAACCAACATTTAAATTTTCTTCAGGAGAATTATATGTTTTACTTTTTGGTCTAGTATCAGTACAATTAATATAATCTTTATTAAAACTAGTTAATGTTCTTCCAAAACTTTGCATATTATTATTTGATTTCATTTGAACAAAAGTTTTATTTTTTTTTTTATCTCTATTAAAAAAATTATTATCAGATGTTATTAATTCTTGTGTTCGAAATTTTTTTTTAATATTTAAATTATTTTTAGTTATAATTAATCCAGGATTAAAAAAATTATTTTCATCTGTAATATTCATTTCAACTAAACTATAATTTTTAACATTTTTATTATTTTCTTTTTTAATGATTGGATCATAACTTTTATATTCTTTAATTAATTGTTGATTAGAATCAATATTATTATCAATATTGTTCTCAATATTATTATCAATATAATCCTTATTAATAACAATATTATTTATATTATTGTAAGGATTTTGAATATTATTATAATTATTATTTAAATTTTGATTAAAATTTGAAAAAGTAGAATTGATATCACTACTTTTCTTATAAAAATTATTCTGAGTTAAAATATACCTTCTAGTATTATCTGAATTTTCTCTTGAATGATGTCTAGATGGAAATTCAGTTTTATTTTCCTTTTTATTAATATCAAAATTTAAATCAACATTTTCTAAATCTTGTGAATTTTTACTATCTTTTCTTTTAAAACTTAATTTATTTGTTAATTGTTTTATTTCTTCTTTTTTAACAATATTATTTAAATTTTTTCCAAATCTAATATCTTTAATAAAATCAACAATATCACCAAATCTACTTTTAATTTTATTAAATTCAATTTTCATATCATTATATCTTTTAATTGCTACATCAGCATCTTTTTTAAATAAATTAATATTATCTTTTACTTTATTTTCAACTTCATTTTTCAAATTTAAAATTTTATCAAATTCATTAACAAATTCACTAGTTTTTTTTTCTAAATTCATAGCAGATTTAACATTTTCAATTCTTAAATCCATTATTTTTTCATTAATTAATTTTAATTCATTTTTCATTTTATCTTCTAATATAATATCTCTTTTATCAGAATATTCATTACATCTTTTAAAAGTAGTATTATTAATACTAATAACATCTTTAATATTATTTTCAGATTTTTTTTTTAAATCTTTAATATCATTTTTCATTTGAATTTTTTCTGAATTTAAAGATGAAATTTCATTAATTACATGATTTAAAAATTCACCTACATTTTTATATTGAGATGCTTGTCCAATATATCCTGGAACAGTTAAATTTTCTATAAAAATTTTATCATATTTAAATTTTGCATTACTTAAATCTTTCATTGTTTCATTTAAATGAATTTCATGTGTTATTAATTGAGATTCTGTCTTTTTTTTAAATGTTTCATAATCTTCTATTTTTTCATTTTGTAATTTTATATTTATTATTTTTTCTGAAAAATAATTATTTTTATCAATAATTTTATTTATTTCTTCTTTTAATGTATTCATTGTGTTTGTTATTTCATTTTGTTGTTCTTGAATTTTTGTATTTACTTTATTTGTTATATCTTGGATTTGAGTACATATTTCATTTCTAAATATTGCAAATTCTGTTAATTGTATTTGGTTATTTTCTTCTTTTTTTTCTTCCTCTTTTGAAATTGAGCTATTTTCATTTTCAGAATTTTGTAATTCTTCATTTTTTATTTCTCCATTATTTGATATAATTTCTTCATCCATTTTATTATTATTTTATTTTATTATAATAATATTTTATTATATATTAAATTTTTTGTATTTGAATTTTATTTTATAATTTATAAAAGTTTATATTATTTAAAATTTTAAAAGAAGAATATTTTCTTAATTTATTTTATTTTTTTCAATATTAAAACAAAAAAAAAAAATAATTTTTTATAAATAAAAATATCATTAATGGATTTAGAACAATTAAATTCAATAAAAACAAATTCAACATCAATAAATGAAGTTTCAAATAAAATAACAAAAAAAGTTTCAAATAGTTTAAAGAATAAGAATAAATATTCAAAAGATTCAATAAATTTTGAAACTCAATCAAGTAGTGAACATATATCAAGAAATTATTCTAAATATGATAAATCACCTATTTCAGATAAAATAATTGAAAATGAAAATGATAAATTAAATCAAACTTCTCATTTTTTAAATAATTCAAAAGGAAATAATAATGATAATTTATTAGAAGATGATAATTCAAATATTGATAATTATATTATTTATGATAAATTGACTTTTCAAAATAATTTTTTTAAAGATAATGAAAATAATAATTTTGAATATGATGATAAACCTAAAAATTTAAAAAGTTTATTTTTAATTGAAGGGAATAAAAAATATAATTATGAATATAATGAAAATAAAAATGATAATAATATAAAAAATTCAAATAAATTAATTTTTCCTGATGAACAAAATAAATTAAAATCAAATTTTTCATTTAATAATTTTATAAATAATAAAAATAGTATTAATAATAATAGTAATATAAATAATAGTATAAATAATAATAGTATAAATTATGTAAATACTAATAATATTAATAATAGTAATATTGAAACATTTAAAAATATTAATTCAAATATAGAATTTATTCCTAAAAAAAATATATTAAATTCTTTCACAATACCAATGTTTACAAAAAAACTTTTATTTAAAAATTTTAATGAATATTTATTAAAAAATAAACCAACAGTTTATACGAATAAATTAGATAAAGGAAATATTTTTGGTTTTTCTGCTTTAACTTTTAAAAATAATTGTCCAAAATGTAGAACAAAAATATCAATTAATATAAATATAAATAATGAATATGGAGTATTTCATTTTTTTGATTTACATAATTTTTTAATAAAAAGAGATATTTTAAAAAGTAAATTTGATTATCTTTCAAATAAAAATAATATTATTGACAAAAATTTTTTTTCAAATATTAATAATCATTTATTAATATTAAAATTTCATGATGATAAAATGTTTATATTATCAAATAAAGAAAACATTAAAAATAAATTATTTGGTTATAGAGGAATAATTTCATGTAATTATGGAAATAAAATATTATCTTTAAATAATAATATTCAAAATATTCAAAAATTAAATAATTTAGATTTTATAATATTATTTAATGAAGGAATATTTCATGTTTTATCAAATAAAGAAATAATAATAATAATATATAAAACATTAATAGAAAATATAATAAATAAATCATCGTTTGGAAAATTTTTAGAAGATATAGTTAAATATATTTTCAATGGTGTAATTAATTATGGTGGAAATAGAGATTTGGCATCTTTATTTATTTGTTTTGACAATATGAAAAATTTATTTTCTTTGAAAAATATGGATAAAATATTTGAAATTTTTAATAATATTGAAAAAGGATTTTTTGAAATAGATGATATTGAAAAAATACCTGATTCTTTTTCTCCTCAAAAATCAATTAAAGTTAAAAATTATAATAATCTAACTTTTAAAGAAGGAAAATCTAATATTTCTGATGAAACTTCAAGATTAATTACTTATAATATTAATCATAATAATAAAGCTAAAAAAAACAAAAATTTTTTTAGTTGTTGTGGGTTATTTAATTAGGAAAAAAAAATTATAAATTGTTTCATTTTATTTTTAAAAATAATATAAATGTGTCTATTATAAAATTTATTTATTTTCTCTCAAATTTATTTAATTTACTTTATATTTATTAAGGATTTGAAAAAATATATTATTGATTTTTGATTTATTTTTTATAATTTATTCAGGGTAAAAAAATATTTTATTTCTTTCTTATTTATATATAATACTCTTTGAAATGTTAAAATTTGAAATAAAAATAAATTAAACATATAAATTGTTATAAAAAAAATTTATAATAAATATATTTATTATAATGTTAATATAATTTAATTCTTTTTTTTGTTTCATAAATTCATTATCTTTAGAAAATATATTACATTATACATTTTAATTCATTTCATTTTTGATTTATTTCTTTCTAAAAATAAAAATAATATTCAATTTTTAAATAAAATTATAATAAAAAGGTTTCTATATTTTAAAAATATATTTTCATTATTTTTTATTCATCTCAAAATTACTCCAATTCAATTATTATGAAAATCTAAATTTGAATCTTTTTTTTTGATAGAAATAAATTATCTTTATTTTTTATTATTTTTTATATTATTATTATTCTTTGTATTTATTTTATTTAATAATTTATTTGTGGTTTTTTTTTGTGCACTTTTTATTTGATTTAATAAAGTCTTAGTAATTAGATTTGTATTCTTGTGTGATT
>JAEEGK010013061.1_pt1 | contig 18776 bp, 10 predicted proteins | sample 8958771 | NCBI WGS metagenome assembly JAEEGK01 (sample SAMN16246547, study PRJNA631951) | gut metagenome | biome: gut microbiome; feature: rumen; material: SC-attached | host: Bos | place: Iran: Karaj | collected 2018-10
ATAATAATAATAATAATAATAATAATAATAATAATAATAATAATAATAATAATAATAATAATAATAATAATAATAATAATAATAATAATAATAATAATAATAACGAAAATGAAGAAGAAAACTTTTTCATCAACGAATCAAACAAAAAACGAAAACTTAAATAAAAAAAATTATTTATAAATGAATTAAATATTAATAATAATATTATTATCATTATTAAAAATAATAATAATATTATTATTATTATTATTTATTTATAAAATATTTAATAAATAAAAATATAAATAATATAAAAAAAATAATATAAAAAATATTATAAATTTAATATATATGAATCCCAAAAAAGTTCAATCATCAAAAAACGCAAATCCTTTAAAAAAAAAAGAAGAAATTCCTCAAAACAAACAAAAATCATTATCAAAATCAAAAAAAGAAACTTTAGATGAAAACGATATTGATCGTCTTCAAAAACTAAAAAATGAAAACAAATATTATTCAAATTCACAAATCACACCATCACCAAACAAAACATCAGAAAATCTTCCAAAAACATATTTAACAAGCACATTTAATTCTCGCAGAAAATCTTCAATAAACAAAAGCAAATTTCTAAATTCCAGTCAAAATAATCAATTAATTTTAAACGATAATAATAATGAAGAAATTCTTCTCGTTCAAACACAAAAATCACAAGAATTTTCATTAGCAGAAACATTAACAATCATTAGCGAAATTCAAAAACAATTCGAAAATTCAGTAAATGAAAATAAAAAACCTTTGGAAGAAATTAAACAAATTTTAGATAATAACATTAATATTAATAATTACGTTCCACTTTCTAATCAACAAAAAACAAACATGACAAACGACATTGAACGTTCGAGTGATTTGAGAATACAAAATTATGAACAAGCTTTTAAATATATAAAAACATCTTTAAATGGAATAAAACATTCTTTAGAAGATATTGTAACTCAAGAAGATGAAATAATCAAAATTGAAAATTATGATGATGATTCACAAAGTGGAAGTTATTCAGATTCTTATTCAGACTCTGGCTCAGGGTCTTATTCAGATGAAAGTGGAAGTTACACTGGAAGTGGAAGTTATAGTAGCTATAGTGGATCCGGATCTGGCTCTGGTTCTGGATCTGGAAGCTATACGAGTGATTCTGGCTCCAGTTCGTCGGAGGAAATTATTGAAAATGATGATGATATTATTGATAATGAGGATAGAAATAGAAAAAAAGGAGGGAAAAGAAAAAGTCTTGAAAAAAGAATGAGTAATGCTAAAAAAGAAAATGAAATTAAAAATAATCAAAAATTAAATCAAAATAATAATAATAATAATGTAAATAAAAATGTTAATAATAAACAAAAAAATAATAATAATAATTTAAATAATAATAATAATAATGTTAATAATAATAATAATAATAATAATAATAAAGTAACAAATGAAAAAAAAGAAAAACCAAAAAATCAAATAAAAAAAAACGAAGCTAAAAATAATAATGAAAATAATAATAAAAATAATGATTTAAAAGGAGTAGTAAAATTAAAATCAAAAAAACCAAGCAATCCTCATATACAAACATATGATAAAAAATATGAAAAAAAAAAAAGTATAAAAAAAGAAGAAGCAAAACAATTTTTAGATAACATTACAAAAAAAGGAAATAAATTAGATTTAAATAAAGCAGGTGATCCAAAAAATAAAGAAGATTGTTTAATATTTTAATTATCATTATCTACAAAAAAAAAAAATAATATTATTTAATATTTATTTTTAATTATATTTTATTATAAAAAATATAAATAAAAATGTTAAATGAAATTATTCAAAAATGTTTAAATATTTCAGGAAAAAATTTAACTGAAGAACAACAATTTGCTTTATTTATAAATTCAAATTTTGAATATTTTCAATATAATTTAATAGACAACAACTGTTTAAAAAATTTAAAAGATTCATACGGAAAATTTGAATTTAAATATAAAAAAAATAACATAGATTTTTCATTAATTTTAAATATCATCGACGATACAAAATACAATTTAATAATAGAATCTACAAATAAAAAAGTCACTCATGAAATAAAAATGGATAAATTTATGAATAATATAAATATAAATAATTTAAATTTAGATAATTTAATTCCATTAAATAAAAAAATCGAAGAATACATTAAAAATTACGAAGGAGGATTTTTAAATAATATTCAATCAGATAATAATTATTTAAATATTAATAATAATAATAAACCAATTCAATTAGAATTAAATAATAATAAAAATGATTTTATTAATCATAATTTAAATAATAATAATAATAATCAAAATTTCATGCCAAAATTAAATGGAAATTTAATGGGACCTGAAAGTTTTAATCCAAATCCAATTAATGTAAATAATAATAACAATCCATTTAAAATTAGATATGATCCTATTACACCTTTTGGAATTAACTATGATTTTTATCCTCATCAAGATGGACCAATTGGACCTGATAATTTTAATCCAGAATTTGATATTTATGGAAATAGAAGAAATAATTTTAATAATAATAATAATGGAAATCCTTTAAATCGAAGTCCCTTTTTAAATCCTAATAATCCTTATGCAAATAATGAAATTCCTGATGATTTAAATCCTTTTGGTTCTTTTAATCCAAATAAACCAAATAATTTTTTTGGCGGAAATAATTTTGGTGGAAATAATTTTGGAGGAAATTTTGGATTTATTTGAAATATTAATTTATAAAAATATTAAATTTTATTATTAATTTTTCTAATTCTTATAAACAAAATAATTAATTTTAAAAATATTAAAATATTATAAAAAAAATATGTCAGCAATAATCGAAGAAATATTTAATAAAGTAAATACTCACAAAGGAGTAGAAGGAATAATTTTATCAGACATTGAAGGAGTTCCAATAAAAACAACATTTAATGATGAACAAACTACTTATTATTACACAACAGCAGCTTCAATGTTTATAAAAAAATGTAAAAATGTAGTAAAAGAATTAATCGAAGAAGATTTAACATTCATTAGAATACGAACAAAATTAAATGAAATTATGATTGCGCCAGAAGATGAATTTATTTTAATAGTGGTTCAAAATCCCGCAGCAAATAACTAAAATTAATACATATTTAATAATAAAAATATAAATAAAAATAAATAATAAAAAAATAACTAATAAAAATTTAATTTAAAATTATTAATTAAAAAAATTTAATTTCATATAAAAATTTTTATGTCTAATAATTATATTGATTTTGATTATTTACGAAATTTAATAAAATTTCAATCAGAAACTTTTTTTTCTAATTATTTAAATGACATTTACGATTCTCTTTTAAAAAGAATTCCAACTTTAGAGCAATGTCAAAGCATGAAAATTAGTGTTCAACCAAATGGAATAACATCAAAAATTTTTAATGAATACATGGGCTATCAATTTTATATATCAAAAAAATTATTTAATGCTTTGTGTAAAAACAAAAATAATATTTTATCAAAATCAGAATTTCGAAATGGTTTATTTAATTTATTTTTGGGCGATTTTAATCAAACTGTTGATATTATTTTTGATTTATATGATTTTAATAAAGATGGAAAAATTTATAAATCAGATGTTAAATTAATATTAAATTATTTGCCTTTAAAAGAAAATATTAATTACGAAACACAAAAAGATGCTTTTGAAAAAATTGAAATTATTGTTGATAAAACTTTTAATAAAAAAAATCAATTAAATAAAGAAGATTATATTAATGTTGTTAAAGAAAATGTTCCTGAAACATTTTTAAATTTATTATTATATTTTTATATGAATTTGCCTTTTGATATTAATGGCGTAAATTCATATAAATATTTAATAAAAAAAGGAATATTTCATCAAAGAACAAATCCAACGAAATTAGTTTTATTAAATGCAAAAAATAATAAAAGACTTAATTCAAAAAAATTATCAACTAAAAATATTTTTGAAGAAAATGAAAAAAAAAATAATAATAATAATTTTATTCTTGGTTCTTTGTCTTTAAGAAAAAAATCTTCGAGCACAAAAAATCTATTTGAAAATACAAAAATTAAAAATTTCGAAGAATATCAAAATCAACATCAAAAAATCATTAAAACAAAAGATTTTATAAACGCAACACCAAAACCAAAAAATGAAAAAACAAGCAATTTATTTCATTCATCAAGCTCAGTAAAATTAAATCAAACAAAAGAAAATTTTTTATTCAGCACAACAAAAAAAAAATTCTTTAATAATAATATTAATAACAAAATTTCCAACAACACAATATTAAAAAAAAATATTTCAGGCAGCACAACAAACATTATGAAAGGAACAAATTTATTTAAAAAATCAATTTTAAATAGTCATTCTAATTTAAATCTCGTAAATGCAAATGTTAAATATAAATTAAGTCCCGTAATAAAATATTCAAAATTCTCTCCAAATTCTGATTATATAAAAAAAAACATAGAAAAAGAAAAAGAAGTTGAAGAAGAAATTGATGATTTTGTTTTATGCGAAGATGAAAATGATGATAATAATAATAATAACGAAATTAAAAACTTTGAAATTTTATCTTCTAAAGAATTATTAAGATTTTCTTTACCAGAATCATCAAAAAAAATTAAATTAATGGAAAAAAGTAATAGTAATAATGTTAATAATAATAATGTTAATAATTCTCCTTCAATTAATAATAAAAATAATGAAATGTTTGATAATAATCTTCCAAAATTATCAATTCAAATTGAAGATTACATTTATAAATACGATAAAAATGAATTTGATTTAAAGCGATTTTATTGTTGCATAAAAGGTTTTGATTTATTATTTTTCTCATCGAATCTTAAAAATGATTTTGTAAATTTATTTAATTTTCGAAACACATTTTTAACATCTTCTGATAAAGTAAACATAAATAAAATTTCATATTTTCCAATTAAAATTTCATTTTCAAACAACAATTATTTATATCTTTATTTTATTTCAGACAAAATTCGTAACAAATGGTTAAATAAAATGAAAGAAATAATAAAAAATTTCGATTTCGAAGATTATTATGAATTAAAAGAAAATTTAGGCGAAGGTGATTTTGCAACAGTTCAAAAATGTATAAAAAAATCAAACGGAAAAATTTTCGCTGTAAAAAAAGTATTAAAAAAAAAAATTAAATATCGAGATTTAATAATAATGGAAGGAGAAAGTTCAATATTAAAATTAATTCACCACCCAAATTTAGTAGAATTAATTGATTATTTCGAAAGCGAAGATAAAATTTTTATGGTTATGGATTATTTAGAAGGAGGAGATTTAATAAAATTCATATGCGATCAAGAACCAATGACAAACGTCCCCGAAAAAACAATAGCAAAAATTATTTATCGAATAGGAAAAGCAATTCAATATTTACATAATTATGGAATGGTTCATAGAGATTTAAAACCAGAAAATATTGTTTTTGGAAAAAATAATGATATAAATTCATTAAAAATTATCGATTTTGGATTGACTGTAACTTTAGGTTATGAAGAAACTGTCAATGATTTAATGGGAACTGTTACATATTTAGCTCCTGAAGTTTATACGAATAAACCTTATGATTTTAAAGTTGATGTTTGGTCGATTGGGGTTATTTTATATTATTTATTAAGTGGAATTTTACCTTTTGATGATGAAAATTTAAATGATGAATTAATTGGAAAAAAAATAGTTTTTTCTCATCATGAATTTGCTAAAGAATTTTTTGAAGGAAGAAGTAGAATGGTTATTAATTTAATTGAAAAATGTTTGGAAAAAAATCCTGAAAAAAGAATTGATATTAATGAATTTTTAAATGATGATTGGTTTGTTAAAAATCAAATTAAAAAAACTAATAAAAATATTAAAAAAAATTTATAGTTTTTATTAGTATAAATAATATTTTTTATAATTATTTAATTTCTTTTATTATTATTATTATTATTTATTATTATTTTAATATTTATTATATTTTTAATATAAAATAATAAAAATTTTGAATTTAATTAAATTTTTATTATTATTTAATTAAATATTAATTAAAACTAATAATATAAAAAAATTATTTAAAAATCAATTTTAAAATCTTTTTCTTTTTCAATTAATAAATTTTTATCTCCAACTTTTTTAAAATAATCTTCTTTAATTTCAATGTTTTTATTCAATCCACAAAAATTACATATTATTAATTCAGTAAAAGTAAAAAGCGGAAAAATAAATATTAAATTAATAATCGGAATTAACAAAATCCAAAATTTTCCAACTCTCTTTTTCAAACTATTTAAATTATAAAACGAAACCATAAAATCACCCAAATCATCAGGAATGTCAATAAAAACAGTAGAATACAAAGATAAAATACAAATTTCTAAACTATTTTTAAAAAAGAAACTAATAATTAAAATCAAATACAAAAAAACATTAAAATTTTCACATTTTTTAAAATAATTTGAATAAAATTGTTTCAAATCAACAACATCAAAACATAAATTTAATAAATTAAATAATAAAAACGCACTTAAAAGAAAAATGCTTTGAAATGATAAAATATACAATCTATTTAAATGATGATTTTCAATTAAATGTTTTTCTAATGTTGATTTTAATGCTAAAAAAATCGGACTAAAAATTGTTAAAATTAAATTATATTCAAACTTTTCATTTAAAATATTATAAACTAAAATACTATAAAAAAAATAAAGAAAAATCATCAAAATTATTGAAAAATAATGATGAACATAAAAATTTTTTTTCAATATAAAATAATTAAAAATCATTGAAAAAATAAAAAAAATTCCAAAAAATTGATTATTAATTTCATATTTTGAAAAATAAGGTAAATAATAATTAAAAATATCCAAAATCGAACAAAAAAATAAAATTAAATAATTTTTTATTGTTAAATCTCTCGTTTCAATTTCTTCATTTATAGAAAATCCCAAACCAGTAATAAATTTTAATATTTTATTTTGTTTTGTATAATCATTAGTTTTTTTTTCAAAATATAAAATTACTATAAAAAAACATTTGCTTAAATATAAAATAACAAAAGGAAACATTTTATCAGTTTCATTATTATATTTTTTAAAATTTATTATTGATGTTTGATCTAAAATGAAATTAAATATTGAACATATTATTATTAAAATAAAATTCTCATCGAAATTTAAAGAAAATAAAGACATTTAAATCTTTAATACAAAATATTTTTTTTAATAAAAATTAATAATTATTTTTTTATTCATTAAAAATAATTATTTTCTATTTTATTTAGTTAAAATAAAAACAATGGAAAGACGTTCATTAAGAAAAATTGTATTTTTAATAAGAACAAATTTAACTAATAATAAAATATTTTATTCAATTTATTTTTTTTTTAAATTTAATGGTTTAATTTTATCAACTCAAAATTTAAAAAATTATGAAGAAAAAAATAATATTAAAAGTTTTTATACAATTTTTTCAAAACTTTTATTATTTAATAAAACATATAAATTTATTAATTATTATTATCAAACTTTTTGTATAATAATTTTTATTTCGAATATTATTTTTTTTCTTTTGTTTTATATAATTTATAAAAAAATTCAACAAGTTTATTTAAATTCAAAAGGTAATACAAATTTATATTTAAATAAATATTTATCTAATAAAAAACATTTATATTTTTTTGTTAAAATTTTAGCATATTATTTATTATACATTTCAACAATAAATCAACATTTAGGTGAATATTTATCAATAGGAATTATTACACCTTTTATAAAAAAAGATATTTTAAATTCAAATGAAAAATTTTATTTAAGTGAAAAAAATAAACAATATTTTTTTAATTATTTAAATAATGAAATTTATTTAAATATTCATATTATTTGTGTTTTAAATATTTTTTCTTTTATTATTATTTATATTTATGAAATTTTAATTTTAGAACTTAATGATATTAAAAGTTTATTTTCACGAAATGGAATTGATTTATATAATAATAAATTAATTAAATTTTTAATAGTAATTTTTTCAATGTTTCAACCTTTGATTAGTGTTAGTTTTTTATTAAATAAAAATACAAAAAAAACTTTTAGATATATTTTAAATGCTTTTTCATTATTTTTAACTACAATTTTTTTATTATTTTCTTATAAAAAATTTAGATTTTATTTTTATTCATTCATTCCTTTATTAAATTTATTTTTTGTTTGTTTTACATGGAACAGTTCAATATTTGAATTTATAATTACATATAAAATAAAAGAATCTAATGATGTGACCGGAAGCAACGTTTTAAGTAAATTTATAAGTGAATTATTTTTAGCATTTCTTTTAGAAACTTTATTATTAAATATTAATATAAATTATTTCAAGTATCATTTAAGTTTAAATTTATTTGAAAAACAAGAAAATTCTTCATTATACATCGCAGGAATTTACATTTATATTACAGAAATATTAAATTTTAATAAAAACGAACAAAGCAATTCAAATTATTTTTTTGATATTTTTAATGATCATAAAAAATTATGTAAAAACGAAAATTGCTATTGTTCAATAATATTTAAAAAAATAGTGTCTAATTTAATAACATATAATAAAAAAGAATTATTTAAAATTTATACAATTTTAGGAGAACAAGAAATAAATAATAAAATATATGAAGATTATGAAAATAAAAATTTCGCTGAAAGTTATGAAGATTTAATTGTTTTACATTGTCAATATTTATTTCATATTAGAAGAAGATATAATTTTGCTTTATATGTTGCGAATAAATATTTAAATACAAAAATTAAATTAAGTTTTATTACTCAATATTTTTTATATGAAATTAAAAAAGAAATTATTTCAGAAATTAAAAAATATAAAATATTTGAAAAAAATGATGAAAAACAATTTAATATTAATGATGATTCTTTTTTTAAAGATAATAAAAATATAAAAAATGTGCAAAATTTTTTTCATTATTTAAAATATGAAAAAATTATTAAATTAATTATTAAAATAAATTTTGAAAATTTGGCTAAAATTTTTGCTTTTCGAAGAGAAATTAACAAAAATTCAAAAATTATTACTTTAAATAAAGTTTCATTTCAAATTTTTGTAAATTCTTGTAAATTAATAAAAAAAAATGATAAAATATTAAAATTAATAATAAGAAATAAAAGTGAATTTAAAAACAAAGAAATAATAAAAAACAATGAAATGTGTTATTTATTAACAAATTATTTTTTAATTTTACATAAAAAAATTCCAAATAAATTAAAAGGATTTTTTTTAATAAAAGATAAATTTAAATATGTTTATAAAAATTTAGATTTTGATTATTATGAATTTCATATGAAATATCCGATGATAATAACATTAAATAAATTAGATACATTTAATATTAATTATATAAATTCTATTTTATGTGAAATTTTAGGTTATAATTTTGAAAATATAAAAGGAATGGATTTTAATGAATTATTACCTTCTTTTATATCAAAAGAACATAATTTAATAATGAAGCAATTTATTTTTATTAAAAATGGATTTATTAAAAATAGAAGTTCTTATATTTTAGATAAAAATAAAAAAATTATTGATGTTTTATTTAATTGTCAACAATTTCCGAGTGTTTCTAAAATTTTTAGTATAATTTGTGATTTTTATTTCTTAGATGAACAAAAAAAAGATAGTAATTATTTAAATTATGTAATTTTTTTAGATAAAAATTTTAATTTTTTAAACATAGCAAAATTATTCAAAGAATATTTTTATTTTGATTTAGATTTTTTTATAACAAATAACATTAATTTTTGTGATTTTTTCGGAATTGATAAAGAAAAACTAAAAAAAAAATTTAATATTTTATTATCAAAATACAAAAAAGACGCAAATAATAACATTCAAAATTTAGAAGAAAAAGATTTATCATTTAGAATATTTTCAAAAATTCCAACAAACGATAAAATGTTTATTAGCAGAGAAGATAAAAAACATTCAAAAGAATTATTTAATAAAATCTACAAATTTAATGATAAAATAACTGAAAATAACATAAATAAAGGATTATTAAACATATCAAAATCAGTTTTAGACAAAGAATTAAACACAGATTTATTAAATAAAATAAAATGTTTATCTAAAAGATATAATTTAGGTTCAAAATCATTAATTTCAATAAATGAAACTTTTATTAGTTATGAACATGTAATTATTCCGAAAGTAAAAAAAAAATTAATTGAAGTTCAATATTTTTTAAAATGTATTGGAAATAGAAAATATATTTTAGTTAAATTAAAAGAAGAAGTTAATATTAATGATATTAATAAATTATTCGATGATGGTGATAGTCCAACTATTAGTCTTAAAAAACCAATTACATTTCAAAATAGTATTTTAAAAGATGTTAAACATCCTCAATTTACTTTAATGTTTAAAAGAGGAAAAACACATTTTGAACAAAATAATAAAAAAAAAAGTAAAATTAATAATGATAAAAATATAATTTTAGAAGATCCTAAAGAAAATAATAATAATAATGATAATGAAGATATTTTTATTGATAATAATGAATTTTTTAAAAAGAAAAATAATAGCACAAATAATGTAAAAAATCATCATAAAAAAAGTAATTTTTTAGGTTCGAGTTTGTTTCATAAAAAATCTAAAAAAAGTAATAAAAGTGATGAATATGATGAAAATTTAAATACTTCAATGAATAATAATAATTCTAATTTATTTTTATTAAAAGAAAAAAATGTAAATAAAGATCCAAATTTAGTTAAAATTAATCAACAAAATGAAAATAAAACAAAAAATAATTCAATAATATTAGAAACAATAGAAAATGAAATTAAAAGAAAAGAAGAAGAAAAAAAAAAACATGAAGAATTTCAAAAAAATAAAGAAATAATATTAAAATTTACAAAAAATAAAATCTCAAATATTAACGAAATTTTTTATATATTAAATAATTTTATTTTAATTTTACTTGCCATTATTTTTTTATCAATGAAAATGTCAAAAATAGACACACATAAAATTTTATTTCAATGTAACACAACATTAGAAATGATTAAATCAGATATTTTTTTCATTGGATTAAATTCAATTAATTATTGTTTTGATTTATATTATAATAATTTATCATCATATTCAAAAATTAAATTAAAAAGCAAAATTGATAATTTAAGAAAAGACATTACAAATTTATATTTATTTTTATTCAAAACAAACAATAATAATAAATTAAAATTTTTATATGATAAATTATATGAAACTCGAGAATTTAATAAAATTAAAAAAAATTGGGATTTTATACAAAAAAAATCAAATTTATTATCAGAAATTGATTTATTAATTTATTTAGCAACAGAAAATTATTTAAAAGATGGATTTTGTAATATTTCATATTTTTTAGAAATGAATTTTCTTAATAAAAATATTACTGAAAATCCAACTATTCAAGAAGAATTGTATATTTATATGACTGAAAATATGTTTGATAATTATAAAAGTCCTTTTGATTCTATTATTAAAGAATCAACAAATATTTTATTAGATTATTATAAAAATTATTATATTTTTGTTGTTATTTTTTGTTTATTTTTATATTTATTTATATTTATTCATGTTATTTTTGTTTGGAAAAGATTAAATAAAGATAAAAATGAAGTTTATTTTATTTTAAAAAATATTTTTAATAGTGATGTTAGTAATAAAACTGAAGAAAAAAAAGTTGAAAAAAAAGTTATTTATTATAAAAAATTAATTGAATGTTTTAATGGAGAAAATATTAATAAATTTGAAAAAATTGATAAAAAATATGATAAAAAAGTTAAATTTAATGTTGAATTAGATGAGAAAAAAAATTTAAAACCTGAAAAAAAAAAATTAAAAATTAAAAAACTTAAAACATTAAAAAATTATGGAGATGAAAATAATAATGAAAATATTGATATTCATGAAAAATTAGGAAAAACAACAGAAATTAGAACATCAATTTTATTCAATGAATACAACATAAATGAAAATAACATTTCAACAGTAATGATAACATCAAAAAATATTAAAAAAAAATTAATATTACCAAGATCATTAAGATATTCATTTAGAATTTTAATAGGATTTTTAATATTAATGTTAATATTAATAATAATAAATATTTTCTATTCAAAATTTTCAAAAAATAACTTTTCAAATTCAGTCATTCTTGGAATGAATTATTTAGAAAGAATTACATCTTTTTTACAATTAGTTTTTTATGCTGAAGAAAGTGTCATAGGAAATGATGTTAATTTCATTCCATATAAACCACATTATTCTTTAGATTATTTAAATTATTATGAAATTAAAGAAAATATTAATAATTACACACAATTATTACAATTATCATCTTCTTTTTATGTTAATTTATATTTTCAGGCATCAATTATTGAACAAAATATTAGAATTTTTGAAAATAAAAAAACAACTATTTTAAAAAATGTTAAAAAAATGGATAATTTATTTAGTATTAAAGATAATATTTGTATTGCGGCCAGTGAAGGTTCTTTATATAATTTAGAAAAAAGTTATTATGATGTTTATGAATATTTTTCTGAATTATATCAAAAATTTTTATATTGTCATCATACTTCAAAAGAAATTGAAAAATATGGATTAACAAATGAATTAGATTTTATTCTTCAAGAATTGACAAATAATTTTTTAGATTTTGCTTTATTGGAAAAAAATGTAAATAATATTTATAATTTTTTTCAATTATCTTATATTAAAAGAATTACTATGGATTTTGATTATGTTCTTCAATATATATGTGAAACATATAATTATTATGTTTTTAAAGATATAATTAATTTATATGATTCTGTTGAATTAATTGAAGTAATAATTTCTTACATTATTTTAATAATGATTATTACGTTTTTTTTATATTCTATTTTCATAAAAATAAAAAACAAAAAATATAAAAAATTATTTATTTTTTTTTATAAATTATATTAACTAACATTTTTCAAAAAATATAAAGAAAAATAATAAAAACAATAATTAACAATTTTTGTAAATAATTTGTTACATTATTATAATTAATAATATTTTAATATATTTTAATTAATTAATTAAATTTAAAATGAATTATGAATTAATAATTTTAGGAGGTTTAAATTTATTATGTTTTTATATAAGAATAAAATATGGAATAATTTTCTTTTTATTTTGGTTATTTGTTTTTGTTTTTGGGTTTTTTTTTACAACAAACGGAATAGAAATTAGTTTAGAAGAGTTTGAAGAAAGTGAATTATTTTACATAGCAAAAAAAGATGATTATAATAATATTTTTCCTTATTTAAAACAATTCAAAGAAATTAAAAAAACTTTTCATTTAAATAATTATTTTAAACCTTTCGGAATTTTTTATGACAATCCTGAAAAAATAAAAAATAAAGAAAATTGTCGATGTGTAATTGGAATTTTAATTAATATTAAAGATAAAAAAAATTTATTAGAAAATAAAGAAAAAAATAATTTGTTTGATTGGAAAAAATTTGAAGAATTTATGACAAAAAAAAATAATGCAAAAAATATTACTATTCCTTCAACAAAAACTATTATGGGATTTTATTATTCGTTTTTTAGTGTTATGAATTCGTTTTATTTTATACAAAAAATTTATATTAATTTTACTAATGCAAAATTTTTTGCGAGATTTTTTAATCCAAATTGGAAAAATATTCAAATTAAACAAGCAAGAAAAAATTATAATAAAAAAGAAGGTGTTTTGGAAATTTATGATAATTATTTAATGAAATTTTATGTTTCTTATGAAACAGAAAGAAATAAATTTAATTTATATTATGAAAAAAAATAAATAATTTAAATTATAATTTTTTATTGTAAATTAAAAAATAAATTTTGTATAAATTCATATAATTGTATAACATTATTTTTTTTTATTATTATTAAAATATTTAATTATTTATATTATTTATTAATGATAATTTTTTTATATGAAATTGATTAATTTTTAATTATTTTTATGATTATAGTTTTTAATTATAATAATTTTAAATAATATTGAATAGATAATAGAAATTATATTTATAAATTTATAAATTTTTTATTTGAAAAATTATTCAAATAAAAACTTATTATGTTTATATATAATAATAATTAAATTAATAATTTTTTTTGTAAATTTAATATTAAATTATAAATTAATTCATTAAAACTTAAAATATAATTAAAATATAAAAAAAAATATATTTAATTACTTATTTTAAATATATTTTATTAAATAATATATATAAAACTTATTAATTTAAAATAAAATATAATTTTTAAAATTTATTATTATTTAAATATATAAAAATTTACTTTTTATAAATAATAAAATAATAAAATCAAATATAATTATTTATAAATTAAATTTTATATTTAAAAAAATATATATATATAATAAGAATATATCTTTAATTAAAAGTTTCACAAATGTACACAATTTCAGCTTTAGATTTGGGATTTCTAGTATGAACAAATAAAAACATTTCATTTTTATTACTCATATCAATTTTAATAAAACTTCCTAAATCCATATCATTAACAGCATATCTCATTTCACCATTATGTAAAGTAATTGTCATAGTATCTCCAGGTTTTAAAGCTCTTCCTCCTTTATTAAAACAATTTTTCCATCCACTTTTTTTTGTATAAAATTGCACTAAATCTTCTAAAATACAATAAATATCAAAATGAGGACAATTAACATCAGTTTGATCATTTATAATTTCTTTATTAAATGTTATTCCAGTTCTCACCCAATCAACAGAAGTAAATAACAATTTAGCTTCAAAATTTTTAGGTAAAGGATATTTTGATATATTATATATATTAGTTGTATTATTAAGACCTGTATGAAATAAATAACAAGTTTTTAAACAATCCATATTTTTTCCATTTTTTAAACAATTCAAGCAGAAACTTTTTTTACATAAGCATCTTCGTAAATTTTCATTCGAATCGCAATTTGAACAATTTAAAATATTAAATGTTCGATCTCTACAATGTTCTTCTAAATGTGAATCAAATTGATTTCTCTGAATTTTTGTTTTACAAAATCCACATTCAATATTTAAATAAGGACAAAGTAAACATAAATGATTTTGTAAATCTTTGTAACTACCTTGAAAATCGCATGGAGAATTTGGACATTTTATTTTTTGATGAGGACATTTAATTTCATGGTCAAACATATTCCAATATTCACATGTATAAGAACATTCAGGATAATTTATACATTTTAATTTAATTAAATTTAACATTCTTCTTGTGTTTGGACGAGCTTGAATTAATTTAAAATTTTTACATTTCATTGGACATGAATTATTAATATTTATCCATTCTGCAATACAATCTTCACAAAATAAAGAACCGCATATTTCACATTCATATGGTTTACATAGAATTTCAAGGCAAATTGAACATTTTATTAAATCTTCTATTATAGTTATTTGACTTGAATTTATTACTCTTTCTCTAGAAATTCCATTTTTTTGAGTTACATATTGACTTTGTGGTTGAGCTGGAGGAAGATTTTGAATTGATGAAGAGGATGAATCCATTATATTTTAATTTATATATATATAATTATTTTTTATATTTATTTTTTAATTAATATATATATTATATTTATCTCTATTTATATGCATATTAAATTATTAATTAATGTATTTTTATTATTTAGTTAAATAAAAATAATATTAAAAGTAAAAATATGTAAGAGAATTTTATATTATTTGAATGATCTATTTGTAAATAAAATGTTTTATCAACTTGAGACATTAAATTATTTATAAAATCTCCACTAGAACTAATATTTTGAATATTAAAATTGTTTAATTTTGGATTAAAATCGTTACTAGGTAATTGAGCAATTGAAATATTTTTTTCATTATCTCCAAAAACAGACATTAATCTTGTATTTATTGAATCATATCCTTTAGAAGCAGATTGCATTAATAAACTAAAACTACCCATTGCACTTGGTTTAATAATTAACCCATTTTTAATTAAATAAACTTCTAACCATTTTAAACAAGCATTATCATTATAATAATAATTTAATTCACTGTTATTTTTTAAAATTTCTAAACAATTTTGAGGTAAAATATTATCAGCAACTGGATTTTGTAAAATTACATCATAAAATCCACTTTCTTTACATCTATAATCTAATTCCCTTCCACATTTTTTTGTTAAAACTCCACGACAGGCATCTTTATCATCTTTTCCTAAAGAGGAAAATGCTGCGAAACATGCTGTTATTGTATTATAAAAAGTAGTTGCATAACTTTCCCCATTTAAATATAAATCAAAATATGTTTTATTAACATTATCTTTATCAGTTGCTTCTACAATCATTAATTTATCATTTGAGTTAGTAATATAAATGAATATTTTATATGAATCAAAATAATCATTATTTATTAGATTATCCTTGTTTTTATCTTTAAATATATTTTCATTATTATTTTCATAAATATCCGTATCATTCTCAATATAAATTAATTTACCATTATATTTATTATCCAATGTTAGATTTTGTTCATAAAATTGTAAAATTTCTTTATCCAATTTTATTTTACTTGAATCATTAATAAATATTGTATCTACAAGAAATCTTGCTAAATTAACAAAAGGTCTATAATCTTTATCATCATCATCATTATCAACTAAAAAATAAATTAAATCATCAAATTCATTTTTATTTATATTTGTATCTTCTATTTTTTTATTTATAATTTTTGTTATATTTTGAATTTTTGTTTCCCATTCATATGAAATATTAAATCTATAAGGCTTATCAGATTTATCAATTTTTTTATATTCTTTTCCCAATCTAAAACCATAATTTAAATAATAATTATTTAATGTTTTTCTATCATATCTAACATTATCATAAACATTAACACCAATTTTATTATCTCCTTTGAATTCCTCAGTTTTTGTGACTTTATTTGAGCTATTTCCAGAAAATTCATTAGTTTCTTCTACTTCAGAACATTTATCTAATTGTCCTATATAAATTTGTGTTAAAATTGCATTATAATTTAAAATATTGTTATAATAATGATGACAAAATGCAAATGTTTTAAAACTTTTTATAATATTTTCTGAGTGAGATGTATTATAATAAAATCCTTTTATAGTATAATTTTTATTCTCATCTCTTAAAAATTTTTTTTCATCATTTTTATTATAATTATTCATATTAATATCAAATAAAAAATTTCTACGTGATTTAAAAACTTCAAATAATTTATCAAGAAAATTATTTTCACATATATCCAAATCTTTTTGGACATTTAATATTTCATTTATATTTTCTTCAATTTTTATTGTAATATTTTCATCATCAAAAGAATTAAATCCAAATTGTGCCATAACTTTTTTAATAGCACCTAAACTCAAAATTTTTCTATTTTCTTCTTCAGTTAAATATTCATTTAAAGAATCAATTTGCTTATTAAAATATTTATAATCTTTAAACATAAAATTATAGTATTCTATATAATTGAAAATATCATCTTCATAAATAGAACTAATCACTGATTTATATAAAGCATATTGTTCAGGTAAAGGAAATAATCCAATAATATTAGAAAGAGATTGAATTATTTCATATTTATTTGGATTTAGAGTTTTTATTTTTTCAAATATTGAACTTAATGCTGGAACTTCATTAGGAAGTCCATAATATTTTTCATTATTTGCAGAATTAATTGTTACACCGGGAATATATAATGTTTTTCGAGATGAATATATTAAAAAATTTAAAATGACAAAAATACAAAACAATTTAAACATTTTTAATTTAAAATATAATATAAATTAAATAAAAATATAAAAAAATTTTTTATATTAATAAATGTTATTTATTTATATAATCTTATTAGCAAAAAATATAAGAAAAATTAAATTAATAAATAAATATATTTATATCGAATATAATTTTATTATTATTATTATTATTAATGAAATGTATTTAAAATAATTTTTTTATTTTTTATAATAAATGCCAATCCATTCACCCATAATTTAAAATCATCATAATTACATAAAATAATTTCAATTTTATTATTATTATTTAAAACAATATTAAAATTAAAATTTTTATTTAATACACATTTCACAATTTCATTTTTAGAAAATTTATAAATATTATTTTTTAATTTAATGAAACTATTTAAATTCCCATTTTCAAATTTTTTAAATTTTCTATAATCTCTATGAATTTCAATAATATTTTTTATTAAATTATTAACTGATGTATTTTCAATTTCATTTATATTTATTATAGTTTTATTATTACTTTTACTCATAGTTGAAATTAAATTAATAAGTTTAAAATTATTTGATAAACTAATTGTAGATTTAATAAAATTATATTTATTTTCAATATCATTTATATCACTATTTAAAGGATTATATTTATTATTATTATTATTATTTTTATTATTAATTATTCTATAAAAACAAAAAGTTATTTGACTTAATGGAAATAATTTATTATAAATTTCTTCTTTATTTTGAGATTGTATTGTAATATTATTTATTCTATTTCGTAAATTTTTTATATTATTTAAATAATCAATACTATTTGATGTTCTATTATTTTCATTATTATTATTATTATTAATTTTATTTTTTGTTCTAAATGTATTTTTATTTAGATTATTATCATT
>JAEEGK010013063.1_pt1 | contig 18776 bp, 14 predicted proteins | sample 8958771 | NCBI WGS metagenome assembly JAEEGK01 (sample SAMN16246547, study PRJNA631951) | gut metagenome | biome: gut microbiome; feature: rumen; material: SC-attached | host: Bos | place: Iran: Karaj | collected 2018-10
AAACCATAAAGAAGAGATTGCTTTAAAGCAGGGGAAAAAGCTTCCTTCAAACAAGGACGCGTTCCATTCACTTTTTGATAAACATTTTGATAAGACACTTCTTGCACTTCCTGTTACGGGAGTCTTTGTATTTACAGTGTTGCCTATCGTGTTCATGATATGTGTTGCGTTCACCAATTACGACGCTAACCATCAGCCACCTTCAAATCTATTTACATGGGTTGGCCTTGAGAACTTTAAGAATCTGTTCTCATTTGGTACAGCAGGCTTTGGTGGAACATTTGTGACTGTTCTTGTATGGACACTTGTATGGGCCTTTTTTGCTACATTTATCGATTACTTCCTTGGCATTGCAGTTGCTATGCTGATCAATAAAAAGGGAATCAAATTTAAGAAATTGTGGAGAACAATCCTTGTAATGACTATTGCTGTTCCACAGTTTGTATCACTTTTGTATGTTTCCAAGCTGTTTGCTAATGATGGACTTATTAACGGATATCTTCTCAAGTGGGGAATTGTCGACCAGGCGATTCAGTTCTGGGTTAATCCAACACTTGCCAAGATCACGATCATTGTTGTTAATATCTGGATCGGTATTCCATACATGATGCTGATAGCAACCGGACTTCTTATGAATATTCCAGCAGATCTCTATGAGAGTGCACGAATCGATGGTGCAACTCCATGGTAGATGTTCGTTAACATTACAATGCCTTATATGCTGTTTGTAACGGCTCCTTATCTTCTTACCAACTTTACGGGTAACATGAATAACTTCAACGTTATTTACCTGCTTACCGGCGGTGGTCCCGCCAATCCCAACGCGACCCACGTTACGGGCGGCGTAGGTTACACGGACCTCCTGATTACCTGGCTGTTTAAGATTACACAGGGTACCGAATCCGCATACTACATGGCATCGGTTGTAGGTATCATAATCTTTATAATCGTGTCTGCCTTTACCCTTTTGGTATACAACAGACTCGGTTCCAATAAAAATGAGGGGGATTTTGCATAATGGGTATGAGATTCAAAAGAAACCTTTCAAACTTTTTTGTTTACATTATCCTCATTATCATGAGCGTTATATGGCTGATTCCTTTCGTTTGTATTGTGTGTCAGTCCTTCAGAACAGAGAGTACTCATCAGGTAGGATATGTTCTTCCCAAAGTATGGGGACTTAAGAACTATGTTGATCTGTTCCAGAGTAACTTTACCAAATGGTATGCCAACACTTTCTTTATTGCTCTTGTGGTGTGCGTACTTCAGACGGTAATCGTTCTTTGTATGAGTTATACACTTTCGAGATTCCGCTTTAAACTGAGGAAGTTCTTAATGCAGTTTATGCTTGTGTTAGGTCTCTTCCCAGGAATCCTCGGTATGATTATTCTTTACAGAGTATTAAAGGATTTGGGACTTACCGAAGCTCATGCGGTTCCCGGTCTGATACTTGTATACTGTGCTTCCTCGGGTATGGGCTACTACATTTCAAAGGGCTTCTTTGATACCATTCCCATGTCCCTTGACGAAGCGGCCAGAATCGACGGAGCCAACAGACTTCAGGTATTTGTACAAATGATTCTGCCTCTTTCCAAGCCTATCGTAATTTATACGATACTGACAGCTTTCCTGGGTCCTTGGGGAGACTACGTATTTGCCAAGTTCATATCCTTTGGTAATCAGGCGGGCATGAATACGGCGGTAGGTCTTTACTCATGGCTTACTGCGGACGCCATAGGCAGTCGATATACCATGTTCTGTGCCGGCGGTGTTGTGGTTGCGGTTCCTGTTACGATTTTGTTCCTGTTCCTTCAGAAGTACTACGTTGAAGGCGTTACAGGCGGCGCGGTTAAAGGTTAAAGAATTGATATTAATGGGGCAGGCCTTTGACCTGCCCTTCTCTTTTGGGAGGTATAAGTGATTAAAAAAAGGATATTTGCCTGTGTAATGGCAATGGTTATGGTTATGACGGCAGCATGCGGAAAGACAAAACCCGTGGCAGAAGAATCTGACGAATATATTGTTAAGGACGTTTCTTTTGACGGGATATTTGATGTGCCCAAAGAAGACAACCACAGAGTATTCTATGAAATATTTGTAGGTTCTTTTTCCGACTCCGACGGTGACGGTCTCGGGGATTTGAGAGGCATTATCAACAGACTCGATTATCTCAACGACGGAGACGTCAAATCCGGAAAGAGCCTTGGGATCGAAGGCATCTGGCTTTCGCCCATCAACGAATCCCCCAGCTATCACAAGTACGATGTGGCGGATTACATGGCGGTGGACGATGAATTCGGAACAATGGACGACTTAAAAGAACTTGTTTCCAAGTGCCACGACCGCGGCATCAAGGTTATTATGGACTTTGTTATCAACCACTCCAGCAAAGAAAACCGCTGGTTCAAGGAATTCTGCAAAGCCCGCCGCGGAGAGGATACTTCTTCGGAATTCTACGATTTCTACACTTGTGAAAAGGAACCTGTTGCGGGCAGACGGTTTGAAAAGATTGCGGCTTCCGACTGGTACTATGAGTGTAACTTCTCAGGAGACATGCCGGAGCTTAACTACGACAACGAACATGTGCGTGATACTCTTGAAACGGTAGCACGTTACTATCTTGAGGAAGTAGGCATAGACGGCTTCAGATTCGATGCCGCCAAGTATATTTACTTTGGCGAAGAGAACAGGAATGCGGAATTCTGGATTGATTTTATGGGAAGGCTTAGGAAGATTAAGCCCGACATCTACACCGTAGCCGAAGTGTGGGATTCAGATACCATAACGGATATGTACGAGCCGGCTCTTAACTGTTTTAACTTTTCGATGTCACAGGTAGACGGTCACATCAGCAATACCGCCAAAAAAGGCGACGTGAACAATTACGTTAAGTATGTGGACCATTACATGGACAATATCGGGAAAATCAATCCCGATGCCATGATAATACCCTTTATCACCAACCATGATATGGACAGAGCCGCAGGATTTATGCAGAATACGGGCGGTTTTGCCAAGGTGGCGGCGAATCTCTACATTCTTGGCCCCGGTTCACCTTTCATATATTACGGTGAAGAAATCGGTATGAAGGGCGCAAGAGGCAGCTCCAATACCGATGCCAACCGTCGTCTTGCGATGCTCTGGGGTGACGGCGATACCGTTAAGAATCCTACAGGCTCCGATTATGATGACAGTCTTCAGACCAACGGAACCCTTTCGGACCAGCTTCTTGACGAAATGAGCCTTTACAATTACTACAAGAGGCTTATTATGATTCGTCGCGCCAATCCCGAGATTTATCTTGGGGAGTATACGGCACTTTCTTTTGCCGATTCCAAGGCCGGCGGCTTTATAAGTGAGTATAACGGCAAGCAGGTGTGCGTGCTTCACAACACCACCACAAGCGCCAAAACTCTGGATTTGTCGGAAGTGACGCAGTATTCTTTTAACACTGTTGCGGCATGCATAGGCGTGGAGAATACCGAGGCGATTCTTGAAAGCGGAAAGGCTGAAATGCCCGAGGCGAAGCTTGATGGTACCAGGAGTACGATTCCCGCCCAGTCAAGCGTTGTTTTAAGATAGGTGTTGACAGATTTTTTTTACAAGGTTATAATCCAAAGAAGCAATGAAGATGCGTAAGTAGTATATGTGCGGAGTCGACAGAGAGTGACGTCACCGGTTGAGAGCGTCATGGCAGAAGGCATATATGAATTTCAACATCGGAGCTTTTCACGAAAGCAACCCGGGTCACCGGCGAGTATAAGTGGATGCAGCGCAGCATTACGGCGCAAAGAGTGCGAGCGGATATAATATCGGCTCGAACATGGGTGGTACCGCGATTATTCGTCCCATGGCAATTAACAGTTGCCATGGGATTTTCTTTTGCATAGAAATCCGTGGCAGAACACACGTAAAGAGGAGGATAAAATGGCTGATTTGAATGAATTAACCGAGAAACTCTCTGCGATTAAAGCAGAAGTCACCGAAGGCCTCAAGGCACTTGCAAACTCCAAAGAAGCTTTTGAGTACCGTAAGAGCCTTATGGATTCAAAGACCGGCAAAATCGGCACTCTCATGAGAGAGATGGGCAAAATCCCCAATGAATTAAAAGCCGAGTACGGTAAGAAAGTTAACGAGATTAAGACCTGGGCTCAGGGCGAGTTTGATGCTCTCGAGACTACACTCAAGGAAAAAGAAATGTTAAAGCGCTACGAAAGTGAGAAGATTGACGTTACTCTTCCCGCCAAGATGCGTCCGAAGGGAAACCTTCACCCCAATACTCAGGTTAAGAACCAGATTGTTGATATCTTCGGTTCCATGGGCTTTGACGTATATGAAGGTACCGAGATTGAGACCGATTACTACAACTTCACGGCTCTTAACATTCCCGACAATCATCCCGCAAGAGATATGCAGGATACATTTTATTTGTCCCCCGAGTTCCTGCTTCGTACTCAGACTTCAGCAGGTCAGATTCACGTAATGGAAGAGGGCAAGCTTCCCATAAAGGTCATCTCTCCCGGTAAGGTATTCCGTTCCGATGATGACGCTACACACTCACCGATGTTCAGCCAGATGGAAGGCCTTGTAGTTGACAAGGGTATTACCCTTTGCGACCTTCAGGGTATGCTCAACGTATTTGTAGAGAAGATTTTCGGCGAAGGCACCACCACAAGACTTCGTCCTTCATACTTCCCTTTCACGGAGCCCTCGGTAGAGGTAGACGTAAGCTGCTTCCAGTGTAAGGGTAAGGGATGTAAGCTCTGCAAGGGTACCGGCTGGATAGAGGTACTCGGCGCAGGTGTAGTCAACAAGAAGGTTCTTGAAGACTGCCACATCGATTCAAACGTATACAGCGGTATTGCTTTCGGTATCGGTATCGAGCGTATCGCAATGCTTAAGTACGGCATTAACAATATTAAATTATTATTCGAGTCCGACCTTCGCGTGTTGGATCAGCTCGATGACTAGAAAGGAGGAAATGTGATATGTTAGTACCCCTTAGTTGGTTAAAAGATTATGTAGATATAGACGTTTCCCCCGATGTGCTTGAGGAGAAGCTCTTCTCATGCGGCTTTGAGGTGGAAGAGAAATACGAAGTCGGCCATGACGTAAGCAACGTTGTTGTAGGTCTTGTTAAGACTTGTGACGCTATCGAAGGCACACACCTTCACCTTTGCACCGTTGATGCGGGCGAGCACGGCACACTTCAGATTTGCTGCGGTGCCGACAATGTTAAGGCAGGCGGCAAGTTCCCTCTTGCACTTGTAGGTGCTACCGTTTACGCTACTGCCAAGGACCACGTTACCGTTGAAGGCGTCATGACCATCAATGCAGGCAAGCTTCGCGGATATGATTCTTTCGGCATGCTCTGCTCAGGTGTTGAAATCGGTGTTACCGAAGATATGTATCCCGGTGCAGGCTACAACGGATTGCTTGTGCTTCCCGACGACGCTGTTCCCGGAAGCGATGTTAAGCCTTTGCTCGGACTTGATGACTGGATTTTTGATGTATCCATCACCGCTAACCGTCCCGACTGCCAGAGTATCTTCGGCCTTGCAAGAGAAGTTGCGGCAGTACTTGAGAAGCCTCTTAAGACACCCGCTCTTGATTACACAGAGACCGACGTTAAGAAGGATTTCAAGGTAACCGTTGAGGCACCCGACATCTGCCCCCGTTACACTGCTCACTATGTATATGACGTTAAGATTGGTGAATCTCCCGCATGGATGAAGAGACGCCTCGCACTTGTAGGCTGCAACTCCATTTCCAACATGGTAGACATCACTAACTACGTGTTAAAAGAACTCGGTCAGCCCATGCATGCTTTTGACTATGCATACCTTGAAGGCGACGCTATCAACGTTCGTCGCGCGGCTGACGGCGAGAAGATTGTTACACTTGATGAAAAAGAATTCGAACTTAACTCAAGCAACCTCGTAATCTGCGACGGCAAGAAGCCTGTTGCTCTTGCAGGTATCATGGGCGGTCTCAACTCAGAGATTCTCGATACTACTACCGCAGTTATGTTTGAGTCGGCTAAGTTCGAGCGCGACAACATCCGTAAGAGCTCCAAGGCTCTCGGACAGGTATCCGATTCCAGCGCAAGATTCTCCAAGGGTGTTGATGAGTACACCACCGTTATGGCTATGAAGAGAGCCCTTCATCTTGTTGAGGAGCTTGGTTGCGGTAAGGTTTCTTCTACCGGATTCGACGTTAACACCGGCAACTCTATCGAGCCTTTTAAGTTACAAGCAAGCGTAGCCAAGGTTAACGGAGTACTCGGCATCAAGGTTCCCGATGCAGACATCGTAAGAATCTGCACCAATCTTGACTTCAAGCCCGAATTAAACGGTGACGATTTAACCCTTCATGTTCCCGCATACCGCGAGGATATGGCTACATACCAGGATGTTGCTGAGGAAGTAATCAGAATGTACGGCTACGATCACATCGTACCCACCTTCATTCCTACAGCTCAGGTTACAAGCGGCGGCTACAACCTTCGTCAGAAGACCGAGCTTAAGATTAAGAACGCACTTTGTGCTCAGGGTGCATTCGAAGGAGTACATTACTCTTTCTTCAGCCCCTCTGATCTTGATATGTTAAGACTTCCCGCTGATGCGCCTGAGAGACATGCTATTCAGCTTATCAATCCTATCAACAAGGATTTGTCACTCATGCGTACGACACTTGCACCTCAGATGATTACCGCTATGGCGCGTAACCAGAAGAACGCAATCTTAGAGGGCAGAATCTTCGAAATGGGTAACAAATTCATTGCCAAGGATTTACCTCTCAAAGAGTATCCCGACGAGCGAGAGACCATTGCAATCGGTGTATTCGGTGAAGGTGAAGATTTCTTTAGCCTGAAGGGACTTGTAGATGCGGTTGCTGCAGCACTTGATATTACCTTCGAGTACGAAGCGGCTACCAAGACATTCTTACACCCTTACAGAACCGCTAAGATTCTTTGTGACGGTGTAGAAATCGGTTACCTCGGGCAGGTGCTCTACGAGATCAGAGACGAGCTCGACATGAGAGTAGACAGCTACGTTGCAGAAATCGACCTCAAGGCACTTACCAAGTACTACGGCAAGGACAGAAAGTTCATCCCGCTTCCCAAGTTCGCTGTCGAGAAGCGTGACTTCTGCTTCGTAATGGACAAGGCTCTTACCTGCGCTCAGATTGAGAACGCAATCAAGGAGTCCTGCGAATACATCACCGACATCGAGCTCTTCGACCTTTACGAAGGCGCACAGCTTGGTGCCGACAAGAAGAGTATGGCATTCTCCGTAGTCTTCACTCCCCGTGACGAAGAGTTCACTCAGGAGAAGATTGACGGATTCGTAGACACCATCCTCAAGAATCTTTCAGATAAGTACGGAGCAGTTTTGAGAGCGTAACTCTTGGAACCGCTGTCCGGCATAAAGGCATAAAAAGGCGTCGCATTGGTGTGCGGCGCCTTTAGTGTTTTTGCGGTGTTTTTTGCTTCTCTGCGGTGCAATTTATCCCAATAGCAAAAAAATGTAATTTTGGGATAAAAAAAGTGCCGGAATACCTGAATTATGTAAACCAATTATCCCAATACAGAAAAATTTCAAAATTGGGATAAAAAAACGGCAAAATCTTATCCCAAATTGAACTTTTTTTCATATTGGGATAAAACGCTCTGAAACAGGCCGAAAAACAGTGAAAAGTTATCCCAATTCGGAAATTTTTTCGTATTGGGATAAAGCATGAATTATTGACCGGGAAAATAAAGAAAACCACGCGGAAGCCGCGTGGTTTAACTTAGTTTTCATGAACAGTATTAACTTTTGTGTCAATAGTGGGGCCGAATACGTAGAATCTGTCGTACAGATACTCAAGTACGAAGTTAAGGCCCATGTTAAGTATAGTTACGAGGAAGTCATTCCAGCCTCGTGTCTCTGCAAGATAATTGCCAAGGAGTGTCGATGCCGGTGTAAACACCAGATAGAACAGAAATACCTTAAGCATCGCTATCGGCACATTACCTGCCGACTTAAAAGTAAAGTTCCTGTTAAGCGTAAAGTTCCAAAGCACCGAGAACACAAGCGCAATCAGATACCTCGGCCAATAGCTCCAGTCCGTGACTGCAGTCAACAACGAAAACCATCCAAACTCAATAAGCCCCGCCGATGCCGAAAAAAGCACGAACTTAAGCGTTCTTATTAACTCTTTATTCTTCATGTCTTAATCATATCCCCTTAATCCAAGTTTCTAACCTCACCTATATTACCACAGCATCCGCAGGAATGCCAGCCCCCCTGTCACGCCGCATCCCGAACATAAGTCTTTACTAAAAACCCTCTCCCGTTTCGATCTCACGTAGCGGCCGGTCAGACGCTCCGTATAGACTGCGGTCTGCCCTACGCAAAAAGTGGTGCTTGGGGGACAGCACAGCCCTTTTTTGCAACTCAAACAGAAGTGTTTTCGTGCATAAGCGGCTTGAAATACAGCCGCTAAGCGCCGACGCTCCGATAGAGTTTTTGGTAAAGACTTATGTTCGGGATGGGGCGTGATATGCCATTGATAATAAAAAAGCGCCGACCTAAGTCGGCGCCTGACAGTTACTATTACTCCTGAGCTTCTTTTACCAGGAACTTGCCTGCGGCAAGCCAGATAACATATACGAAAGCGGAAGCGATTAAAGCGGTGAAGAGCTGGGTGATGGAGAAGGTCTTCTGAGCGACTTTAATCATTTCGGGCTTGGGAAGGTTCACGAAGCGCACAAGGATGAAGTTGGAGATTACGGCGCCCATGAAAAGAGCCTTCAAAACGGAACCTGCGATGAGACCTACAGGAAGGCCGATGGCGAGTTTGTTCTTAATGTTCTTGTAGAATACGTATACGCATACGCACATGATGATGTTGCCGAGTGCAATGGCGGGAATCATCAGGAAAGGTGCGGCTGCTACGATGGGTGAACCTGTGATTAAGAATGATGCGATGGGAGCGATAATTGAAAGAATGATACCCATCACAAGACCCAGTGTAAGGGTTGCGATAATCAAGGTTGCGTTAACGATGGGACCGGTGATGTAAACCGATAAGTTCTTAAAGAACATGCTTACTATCATAATAGCGAGCAATACGCCGCCGATAGCGATTTGTTTGGTTGTAATTTTTTTCATAATATCCTCTTTGACGTGGCGGGAGATATAGGGGGGCGCCACGCTTTCTTTCAACAGTTACTATACGCTTACTTTGCGTTGCGCACAAGCGAAAAGGATAATTCTTGTGTTTTTTGGCCGAAATTTTTATAATGTATATGTTCGGCAATTAATTATAGGTGGGGGCACGGTTTGAAAGCTTTACTTAAAAGGCTTAATTCCATAACGATTTTCATTATAACCGGCGTGATGGTGGCGCTCACCGGTCTTCTTATTTTCTTTTTTGTTTCCTATACGAAAACTTTGAGTCGCACCGAGTCAGATGTGACTTATGACAAATATTATGCGATGATTACGGACGATGCGGAGTCGTCTTTCTGGAAGTCTGTGTACGAGTCTGCACTCGAAACGGCCAAAGAAGACAATGCATATGTCGAGATGATTTCCAACAACCTTTCGCGTGAGTACAGCCAGACGGAGCTTATGGAGATTGCCATAGCTTCTAAGGTGGACGGTATTATTGTGACCGCGGGCGAGGCCGAGGGCATGACGGAGCTTATCAATAAAGCGTACGATGAGGGAATCCCGGTGGTGACGCTCTTTAACGATAATGCGCAGTCTGAGAGACTCAGCTTTGTGGGCGTAGGTAACTACAACCTCGGTCGAGAGTACGGTAACCTCATCATCAAAATGGCCAATGAAAGAATATTCCTCGGCAACCACATTACCGTTGCGGTGCTTGTTGATGCGTCTTCGGAGGATTCGGGACAGAACGTCCTTGCAGCCGGTATTCAGGAGACCATTGACAGAGAGACTACCGAGGACGCAATTAAGCATAAGCGAATCGAGGTTGAACTGGTGCAGGTGGATGCGTCCAATAGTTTCTCTGTGGAAGAGTCTGTCAGAAACCTTTTTTTGCAGGGACCGGGCAACATACCTGATATCGTGGTGTGTCTTAACGAGAACGAAACCAACAGTGTCTACCAGGGCGTAGTCGACTACAACCAGGTAGGATTTGTAAATATCCTCGGTTATTACGATTCCGAGGCAATTTTGAAGGGTATTGAGCGAGACGTTATTTACGCGACCTTGTCCATCGACACCCAGCAGCTGGGACAGTACTGCATAGATGCGCTTACCGAGTATTATGAACTGGGCAATACCAGCCAGTATTCGGCGGTAGACAGCTACGTTATTAATAAAAAGAACGTGGCGGAATACATGGGGGAGGCGCAGAATGAAGAATAAGTTACGCAACCTCCCTTTAAGAATCAAACTGACAGGTATCACGCTTGCGGTTAACATGCTTGTGTTCGTGATTAACATCGTCCTTTTGGTGGCGATGAACAACATGTCCGACAAGATTGATAACGTTTACAAAGCGAACCTTCAGCTCAACGAAATATCGATATCCATTAAGTCGGTGCAGGACAGTATGGTCGAGTACCTCGGCACCAAGACCAGTGATTCGCTTGAGAACTACTACAGAAGGTCGCAGAACTTCATGGATCTTGTGGATGAGTTAAATGACAAAGTCACCGGCAGTACGCTCGGCCGCATGGAGCGTTCGATTAAGGAAATGTCGACGCTATACCTGCAGGAAGTAAGCCAGACCATCGACGCCAAGCGTGGCCGTAACGTTGAGAAGTACCGTTCCCGTTACGAAGAAGCGACCAAGCTTTACGGCTACATCAACACTTACATATACAGCCTTAACAACGAGCAGTTCAAAGAAAACTCCGCGAACTACCGCGAGATGCTCGACGCCTTCAGACGATTCGAAGTTGCGGGCAACCTCATCATGATAGTGGTTATTTTCACAAGTACGCTTCTTATTCTTAAGCTTACGTCCAACCTTATCAGACCCCTTCGTTCCCTTACCGGCGCTGCGGATGAAGTTGCGAAAGGTAACTTTGAGATTTCTACGTTACCCGTTAACTCCTCCGACGAAATCGGTGTCGTAACGAAGGCCTTTAACAAGATGGTGGTCAGCATTCAGGAGTACATCGAGAAGATGCGCGAGAGCGCCGAGACAGAGCGCCAGTTAAAAGAAAAAGAGCTCATGATGGAGACCCACCTTAAGGACGCTCAGCTTAAGTACTTACAGGCGCAGATTAATCCGCACTTTCTTTTTAACACACTTAATGCGGGCGCGCAGCTTGCCATGATGGAGGGTGCAGACAAGACTTACGAGTACGTGCAGATTATGGCGGAGTTCTTCAGATACAACGTTAAAAAGGGCACCAGAACCGTTACCATCGGCGAGGAGCTTGAACTTGTAGACAATTACATCTACATATTAAACGTACGATTCTCGGGTGACATTCATTATGAGAAAGAAGTGGATAAATCACTTCTTAATGTAGAGATGCCCAGCATGATTCTGCAGCCTATTATCGAGAACTGCGTGAACCACGGCATCCGCGAGATGATGGGCGAGGGACGCATCAAGATGAGTGTCTATGCTATGGACGACACCGCCTGCATCAGAATCGAGGACAACGGTATAGGCATGGACGAGGAGACCATCGACCGACTCAGAAACGGCCGCCCGGTTTCCGATGAAAAGAAAGATTCAAACGGCATAGGAATGGACAACGTTTACGCGAGACTTAAACTGTTTGCGGGAACGGACGATGTTCTTTCGATAGAAAGCGACGGCCCCGGCAAGGGCTCAAGATTTACCATTTACCTAGACATCAAGGAGAAACGCGATGTATAAAATAATGCTTGCCGACGACGAAGGCATAGTAATCGACTCCCTTAAGTTCATAATTCAGAAGGAATTCGGCGACGAGTGCCGCGTGGAATACGCCAAGACCGGCCGAAACGTCATAGAGCTTGCCGAGAGCTTCCGCCCCGACATTGCCGTGATGGACATTCAGATGCCCGGCATCAACGGTATCGATGCCATGCGCGAGATCAGAAAGACCAACGACAATGTGATTTTCATCGTAATGTCCGCCTACGACAAGTTTGACTATGCCAAGGAAGCCATGAAGCTCGGCGCCATCGAGTACATTACGAAGCCCATGGAGCGTAACCGTATCATCGCCGCTCTCAAGAAAGCCATGAACATGGTTACGGAGGAGAAGAACCGCCGCTCCAACGACTTACTGGTCAAAGAAAAACTCGAGACCGTCGTGCCCATCCTTGAAAACGGCCTGATTTACAATATTCTTTTCCACGAATATTTCGACGAAGATATAGACAATTACAAGACGATGCTCGACATTCACGCTGAGAACGCATACATGATGGTTCTCGTATCCGGCGATGCCAAAGAAGGCAACCACATGACCAACGCCCTCGGCTCGAGTGTCAAGTTACAGCAGAATTACAGAGAAATTCGCGAGTACATAAAGCTTTATTTTAACGGAATCGTGGGTTCCGTTATGGGTAATAAGATTGCGGTGTTGGTGCCTTGCGAATATGAGGAAATGGATTATGCGGAGCGCGTAAGCGTAATTACCAACGCTCGCGAGATGATACATAAGTTGAGCCACACTACCGATATTGCTTTCAGAGTGGGCATCGGCAAGGTCAACAAGCTCTCTCGTATGGATAATTCCTACAGGGATGCGGTGAACGCGCTTCTTATTACTACGAACACGCTGGCGCACGCGGACGACCTTCCGATCGGCTGCGCTTACACAGGCGACTACCCGATTGAGCTTGAGTTAAGGCTGTTTGAGGAAATCGCCAAGGGACGTACCGAGGCGGCGCTCAGTGTTGCGCGCGATTTCTTTGAGTGGATTCGCACGAGAGATATTATGGATGCCAGACTTAAAGTGCTTGAGTTCGCGCTCAGAGCCGAGACGCTTGCTTACGAAAACGGCATGACCTACAAGATGGAAGATCGTCGCGACTACCTCCCCAGGGTTATGGAGGCAACCGATGCGGATTCTTTGTGGGAGTGGTTTAAGGACAGGGTTATTTTCTCGAGCACAAGCATTTCCAATAAGAAGACGGAAAGCTCCAATGATGTGGTTGAGGCTTCCAAGGCCTACATCGAGGCTAATTACACGAAGAACATCACGCTCGACGATGTGTCCATGGCGGTTAATATCAGTTCGTATTATTTGAGCCGTATTTTCAAAGAAAGTACCGGTGAGAATTTCATAGATTATCTTACTAAGCTTAGGATTGAGCGTGCCAAGGAGCTTCTTAGCACCACGCAGTATTCTATGAAGGAAATCTGCCAGATGGCGGGCTACTCCGATCCCAACTACTTCAGTAAGTCATTTAAAAAGAACGTGGGTGTGACTCCCACAGAGTACAGAGAGGGTAAATAAGTGAAAAGATTTTTGGCGGGGTTAATGGTTATGGTGCTCCTTCTTTTGCCCGGGTGCAGTGCGGGTGAGAAGGCGGAGGAAAAGAAAAAAGTTGCGCCGGATGACAAGATTCAGATTGCCATGAGCTTTGATTCTTTTGTCATCGAGCGTTGGCAGCGTGACAGAGACGTGTTCGTATCTACGGCCAAGGAGTTAGGCGCGACGGTTAACGTTCAGAATGCCAACGGCGACGTTGAGAAGCAGAAAGAACAGATTGAGTATTTTATTAAGAAGGGCGTGGATGTAATCGTCATCGTCTGTATAGATTCCGACTCCCTCAAGTCTACGGTTCAGAAGGCCAAGGACGAGGGCATCAAGATTATCGCTTACGACCGCCCGGTTACCAATTCCGATGCGGACCTTTATATTACATTTGATAATGAAATGGTAGGAACGCTTATGGCGGAAGCTCTTGCGAAGAGCGGCGCGGCGGGGGGCAATGTGTTAATGCTCGGAGGCTCGCCTCTGGACAATAATGTACCCGCGGTGGAGAAAGGCTTCCTTAATGTGTGCGAGCGTGAGAACATGACGGTAATCGACACCATCCACTGTGACGGCTGGCGTGCGGAGATCGCGGGCGACTACATTTACGAGCATGAGGACATGGTGGCCAATGCCAACGGTATCATGTGCGGTAACGACAACCTTGCGGGAATGGTAATCAGAGCCCTTTCCGAGAAGCGACTTGCGGGCGACCTCCCTGTAGTGGGTCAGGATGCCGATCTCGAAGCCTGCCAGCGAATTGTGGAAGGCACCCAGAACATGACGGTTTACAAGCCGGTTGAGAAACTTGCAAAGCGTGCGGCCGAATGTGCCATAGCACTTGCCAAGGGCGAGCCCCTCGAAGGCGACGACGTCACCACAATAAATGACGGTACCTACGACATCGCTTATATCGGTCTTACCCCCATAGCGGTGACCAAGGACAACCTCGATGAAGTCATTATTTCAAGCGGCTTCCATCTCAAAGAAGACGTATATTTAAACGTTCCCGAGAAGATGCCCGGCAACTGATGCGCAAGGCTTTCTTTGGCGGTCGGGGATATGGTAAAAGAAAGTAAAAAGTAAAACAGGTAAAATATTGTAGCTGATGCGTGCTGTATGACAAAAATTTACAGCACGCATTTTTTTACCCATAAAGGTGCAAAAAAATTTCAAGACGGGTAAAAATTAATTACTTGTTAATTATGTTATTCTTTATGCGTAACAAAAAACTACCTAGATTAGGGAGGAAAGAATATGAAAAAGAAACTTTTAAGCATAATCCTTGCTTGCGCAATGGCAGTTACAATGCTTACAGGTTGTAGCGCAGGCGGTTCAGGCGGAACTAAGGTCGGCGTTGCAATGCCCACTAAGGATTTGCAGAGATGGAACCAGGACGGTTCCAACATGGAGAAGCAGCTTAAGGACGCAGGTTACACTGTAGACCTTCAGTACGCTTCCAACGACATCGCAACACAGGTTTCTCAGATTGAGAACATGATCAACTCCGGTTGTAAGGTTCTTGTTATCGCTCCAATCGAAGGCGATTCACTCGGAACCGTTTTAGCTCAGGCTAAAGAAAAAGGCGTTAAGATTATCGCTTATGACCGTCTTATCATGAACTCCGACGCTGTTACATACTATGCAACATTCGATAACTACATGGTAGGTACCAAGCAGGGTCAGTACATCGAAGAGCAGCTTGGTCTTAAGGATGGCAAGGGCCCCTTCAATATCGAACTTATCACCGGTGACCCCGGCGACAACAACGCAAGATTCTTCTTTGGCGGCGCTATGGATGTTCTTCAGAAGTACATCGACGGCGGACAGCTTGTAGTTAAGTCCGGTCAGACAGAGTTTGACGAAGTTGCTACTCAGAGCTGGTCAACAGAGAATGCACAGAACAGATTCGATGCTATCATCGCGGCTAACTACGCAGACGGCACACAGCTTGACGCTGTACTTGCTTCCAACGACTCTACCGCAATGGGCGTTACCAACGCACTTGTAGCTAACTACGAAGGCAACCACTCCAATTGGCCTATCATCACCGGTCAGGACTGTGACGTTGCAAACGTTAAGAACATGCTTGCAGGTAAGCAGGCAATGTCAATCTTCAAGGACACCCGTACTCTTGCAGCTAAGACCGTAGAAATGGTTGACGCTATCATGAAGGGTAAGGAAGCTCCCGTTAACGACACAAAGACATACAACAACGGCGTTATCACCGTTCCTTCATTCCTTTGCGAGCCTGTATTTGCAGACGTTAACAACTACAAAGAGTTACTTATCGATTCCGGTTACTACACAGAGGATCAGTTAAAGTAATCTAAACTTAATAAAAAATGTGCAGGCGGGACCCGTCCCGCCTGCTATTTCTGAAAGGATACTTAAAAGGGAGGATTCAAATTGGCTAAAATATTGCTTGAAATGAAAAACATAACCAAAACCTTCCCGGGTGTAAAAGCACTTAGCAACGTAAATCTTCAGGTGGAAGAAGGCGAAATCCATGCTCTCGTAGGTGAAAACGGAGCAGGTAAATCTACACTGATGAACGTCTTAAGCGGAATTTATCCTCACGGCACATACGAAGGGGATATCGTTTATGACGGTGAGGTTTGTGAATTTCATACGATTAAGGACAGTGAAGCAAAGGGAATAGTTATTATTCACCAGGAGCTCGCGCTGATTCCTTACATGACTATTGCAGAGAATATGTTCCTCGGTAACGAACGAGGCAGCAAATTCAAGATTAATTGGAATGAAACGAATGATCTTGCGGCTAAATACCTTAACGTGGTAGGCCTCAAAGAACAGCCGCAGGTTCTGATTAAAGATATAGGTGTGGGCAAGCAGCAGCTTGTTGAAATCGCCAAGGCTCTTGCCAAGAACGCAAAGCTCTTGATCCTTGACGAGCCCACTGCTTCTCTTAACGAAGAGGATTCAAAAGCACTTCTTGATCTTTTGCTTAAGTTCAAGAAAGAAGGAATGACATCAATCATCATCTCCCACAAACTTAATGAGGTATCGTACGTTGCGGATAAGATTACCGTTATCCGAGACGGTCAGACAATCGAAACACTCGACAAGGCAACGGACGATATCTCAGAAAGCCGTATCATTAAGGGCATGGTAGGTCGTGAAATCGCAGACCGATTCCCTAAGCGCCCCAAGAACATCGTTAATGATATGGGAGAGATTAAATTAGAGGTAAGAAACTGGACAGCTTACCACCCGGTTTACTCCGAAAGAAAGGTTGTCGACAACGTCAACTTTAACGTAAGAAAGGGTGAAATCGTAGGTATCGCGGGACTTATGGGTGCAGGACGTACCGAGCTTGCAATGAGTATTTTCGGAAAGAGCTACGGCGATAACATTTCCGGTCAGATATTCATTGACGGCAAGGAAGTACATCTTAACAACGTTCGTGAAGCCATCGATCACAAGCTTGCATACGTAACCGAAGACCGTAAGGGTAACGGACTTATTCTTTCCAACACCATCAAGCTTAATACCACGCTTGCCAACCTCATGGGTGTAAGTAAGCACAAGGTTATTAACAAGGATGAAGAATATGCCGTAGCTGCGGATTACAAGCAGAAGCTCTCCATTAAGTGCCCTACGGTTGAACAAAACGTAGGTAACCTTTCCGGCGGTAACATGCAGAAGGTATTGCTTGCTAAATGGATGTACGCCGATCCCGACATTCTTATTCTGGACGAGCCTACAAGAGGTATCGACGTAGGTGCCAAGTATGAAATTTATTGCATCATGAATCAGCTTGTGGCTGAGGGTAAATCGGTTATCATGATTTCCTCCGAAATGCCGGAGCTTTTGGGAATGTGCGATAGAATTTATATTATGAACGAAGGCAAGATGGTAGGTGAACTTGATGCGGCTGAGGCATCTCAGGAAGCAATCATGTCACACATCATTAAGGCCGGTTAGGAGCGACGACAATGACTAATTCGAAATTACTTGATTTTGTAAAAAAATATACAATGATCATCGTACTGGTTCTGGTACTTGGATTGTTTGCTGTTATGACCGGCGGATCCATCTTACTTCCGGCCAACATTTCAAACATCATTTCGCAGAACGCGTACGTATTCATTCTTGCAACCGGTATGCTTCTTTGCATACTTACCGGCGGTAACATCGACCTTTCCGTTGGTTCGGTTGTATGTTTCGTAGGTGCCGTAGGCGCCAAGCTTATGGTTGACAAGGGCGTTAACATGTACCTTGCAATCTTCATCATGTTACTTACAGGTACGGCAATCGGTGCTTTCCAGGCATTCTGGATTGCATACGTAAGAATACCTCCTTTCATCGTAACACTTGCGGGCATGCTTGCATTCAGAGGTTTAAGTAACGTAGTACTTAACGGTCTTACCGTTTCCATCACCGGTCAGGTTCAGTTTGTAAACATCTTCGGTGGTGGCGCTAACTGTTACATCCCCGATTTCTTCCACATGGGCTCCATCAACGGATTATGCCTTGTAGTAGGTATCGTGGCAGCAATATTGTTCGTATTCTTACAGTTAAAGAGCAGAATCACCAAGAAGTCCAAGAACTACGAAGTTGAATCTGCAGTAGCATTCTGGTTCAAGACAGTTGTTATCGCAGCAGTTATTGTTGCTTTTGCATTCAGACTTGCACAGCACAAAGGTATTCCTACCGTTCTTATCTGGGTTGCAATCGTAATCCTCATCTACGGTTACATTACCTCCAACACCACCGTTGGTCGTGCTTTCTACGCTGTAGGCGGTAACGAGAAGGCTACCAAGCTTTCCGGTATCAACACCAACAGAGTTTACTTCCTTGCTTACACCAACATGGGTCTTCTTTCCGCACTCGCTGCAATGGTAACAATCGCAAGACTTACCTCAGCGCAGCCTACATACGGTCAGAACTACGAAATGGATGCCATCGGCTCCTGCTTCATCGGCGGCGCTTCCGCATACGGCGGAATCGGAACCGTTCCCGGAGTTATCGTAGGTGCGGTTCTCATGGGTGTCATCAACATGGGTATGTCCCTTATGGGCGTTGACGCCAACATGCAGAAGGTTGTAAAGGGTGGCGTATTACTTATCGCAGTTATCTTTGACGTAGTATCAAAGCGCGGTAAATGGATAGCAAAGAACTAATTGATAATTTTTCTCATAATCCTCTAAAGGGAGTCAGGCCTCGGCCGGGCTCCCTTTTCACATTTGTGACCACCCGGTCGCGGCTCGGCACAGGCAAAAGTCTTCCCCCAAAACCCTCTCCCGCTTCCGTCTCGCGTAGCGGCCGGTCAGACGCTCCGTTGAGACTACGGTCTGCC